>CEON01026550.1_pt1 | contig 10271 bp, 8 predicted proteins | sample 530291 | NCBI WGS metagenome assembly CEON01 (sample SAMEA2619888, study PRJEB7988) | marine metagenome | biome: marine biome (ENVO:00000447); feature: surface water layer (ENVO:00002042); material: "saline water (ENVO:00002010), including plankton (ENVO:xxxxxxxx)" | depth 5 m
TTAATAGATACAGAATTTTCTGAACTAATAGGAAATCCTGGTTTAGGAATAACAGTTCAAGAGTTTTTTAATGAGTATGAAAGATTAAAAACTTCTATAGATGCAGAGGGTAGTATAAACTCACATCGTTACTTAGTAGAAGAAAGTGTAAAGTTTATTGGTGGACAAGATGAGTTGGATAGGATTAGACAAAAGTTAGAAAGAGAGTTACAAGAGTTAGAAGAGTTACTAGCAGCTCAAGCTGAAGTTGAAGCTGAATGGGCTACTTACTTGGCTGATATGTTAAACTTCTCAGATACAACCCGTCCATATGATAGAGCTACTTGGGAATCAAAAGGAAGACCTGTTGCATCAATAGATGCAGGAAATCAAACACTTAGGTTTTCAAAGAATGAACCATATGTCGTTGCACCAACAAAGTTTAAAGGTAGGGTAGGTGAGGTAAAACTTCCATATAGAGTTGGAAGTAGATTTCAAAGAAGAGGACAGGGTACATTAAGCGGTCCTAATAAACCAATACAAATAAAAGTTGATGCGGCTGGAGATTCAAACATACGTTATCGTTGGTTTGTAAATAATGAAGAGGTATCTAATGGTGATAGATTTCAAGGTACTGATACAGACACAATACTTTTTAATCCAGAGTATAGAAGAAAAGATATGGATAAAAGAACATTTAAATGTATAATATCGGATTCATCAGGACAAGGAGAACTTTCTTCAGGTCCTATAGTAGTAAAAGCAGATTAGGAAAGAGATGCCTTTAAATTCATCAGATAGTAAACAAATATATGGTTCCAATTTAAGTGAGTATGCAAATTTCGGAAATAATGATAACGATTTTGTTTTAGTTACTGTATTAGATGATGATGGTGATATTATTGAAACAGCAACTAAGAGTGTAAACGAATTTAAAACAGGTGAATTATTTACATTTAATCCTGGCAGAGTGTTAAGAAGTTTAGGTTATGTAGCTGGTAAGTATAGAGTAAAACTTAATTTTTTACGAAGAAGAGCTGGTGAAAGAAGAACTGTATTTTTAAATAGTGATCGTGAAATCTATGAGGGTGATACACATCAAGGTAGTGATGGAAGAACGTATACTGGTGCAAATCCTCAAGCGAATAATATTAGATTACTAAGTGAAGATGTGTTAGGTTATGATGTAACTAAAATCAGCCCATCTAAAAAAGAAATAAAACTTACACTTAAAGATTTAGATCCTGATGGATTAACTAACTACTCTTCATCGTTCAACTCGTTTGATACACCAGTTTACACATACATACCAAATAGTAGTGATGGAAATGCAGATGAGGGAACTATAAAAGTTGATTCATCTGACCCATACAAGTTAAAAGCTACAATACAAGATTCAGATATAGGATTTTCAGAGGGTATGGTTGGTGGTACATTAACTATAGATAATGCTTTTGTTACAAGTTACACAACACAAACACGAGGTGTTGCAACTAATACAAATACAGTTAATACTCAAACTAATGTAACTACAGATACAGAACCTGAATCTGATAATATAAAAGAAGATGATGTATTAAATCCTTTAGGTAATACTAATCAAGAAGAAGAAAATACAGGTGGTGGTACACCAATCCAACAACAACAAGCAGATGAGGAATATTTCTAATGGCACTATTTGATGGAAAAGCACCAGAACCAGAAATAGATGAGAGACCTGCTAACCAAACAGGTGTTGGTGGACAAACTACAACTGTAATACCTAGCTATTCACCATTTAGTTCAAGGATAGTAGAGGTACTTGATAGAGAGACTATAGTTGTAGAGGATAGTTTTGAACAAGCTGGTATAGATTTAGAAGCACAAGATGGTGATTACAAAGGAACTAATCCAAGAAAACCACTAACTTTTAATGTAGAATTTGAAAATGCTAGATTAGATTTACTATCACATTATCTTTTAACAGAAAATGATAATCTATATTTGATTACTAATACCTTATCTGTTAATGACCAAAATAAGTTAATAAAATTATATAGTGAATTTACAGCGGATGAAAGTAAAGAAAATGTTATCGTAGTTGAAGAGATGATTGATTCTATTGAGGAAGAAGTTTTACTTGTACCTGAAGATGAATTAGATACAGATATAACATTTTTACTTGAACCTCAATTTGACTTAGAAGATACGCAAGGTTCTTTCTTTGATAATAAAGGAACAGAATATAAAAATTTAAATGAGTTAATAACTACGGATACGAATGTATCTAATCAACTCAGAACTGATATATTAAGTGCAAGTTTAGATTCAGCTGATTTAAATATTGATTTTGAACATTACGATAACTTTACAGTGTTTGGTTCCGCTAGAACAAAATTAGAAAATGCAAAGTATAAATTTGATAAAATAGAATCACTAAGTACTTTATCAGCTTCTTTGGCTACGAACTCAAGTACAGGCTCAAGAGCTAAAGAATTAAATTCGTATCATAGACAAATAAGAGAATTTAAGTTAGGGTTTTCACCATACGAAAAATATCTTTACAATGAAAGTTCATCTATACAAAGTGGTTCTGAATTTTTAGGTACATCGAGATATGATGCATCGTGGCCTAAGACTGGTGCAGGTACATTTGCTAGTCCTTATGTTCCTATAACATCATCAAACTCTGCATTTACAACTTGGTACGGTAGTGTTTCAGATAGAACAGGACAAATATATAGTGCATCTACCTATGATGATGGTAATGAAAATAGACTTGTAAGTAGACTTCCAAAGTATATTAGAGAAGATGATTCTAATGGAGACTTTTTAAAATTTGTAGATATGGTTGGTGAGATGTATGATGAGATTTACACATATATAGAAAGCATTCCCAAACTATACGAAACATTTGATGATTCTAAAAAAGGATATTCAAATGATTTACTTCAAGATATTGGAAAAAGTTTTGGTTATGATTTATTTAATGGAAAAGATTTAGACGATTTACCTAAATACAAATATGGACAATATCAATCAGGCTCAGATAGTGCATACACTACATACTCAGTTGATTCTACTGAGGATATGAGTAAGAAGATACAAAGAAGATTATTAAATAATATACCATACTTTTTAAAGACAAAGGGTACTGTAAAATCATTACGTAGTTTGGTTAATATTTTTGGTATACCATCTACTATACTTGATATTAGAGAGTATGGAGGACCTACATTACCAGGACAAGTTCAAACCTTTAATATAAAAAGAAAGTTTACAAAATCCTTAGACTTTAGAGGTGGGCAACATATAGAGACACTCTTTGATAACAATACTTTAACAGGTAGAAAGCCAGATACAGTTGAATTTAGATTTAATTCTGTATCGGCTTCTAATCAAAACTTAGTACAAGCTCTAAGTGGTAGTGATGAAAAATGGGGTATTAGTATAAGAGATGATGATACAACTACAGACAACGTTGCATTTATAGATTTTAAATTATCAGGCTCAAATGGATTTGTATCAATGTCTACAAGTACAATGCCTTTCTATGATGGTGAATTTTATTCTGTAATGTTATCAAGAGAATCTGGTAGTGGTGGTTCTCTTGCAACCGATAGTGGTTCTAAAGCACACGTTACTAAGTTTACTTTGGCTGCTAAAAAATATGATGCTGGTAGAAGTGTTATAAATTATTCTTCAGAAGTAACTATGTCTATAAGTGGTAGTGCATCATCATCTTATAATGATTCTTACTCAAGTGCAGATACTGTCAGAATAGGTAACAGAACTACTAATTTTGGTGATTACTTATCAGGTTCTATGATGGAGTTTAGATATTGGGCTACACCACTTACGATGTCAGCATTTAACAACCACGTTAGTTCACCAAAATCATATAATGGAAATCATCCATCAGCTTCGTACACCGATTTACTATTCAGATTAAGTTTTGATGATAATAAAGATTTAAGTAATGCTGCTAATGCACAATTACAAGATAAGAGCGCTGACATATATCTAACAAATGTAACAGGTAGTGCTAAAGGGTTTACAGGTAACTTCTACGCATCTGTAGAAGATGAGGATAAGATGTTAGTTCCAAATGTAGGACCTAAGAAAGAATCAAATGTAAAAGTAAGGGTGATAAGTAGTAGTTTAGAAGATGGTGGTTTATCACCACACATACCTGGCTTTCCAGCTAAGAGAGCAGAGAAAAGTTTGTTAGACACTTCACCAACTGATTCACAAAAGGTTGGTATATTCTTTTCACCTACGGATGTTATAGATGATGATATTATTCGTTCTGTAGCTGATTTAGATTTCAACCAATACATAGGTGACCCAAGAGATATAAACGATGTAAGATATAGAAAACTACACGAGATAAGAAATGCTTACTTTCAAAAGTATTCATCACCAAATAGTTTTTGGGATTATATGAGGTTGATAAAGTATTTTGACCAGATAATTTTTAAACAAATAGATAAGTTGATGCCAGCCAGAGCTAAAGCTGAGTATGGGCTTGTAATAAAACAGAATATACTCGAAAGAAGTAAACAAAAACTTACTACTTCAATGAGCTTTGAAGAACCTAACTTTAATGGACATATTGATGCATCACAATATGCAAAAGATGCTACATTAATTTTAACAGGTAGCGTAAGTGATAACGAGGGTATTATATCAGGCTCTACGGAGATATTCAATGTACCATCGGTTGTTAAATTAAACTATACTGGTTCACATAAAGGATATTGGGGTAATACTTATGGTACAGCTTCAATAACTAAAGGTGGTCCTGAATATGTATTTGAAGAAGTATTACAACCGCAGTTAACAGGTTCAAGATTATCAGCTCATAATTTAGAAGCTAAGTACTTTTATAGTAGTTCATTAAGTGCTTCATTAGGGGTTCATAATAAGTATTACGCATATTCTTCATCATTTAACAGAAGTACTTTTGATACAAAATATGACCAGTTTAGCGCATTAGCTAACTTGATGTTTGAGGGATGTAAACAAACAAATAAGACAACTGTTTTAAACTCATATTCAAGTGATTTTAATCCTGTAGAAACGAATGATACAACACCATTACGTATAGTATCACAAGAACCTGGTAAATCGAAACTTAGAATTGAATAATTTAATGATAAAGTATATTTATAGTAGAGAAATAGTTATATTACCGAATATTATTTTAGGAGCAAAAAATGGGATTTCTTGATAACACATCGCAGACGATAGATGCTATCCTAACCAAAAAGGGTAGGGAGTTACTAGCGAGAGGAAATAATGAATTTAAAATTACTAAGTTTGCACTTGGTGATGATGAGATTGATTACGCATTGTATGATGTATCTCATCCAGATGGTACTAACTCATATGGTGCGGCGATAGAAAATATGCCGTTGATAGAAGCTATACCTGATGAGAATCAGATTATGAGGTATAAGTTAGTAACCTTACCAAAGAATACTGTTAAATTACCAGTTATTACTTTGGCAAGTTCTGCACTTTCTTTTTCAACTGCAAACGAACAACAAACTATATCACCATCAACAACAAATGGTAACGATGGAAAGAATGGATACACCTTTATATTACACAACGCAGATGCAGCAGATTTATTTGTCGCAGCTGGTGGTGGTGTTGAACAAAGAGGTGGTACGGTACCAGTATTCTTGAGTGATGCTGATAGAAAGAGAAGCACTACAGTTGTTGGTAAAACTGTTAACGTGATTTCAAGAGCTACTACATCTACTATAACAACTCAAATGACAATATTCGGTAATGATTCAGGCGCTTCTAAAACAATCACAGTTACCGTAACGGCAAATAGTTAGGAGTAAAAAATGGCTGAAGTATACACCGGATTTAATAATGAAGAAGATGTTGTAACAGAAGTTCAACAAACTTTAAGTTCAGGAATGTTTAGTGGTGGAGTCGGAACACTTTCTACATTCTTTACATCTTCTGCTCAAAGTAGTAGTAATGGTAAATATTTTTACGATGTTTACAAAACAAGTCCTGCAACTGATAGTGAAGCTGAAGTTCAGTTTTCAATAGCATTTGGACACTACGATGGAAGTGGTAGTATTGGAGTTTTAGGTTCTTCTTATACAGATAGACCTTCAGCTGCTGTCTACTCTCAGTTTAGAAACTTATTGTTGGCACCAAATGATGATAAGTTTACTTTTACACCATCTAAAGATAGAAAACACGTTTATGTTTTATCTATGGCTAGAGCTCGTATGAGAGAAAAAATGGATCCAGGTAACTGGGAACTTCATATGAGTGCTAGTGGTGGTACTGTAAAATTAATCGATGATAGTGGAGCAACAACAAACCCAACTGTTAATCAAGGTGGTAGAGTATTCAATGTTGTTAGTGGTACTATAGCAAGTGGTGATGCTGTAACAGATACAGCGGCTGCTAGTGAGACAACCGATGGTGCTTATGGATTATTTTATCCAGATATGGGTATTATTGTTCTTAATGGACAAAAGTTAGACCAAGGACACCTTTCATTGGGTAGTAATACTGGCTCAAACGCTGCTCATAACAACTCACAAAAACTTTTTGCAGCTGTATCACGCTCTGCAAACTTTGTAGCTAGAAGAGAAGAACAATTAAGTACTACACATTACTTCTGTAGAGTAACTAATAAGAAGTATAACTTTAGTACTAATCCAACTTTCTTTACTCAGTCAGATGGTAGTTTAACTGTTAGTTCTATGCAAAACGATCCAAAGGTTTATGTAACTACAGTTGGATTGTATAATGATAACAACGAACTATTGGCTGTAGCTAAATTAAGTAAACCGCTTTTAAAATCATTTAGTAGAGAAGCTATAATCAAAGTTAAGTTAGACTTCTAAAAGGAGTCATATGTTTAAGACTTTCAAAGACGGTGATACCTCAGTAGAATCGTTTAAGACCCATAAACAATTCGCTGTTACTGATATGGATAGTGGTAGTGGTGTCTTTGGGTTTTCTATAGAGAGTGGTTCAGCCCATATATTTTCATCGGGCTCAGCAGATTCTGCTAGTTTTTTTGAAGGAACTCCATCACCAGATAACAAACCATTCGCAACATATTATGCTTTACCAAGTTGGTTTACCATAAATCAATTATACTATGCTAGAAAAGATGAACCTTACAATTCTTTTGGTATTGGTAATGTAGCTGATAAGAAAATGACTTTACATAGTACAGCTCAAGTCATAACTCTTCCACAACAATTATATGGTGAAGAGGTAAAGCCTGGTTCTATAACAATTACGGATAATGGTGGTGCTGTTACATACACCTTAAAAGATGATGGTAAAGGTAACATATACGATAACGCTAACTCATCATCATTTGCCTCGGGAGCGACTGGTTCTGTGGGTAACATATTTTACTCACACGGTGTGATGGTAATAACAGATACAGGTTCCTATTCTGTTGTAGGTTCTGGTACAGGTAGTGATGGTTTTGAAGTTGATTTTAGAGCTACTCAAACACACTATGAATATGAGTATAATTGTTATGTAGATAGAAATGAGTTCAATGGTACAACAAATATTAGTATAGCTAAAAATAGAGGTGGTAGACACGAAATACCATCAGGCTTACCAGCTTCTTTTGTACAAAGATTTTTTCCACCAGGTGATAATCCAACAAATGGTACAGGTTCTTTTAGTGGTAGTTACAGTGCTGCCTCTGAATCTATTAACTTGGCTACAAGTAGTTTATTTGAACCCTACATAAGTACAATAGGATTGTATAACGATAAAAACGAATTGATGGCTGTTGGTAAATTAGCTCATCCAATTAAAAATGATAAAGATTTGATGTTGAATTTTGTAGTGAGGTTCGATGTATGATAAAATTAAAATCACTACTTCTTGAGAGAATTGATTACTTAGAAACTGCAAAGAGTTTAGTAAAAGCATATAAACTAAAATCAAAGGTAAGATTTGGTAAGATGAGTGGTAATAATAAAGCAGATTATGATTGGATATCAGATACGATAAATCTAAAACCATCATATCCAACAATGAAAGATTTTTTAGTAACAGTTCTACACGAAATCAAACACGCATTAGATAGAAAAAAATTAGGTAAGGCTAGATATCAAAGAGAATATGAGATAGCTGGTGAATTAGCTATACAAAAAGGTGGTGATTTTCACGATGATAATAAGTTCGAAGAACAGGCAGAGGCGTGGGGATTAAAAGAATATCGTAGGTGGAAAAATAAAATTTAATATCAGGTTTTTAAACCCTATTTACTGGAAAAAGTTTTAAAGATTTAAGAAGAAAATAATACCATTATTGAAAACTCAATCAGCAAAAGCAAAAGGTCGTAGACTACAAAAAGAAATAAAAGAGCTTATACTTGAAAAATTTTCTTCGTTAGAAGAAGATGATGTTCGTTCAACAAGTATGGGTGCTAGTGGTGAAGATATATTATTATCACCAGCTGCTAGAAAGTTATTTCCTTTCTCTGTAGAGTGTAAAGCTCACGAGAAACTTAACATATGGTCAGCGATTGAACAAGCAGAAGAAAATGCAAATGAACATACACCTTTAGTGGTATTTAAAAGAAACAGAAGTAAACGTTACGCAGTTTTAGAATTTAAAGACCTACTAAAGTTATTAGATGGATAATACAATACTCAATATTTTATCTCGAGCGATTGGTTCAACATATACTAAATTAAAAAAGACAGATGAGTATATGTTCTGGTCACCATTCATAACTCATCATAAACCTAAATTACAAATAAACATCAAAAGTCAAAAGTGGCATTGTTGGGTATCAAATCAAGGTGGACATAACTTTTATCAGTTATTTAAAGCAGTTGGTGTATCTCAATCTGATTGGAGTGATTTAAAAGAATATCTAAACGAACAAGATGATTACTATGTTGTAAAGACATCTAAAAATCAAAAGATAAAGGTAAGCCTACCAAAAGAATTTAAAAGATTAAACTATGATACATTTAACACACCATTAGAAAAAAGATGTATAAACTTTCTAAAAGAAAGAGGATTTGACAATAACGATATAATCAGATATGGTGTTGGTTACTGTGAGAGTGGAGAATATTCAGATAGAATTATTATACCATCCTACGATAAAAATGGTAGATTAAATTATTTTATAGCTAGAGATTTATACGATCGTGGTATGAAGTACAAGAACCCACCTGTAAGTAAGAATATCATTTGTTTTGAAATGTATATTAATTGGGAAGAACCAATTATCTTATGTGAGGGTGTATTTGATGCTATGACAATAAAAAGAAATGCTATACCATTGTTAGGTAAGGTTATATCAAAAGAATTGATGTTAGCTTTACTTGATAAAAAAGTAAAAGAAGCTTACATTGTTTTAGATGGTGATGCTAAGGTAGATTCTCTAAGACTTAGTAGAGACTTAGAATCTTATGGTATACAAACTAAAATGGTAAAGATGGATAAAGATGATCCTAATGAATTAGGGTACAACAAAATATCCGAGAAAATAGATAATACAAATAAACTAACTTTTAATGATATCATTAAATCAAAGTTAGAAGGAAGCGGTTTTGAAAAACGAAACAAGAGTTATTGATACTTCAATAGATAAGTTAAAAAGAATATATCATATATCAGATATACAAATAAGAAATCTTAAAAGACATAAAGAATTTGAATTAGTATTCAATAAACTTTATGAAGAGATAAAAAAACAACCTGAAGATAGTGTTGTTTATATTGGTGGTGATATAGCACATAGTAAAACAGAGATGTCGCCTGAGTTAGTAGACCAGTTGTCGAGGTTATTTAAAAACTTATCTGATATAGTTCCAACAATAATAATCGCAGGTAATCACGATTGTAATCTAAATAATCAGCATAGATTAGATGTATTGACACCGATTGTAGAGAATCTAAATCATCCAAATCTATATTACTTTAAAGATAGTGGTGTCTACAAGTTTGCTGATGTATCATTTGTTGTATGGGATGTTTGGGATAAAGAGGAAGATTATCTTAGAGCTGAGAATGTAGAGGGTGATACCAAAGTATTGTTGTATCACGGAACAGTAGACCAATCACTAACAGATTTAGGTTTTAAACTACCAAGTAAAGTTAAGATGGAAAGTATGGATGGGTTTGATATGGTTTTACTTGGCGATATTCATAAGATGCAAACATTACAAGAGTATGATAAATCAAGTGGTAAACCTATTATAAGATATTGTGGTTCCTTAGTACAACAAAACTATGGAGAAGCATTATTAGGACACGGAATATCTGTTTGGGATGTT
>CEON01093568.1_pt1 | contig 10266 bp, 15 predicted proteins | sample 530291 | NCBI WGS metagenome assembly CEON01 (sample SAMEA2619888, study PRJEB7988) | marine metagenome | biome: marine biome (ENVO:00000447); feature: surface water layer (ENVO:00002042); material: "saline water (ENVO:00002010), including plankton (ENVO:xxxxxxxx)" | depth 5 m
TTACCAGCAAGTACATACTCACCAAAAAAATTAAATGCTTCTTCATTCTGAACTGGTGTCCAATTTTCACCAACATTTGTTAAAATTTTTCCATCAGTACTTCTGACTAATGATTTTTGGCCGGTCGGTAATAATTCACCATTGAATTGAATATATGATTGAACTTCTTCAACTCTCCAGTCAAGACCAGCTTTTTCCATCATCATTGTTGGTGATAGATCATTAGATACGGGTGTCCCTAGACCATGCCATGGAACTTCACCTGCGTATGCCATTGTTTCAACTTGATGTGCCATTATATAATTTCTCCTTATTAAATCTTTTATACATATAATATAACACTTTTTTAATTAAATTACAATAGTTTTTTTAAAATAATTTAAATTTTTATTTATATGTAACATTTATGTTACTATATTAAATCATATTTTTTTGATATTGATACTAAAGTGTCCCAATCTACAGTATAATGTGCATGAAAACTTAACATACATCTAACAGTAGGTACTTTTTGTTCACAGTTATGCCATATACCCGTTCTAAATAATACAGGTTTATTTTTTATTTCAAATTCATATATACATTCCATATCGTAAATATTATTATTAGTTTTGTGTGTTGCAAAACTATCACCGTCTCCGATCCAAAAATCATACGGCATAATAATATCTGGATTTTTTTGTCTCCACCATCTTGTAATATCGCCAACTGAATCAAATAATGGTATATTTAATGCACATTGTGTAATAGCATCTTTACTTGTATTTTCATATTGTAAATGTTCATTTACATCTAAATGAATAGCTGATGTTCCTAAATCTTCCGTAGTGTGATTTATAATACGAACTTTTTCACAAAACCACGGTTCTAAAGGTCCTAAAACTTTCCATAAATTTGGAAATTCCTTTTTTGTTGCTTCTGGTTGTAAATATTTTCTGTTTTTATCTTTTAACTTTTCAAATGCAGACATTACTAAAGTTTTATAATTTTCATCTACATTTAAATTTAGTTCATAGCAAGGATTATATGACATTAATTCATTCCTGATATTATAGTTGTTATAGTTTCTGAATTACATTTAACATTTAATACTAAAAAGTAACAATCATTCATAGAAAATAAACAATGTTTTTTATTAGTATTTAAAAAGTATGGGTGTCCATAATCAAAATTTATGGGTTTATTTTCATACATAAAATATAAATGTGGTGGATTACAATTTTGTAATGGCACAACAATTCTAAATACGACTTGTTCGTGTTCTGGTGATGTTAAATCTCTATGAATTGGAAAAAAACCACCTGGAGGCAAATGTATTACGTGACTTCGAGCTATATGTTTTATCCACGGATTAATTATTTTTTTTATTTCATCAGATTTATTATAAACATCTGTTAATGTATTAAATTCTATTTCGCCATAATTAGTTCCATTTTCTTTATTATATTCATAAATACTATCTAAATCTATTCCATTAATCTGTCCATCTAAACTCGTAATACTTAAACCAAATCTTTTATTGTGTTTCTTTCTTGGGTTATATTGAGCAAATTCAAATTTAGAAATTTCTTTTAATAATTTATTAGGATCACATCTAAATTTTTCTTTTTCTAATTTTATTATGTCACCCCATGATAATAGTCTTTCATAATTCATTTATTTTCTTTCCATTTTTTAACAACTAAATCAGTTGCATATGGCCATCCTGCAATATTTAATCTTCTACCAGAACATTTATCAACTTTGTGCATAATTGTTCCAGTTTTCATAATAACTACTCTATTATATTTGGGTAAAATAGAAAATCCTTCTCCGGATAATGCTCCATCTTTTTCATCAGTACAATATAACATAAAAGTCCAATTTCCATACAATTTTGGATCTTCTACATGAGGTGCACAAAAACTATTTTTATCAAATTCTTTTGCAAATAAGTGAATATAAGTTAATTCATCTGGTGTTTTTTCTCCAGTTAGTTTATCTATTTTTTCTAATAGTTTATACCTAATCGGACTAGTTCTAATTTCTGAATTTATCATATACCAATCATATTCTGTTTTTTCTTTCATAACATGAGCGCTAGTAGATGAATCTAATTTAATTTTTTTACCTTTTTCTACTATATGAATTAAAGACCGTAAATATTTTTCTTCTAAAAAATTGTCTTTAATAATTATCATTGTATTATTCCTTCTGGCACATTATAATTAAATTTTTTTATGTCTGGTAAGTAATAATCACCTATCAAATTTGCTGTTCTTTTTGATATTTTAATATCATATTTATTTTTACTTTTATTAAAATGAAATTTAAAATTATATTTTTCAAATTTTGAAACTATTGTTTTTTCATTAAACCAATCTACTTGTGGTCTCCAACTTGTACCAGCCCATTGTTCATAGATATAATCACCTTTTAATTTTTCAGGAAAATATCTTTGTTCTACATATTTGTCAATTGACATTTTTTCTTTAAACCAATTTCTTCTTTCAGTCCAAAAATATCTAGTTATTGTTCTAAACCATGGATTTCTAACTAGTGCATAATTAGGTAAATGTTCAAATCTTTTTGGTATTCTATTAGCTGGTAAATGTGGACTATCTCCATCTAAAAATATTAATGCATCATTTTTGTTTAATCTTGTATAACTACCGGGTCCATCCCATGGATTAACACCGTGTTCCATCATAATACTGTGTGTGCCATTTTTTGGCAATAATAGTATTATTTTATTTTCAAATATAATCATCTTTCTATTAAAATATTATTATCTCTACAAAAATCTACTACTGCCTCAAAAGAAATCCATGGGTGTACAAAAAAAGATAAACCTACTCTAGGAGAATTATTTTTTATAGCATGCCAAGTTCCGGTATTAATTAAAACTGGATTTTTATTTACATTAAATTTATCTATTAGTTTTAAATCTTTTTTAATGCCATATCTGGAATATTCAGATGAAAATGGTTCTTTAGTGGGGTGATATAATTTATTTAAATTCCTATCAAAATAAAATCTAGTTTCATCTTCTATAGAATTTATAACCATAATGTTTATTACTGCGTTAATTTGTTGTGAATTATCTATTTCACCTTTAAATTTATCAAACTTTCCGCCATGATCAATTTCTATATGAGGTAACCAATTAGTTTTTGCAGGAGATTTTATAATTCTAACTGTATTCATAAAACAATGATTAAACATTTCATAAAATTTAAGAACATTAGAGCCTATATCTTTATAATTTTGACAAGGTGGCCAATCTCCTTTCCAATCAAACTTATTAGTATACTCTTGTATTTCCTTTTTTAAATCTTCTAAGTTAGGTATATTAAGTTCATAAGCACAATAAAACATGATTTTTACCTTTCATTTTTATTTCTTTGGTTAAAAATTCATATCTTTTTTGGGCTAGATCATAAAATTCTTCTTTATGATTCCATGCACCTACCATTAAAATAGAACTTTCATTTCCATATTTAATCCAATAATCTACTTGTTTTTTATTTTCTTCTATTTCAGTAGTAATATCTATTATACATAAATCATATCCATTTTTCCATGGGTAATTAAAAGGTGACGTATCTAAAATTAAAGTTCCATTTTTTATATTATTAAAAGTTTCAATAAGTAAATTAAAATCATAATTATGATGATATTTTTTTGGAAAATATTTTTTTACTGCCGCTTTCCAATCTTGATTTTTTAATCTAATATCTATATTACCACCAGCTACACCAACACTATAATCACCCATATTTGAATCAGGAACATGAATTAATTTATTTTCATCTATAGTTTGTATACCATAGATGTGTCCTTTACCTTTCAATAATTTATGAAAATTGTAAGATAAACCACCATAATAACTACCAATTTCTACAATAGTTTTTGGTTTATATTCATTAAATACTTCTTCAAATACAGGCCAATAAGTACCCTCATGCATAGTGTACATAATTTTTAAATCTTTCTTCACTCTTTTTTATTAAATCATTATGTTTACTTTTATCTAGCCATCCAATAATAAAACATAATAATCTATTATCATCTCCTGGTGTTTTATCAACTCCATGCATACTACCATAAGATTGTAAGGCAAAACAATCTGTTTCTTCTGGTATGATACAAGATTTTTTATATGTTTTTTGATTATATATTAATTTATTATCTATTACATTTGGTTTTCCATCTGTTAAAAATAAACTGGTTCTATCACCACTTATTAATATTCTATAACCACACGGTTCAGTATCTAATTGATGTTGACGGTATTCTTCTGATATAATTTTACAATTATCTTTTGGACCTTTAAATTCTGTATAACTATCATCAACATGAGCTTTTACATCTACGTTAGCTCTTAATAATTTGCATAGTGTAATAGATTTAAATGGCATATACTTTTTAATATATTCTTGTAATTCTGTATGAACTTTACGCATTTTTGCTGGAGCGTGTAAAGTTTCATTAATATCCCATTCTGAAATATATTCTTCTGACCACCAATAAAATTTTTTATTTGGTTTAAATTCTGATAAAACTTTTTCTTTGTATTTAAATTTGGGTATATCTATTGGTATAAATCGCATATTTTATCCCATGTTATTTCTTCAGCAGTTCCTAATTTCCAAGATGCAACAACTCTAGTTTTATTAGGAGAATTTACTTCATGAGCAACATCGGTTCTTATAATAGTTGGGCCATCAATACTAGTGGAATCTGTAAGAGTAAATTCACTATCATCACTAAAATCAAAATAGCCACTATTTTCCTGACCATCTTTATCAGTTTCTTTATAAATTGATTCACCCTTTGTATGTTCATACCATTTTGTAATATTTTCAGAACTACAATTTTTTATAGGCCAAATACATGATCCTGTAAATACTTTCAAAGGTTTGTTTTTTGTCCCATCTACGTGCTTTCCCCAACCAGGATTTTTAATTTCAAAAAATGATAAACCTTGCGAATATATATCTGAATTAAAATATTCTTTTAAAGTTTTAATAAAATCTGGATATGTTTTAGTCGGATCATAAATGTTAATATGATAACCAATTGGCACTTTTTTAGCTATTTCTTGTTCATCTATATTATCATAAAATTCTATTAATGAATCCCACACTTCAGTTAAAATTTTATCATTTGATTTTTTTATAAAACACGTCATAGTACTACCTCTTTTATTTCATATTTATTCTTAACAATATACAAAATTGTTTCTATTATTTGTTCATATGTTATTAACCCTTTATAATTTTCAACTACACCCAAACATAAATTAGTTATTCTACATTCTCTTTTTAATGACTGACATTGATCGCACATTGCATGAGCTGCTAATTTTTCAACACTATATGTTTCGTGCACTAGTTCCCAAGTTTTAACATTAACTTTAGTTACACCGATATTAATAATATGTTTGTCCTTTTCATCTTTCCATTTATCAAATATGGCTTTCATCATTTTAGATTGCCCAAAACCACCATGTGCATTATTAATAAATATGTTACAATTTTCTAAATTATTAATTATATTTTCTGGAAAATTTACATTATATCCATTAGATCGACTAAAACCTATAGCATCAAAATAATTAAATAAAGATTTACCAATTCCTGATGTATGTCCAGTTATACCAAATTTCATTTTATTGCTGTAAACGGGCTTCTTAATTCTGATTCAGGGTTATTTATAGGATATCCAGATCGTTTCATATATACTAATTCATTACCACGACCTAAACCTTTGTGAATAAACCTGTAATCAAAATTATTTAAATTATATTCTTTTTCGGGTTTAAAAATTCTATCTAATGCTTCTTCTACTTCATGTGTTTTCATTTCTTTTAATGGATTATCAAGATAATATAATATTTCATTTTTTGTAATATTTTTATTCAAACCAAAATTGTAAAAAGAATTAAAATACAACCAACTTAAATAAATTTTTTTTAATTCTTTTAAATCATAGGAATAACATTCATAAATCATTTCAAATTGTTCACCATTTGGTAAAATTAATTTTTTAGTTTTTATTTTATATTTTTCTTTATATTCTTTTTGTGACATAGGTGTATTTGGTAAAACATATAATGGATAAGCTCTAGCAAAATCAATTTTGTATTCTTGATGTTTAAATAAAGTATTCAACCAACTTCGTGATGTTTCTCCAGGTAAACCTATAATTAATTCACTATTAACAGTAACATCTTGTAATTGATTTAATACACTCATTAGTTTTTCAGTTTTAATATTATTTCTGTTAATAGTATTCAAAACTTCTGGTGTAAATGTCTGTAAACTTATTTTTACATTTCTCATTTTATCATTAAAATTGTCCATAATAACATTCATTATATCTGGCATCCATTTAGTGCCATTTTTAGCAAATCCAGCAAAAGTTAATAACATATCATTTCTAGTTTTATTTTTTGCAATGTATTTTACAAATTCTAAATCACGAGCAAATATACCAAAATTTGCATCTAAAATTTCTAATCTTTTTGGTTTATATTTTAAAATATGATCTATTGTTTTATATACATCTTCATCTTTTACTTTTGTTATTTTACTACGAGCAACTCCACCCCAATCACAAAAAGCACAATGATATGGGCAACCGCGATTTGTTTCTAAAGCTGTAGCAACTCTTGTTTTTAAAATATTATTTAACACACCATCTGTATAAGGTGTTGGTATAGCATAAATAGAATCAGATTTAGGATCTAAAATTTTTTCTAATTTTAATTCACCTGGTCCTGTAATATAATAATCAACAAAATTTCTTTTATATTCATTTAAATTTTTTTCTGGGACATTTGGCCCACCATATATAACAATACCCTTTGAATTTATTTTTTTAAATTTTTTTGCTATATTATCATTACTAACTTGATTCCAAACATAATTTGTTAAACCTAAAATATCAGTATTTTTTAATTTAATTTTAAATTCATCTGTGTTCCAATTGTGCTTATATTCTGGTTCCAAAAATTCATACTTTTTTCTTATACGCGGATTTTTTAAACAATGAGAAATTAAACAAGCCACTGGATATGGTGCCCAGTCTTCATATTCTGATGAAATAGTAGCTAACAAAATTTTAATTTTTTTATTATTCATTAAAAACTATATCCATTGTTTTTCTTGTTGATTCAGCATTATATTCACAATATACCCCAGGTTCTTCTTTACAATTAACTATTTCTTTATACAAATTCATTACTCCTGGTTTACTAAAACTATGATGCGTATTAGGCCATACTGTAAATTTACATTTTGCTTTTTCTTGGTATTGATAGACATGAGAGGCTGGAGTCCAATTATCTAATTCTCCTACAAAAATATGAACTTGATTTTTTCTTATATTATAAATGTCACTAGATAAAGTATTTGGAGGTAGACCTGGATATAAACAATAACTATTTTTCCATATATCAGGACTATATGTTTGTTGTAACCAAATACCAGCAGTACCACCATCTGAAAAACCTACTGCAATATTATCATTTAAATCAGCAAATGGAATAATTTGTTTTTCATTTTTTAAAGTATTGTATGCAATAATCTGATCTTTAGCACGTTGTTTAGGTGATATTCTAAGTTCTTTTGTAAATTCTAGCGAATTCCATGCACCAGTCCAACGTTGTTTGTATATTTTTCTATTACTAAAACTATCTACAATAATGATTGTATAACCCTTTTTAAGAGCATATTCCGACCATAAATCTTCATTACTACTAATACCACCACTTCCGTGTATTAACCATAAACAAGGTTGCTTATTAATGCTTTGATTATTTGTTTTAACTAAAACAGATATATGATCTATAGAAAATATAGAAATTTTAGAAGTTGTCACGGCCATTGTAATCTTATTGTATATTGTTTACCACCATAATGTAAAGTTTCATAAGAAAGTTTCCAATTATATTTACTATTTTTACAGAAATATTCTAATAACTTTGGACTTTCTTCTCTGCTTACCCATATGTCTTTATAATTTTTTAGAGCTTCTTCTGTTAATAAATCTAAAGTTTTTATTCCCCTTTCTAAATCTTTTTTCCAATTACTATGATTATTAAAATACTTTTCATCTCTAGTATGTCTAGACATTATTCTTATTGAACCATTATATTCAGGTCTTTCAATACCTGCAGAATAATATACCATATTCATGTTATTATCAAAACCCATACGGGAAAATTTAGTAAATTCAAATAAAGGTTTTTTTAAATAGTTATCTTCGTGTTTGTGTCCTTTATTTTTTTCAAATAATTTATTAATATACGGAATATATTTTTCTATTTCACAAAGTTTCCAAATCATCTGTTCCATCTAAACTAAACATCAATGCTATTCTTGGTTTATCTGACATATTAATTACTGCGTGAGGATAACCAATATTTAAAAAATATGCTACACCTTCTTCTAAATTATATGCTTCTAATTTATTTCCACGTCTGAAAAGATTTATAACATTTTTGTCACCATATATTGGACATATACATCTTACCGCGTATGATATGTCATAATCAACATGAAAAGGAATTGTTTTTCCAGGTGCCAACTTAGTTATTCTTATACGACTAGCTGGAGCTTTTAATTGTGCAATAATCTTTTCAAAATAACTTCCTGTATAATCTTTTGTTGGAACATTATATAAATGTTCTTCTCTTCTTTTCAACCGTTCTTTTATACTTGCTGTATATGGTAATATTTTACTTGGTGTAGTTAAATTAATTTGTTCAAAATTATCATATACTTGTTTAACTAATTCCATATGATTATCACATAACATCGGATTAGCTGATTTAACATCTGTAAATTGTGTTGCTAATTTGTCAGTTTCTTCTTGTAATTTAATCATATCAATATCTAAATTAAAATTAGCTATTGATGGTAAATCATGTTTCTTCATTTATCACTCCTGCTAAACAAACTCGATTAGTTTTATTTCTTCTAAATTTATGAAATCTAATATCAAGGGTTGTTGATAACCATACACTATCACTTGGGGTAAAATTTAATTTTTCACATAATTTTAATTGTTTTTGATATAATTTATTATGAATATAATCTATGTCATATGTAGATATAATTTTTTCAGCAACTTCTTGTGCATAATAATTATAATATTTTGCACTGTTTGTTATGGCTTCTAATTTTTCATCTGGTTCTTTTGTAAAAATCCAACCCGTTCTAATATTTCTAACACCAAAAGATTTACTTAAACTATAAAAAGCAAATTCAGGTTCTATATTTATTTTTTTAACTTTTGTACTACCTACATAAGCAAGGTCCAATGCGATAGGACATATTTTTTTACCTATATTAATATTACCATCAATTGCGCTAGGTAAACTTATGTAAGCTATTTTTCCTTTACCATTTTTTGGATATATCCATTGATAATCACCTTTTCGCATATTGACGCTACGTTTTTCTTTATTATACCACCAATCTAACCCTTCAGTAATACCATTTCTAGGATACACATAATACCCTGTTAAGTCTATTACTGGTTTTAACCATTCAATAATATTTGTTTTAAATTTTTTTACAGAATCAAAATCTGGTTGAATTGATTTAATAGTATCTTTAACGTCAGGTAATATGGGTGTACGAATTGCTAATGATTGTTTTAATATTTTTTCTTCAATGGTGGTGGTCACGATGATTTCCTTCAAATGGTGCAAATAAATTAATCCACCATTTATTTACTGGTCCGTCTTGTGAATGTCCTAATAAATTTAACATTCCGTAAAATATATATGAAAATATATACACTAATATAAAATGGTAAAGAAAATTATAATACATTGCAATTATCCATGTTAATATCATTATTACTAAACCATACTTATGAAAGAACATTACTCTTGGATTTTTATATAAATCTTTTACAAATTTTCTTGGAATATTTTTTATTCTCCAAGTAGAAAATATTATTTGATACCATTTTTTATATAGTGGACTATGAGGGTCTTTTGGGGTATCTGAATATGCATGATGCATTCTATGGATTCCAGACCAACTTAATACAGATTGGCCTCCACATAATATTCCACAATAAAGCATAATACATTCCACAATAGGGTATGTTTTTATTTCATTATGCGCAAAACAACGGTGATATCCATAGGTAATTCCTATAGAAGCTAAAATATAATAAAGTATATAAGATTGAATTATTAACATAAATTTATTTATAAGTGACCAGATTCTGTTCCCAAGCTCTGGTCAGGCTCGGTATAATTAC
>CEON01049810.1_pt1 | contig 10252 bp, 9 predicted proteins | sample 530291 | NCBI WGS metagenome assembly CEON01 (sample SAMEA2619888, study PRJEB7988) | marine metagenome | biome: marine biome (ENVO:00000447); feature: surface water layer (ENVO:00002042); material: "saline water (ENVO:00002010), including plankton (ENVO:xxxxxxxx)" | depth 5 m
TCTACAGCAGCAGTAATATTACTTGCAGTCCAGTCAGTAATACTAGAAGATGAATCTTCCATGTCACAGTTCTGGTCACTAAGAATATTATCTGTACTTGTCTTTGCATCTATTCTTTTTTCTATCCATACCTGTCTAACATATCCTCTTGGAATAGAAGTAGGTCTAGTAAAGTTATATTGAAATTCTTTAGCCGTACTTGTATTGTTGTACACAGGAACAAATACTCTAGGAAATATTTCTTGAGCTGCATCTTGCAACGTATCAGTTAGTCTTTGAGGATCATATCTATATATTTCAAAGGTAGCTTGTGTACTACTATCTGAACTAAGACTAGAACCAGATACAGTTATAGTTCCACTACTACCTGTGTAATCAGATATTCTACGAACAGCACCATCATTATTTTGTGATGTTATCTTTATATAAAAATCATTTAGTATGTCATCTACATCAAAGCCTCTATCTGCTAGGGTTGTGCATACTACAGATGTATTTGCAGCTATAGCAGTTGTAGTTGTAAACGATCCAACATATGCACCTATACGTCTAGCATATTCTGGTAGCATAGTTGCTAATGATGTTGTTGATGAAATTGTTGTTGGCATTATACTAATACTCCAATAAAATGTATTTTATCCCCATCCGATGCAGAATCGCAATAAAATTCTGACAAGTCTCCTGGTCTACCTTCCGTAAAATCTATAGTCTCACTACCACCTGCTGCTGAAAATTCAATACCTGCTACAGAAGATGAAACATCTGAACCACCAACATAAGTTATACCAGTATTGCCTGGTGGTGCTTGAAATCTAACACGTCTTACTGGTGTTGGAGTAGTAGTAACTTGCACTCTTGTTCCAGCTGAACTAACTGTTTTAGTACCTGCTGTAATAGATGCCATTTACAACTTAACTCCAAAACCTGCTACCTCTTCAGTAGTAAAGTAATGTTCTTTTATTTCTTGTAAACCAGCTTCAGTTGTGTATGAAAACACCCACTTGCCACCCTTGATTGCACCGAAGTCATCATAGTCTGGATAAAACAATGCTTTAGGTTTTTTTGCTTTTAATTTGTCTATTGCTACTTGTCTTCTTTTCAAATCAAAATCTGTAGTTTGCAATTGTTCTCTTGCATCTTCACCAGCTTTTTCTGCTGCTTTATTGTTGTTATCAGCATGTTTACCAACAATATCTTCAGTCATTTGAACTACTGATTTATCATCACCGTATGCGTATACATTATCAGGTACAAGAATTTTTAAATCTTTACCTGGAACATCTACTTCTACGATAGTTTGTTCTTGTTTTCTAACAATGTGATTTTTATTATGAGCCATTAGATTGCATCCTGAAAGCCAGCTACACCAGATGTGTGTGAACCATATGCCACTTTAAGTGACGCACTTGTAGAAGTTGTTCTTATGAACTTTACTGCATTAAGTACATCAGTTCCCATCAATGTAATACTTCCGTCTTGTGCAATAGTTGTGCCTTCTGCTGTTGTTGGGTCAGTACCATCATATCTAAACCTAACAGCTGCTGTATCACATTGTATATGTGCAACCGTAGCTTCTGATGGAACACTAGCCAAGCCAACTGCTGTGTTAGTCACAGCTAATTTCTCATATCCTAATATTGCCATTATATATTCCTTGTCTAACAGAGGGAGAAATAAATCCCCCTCTATTAATATTACTAATTTTTAGTTGTCTCCAGAAGTTGAAGAAACCCATTGACCAGCACTTCCGTCTGGCACAAATTTAAACCAAGCACCAGAGTTTTGGTGAACTAAAGCGATTTGGTTGTCACTGTTGTTACCATCTCTGATAGTTAGATCTTCGTCAGCATCTGCTTCGTTCTGTATGTAAACTTCAAAAGAACTTGTAGTTACACCAGTTTCAGAAGCATCTACAGCTACCAAGTCTAAGTTTCTTCCTGAACCACCTGGGTCAACGATTTGTAACTTTGTACTAGCAGCAGTAATAGTTAAATCTGCATTGCCAGACAAAGTGGTGGTTGTTGAACCACTCTCATATTGTCGTGTTCCAGCACTCATAGTTAATTTTCCTTATGTTTCCGAGTAATATGAATCTTCATGTTACTCTCTGTAGCAAATCTTTTTCTGCAACCTTTTACAGTACATTTCAAAGATTTACTTTTGTTAATTTCTCTTGTTTCCCGTTTCTTTAACTCTTGTGCTAACATATCGGTAGCCACCTCTAGACTGCTCTCACTGGAAGCTTCGGTACTATCGGCTTCTAACGTCTCAAGCACAGGGCGAGCCATGAGCCAATTTTTCTGTACGGCAGTGGCGAGACCATGAATCTGTCCAGGGTACTTAAGAGTTTCCCATTCACCATTTATCTCACGATAAAATATCGCTTGATCTGGTGTAACGTATTCAGGTAACGGTAATTCCTGTAAATTGTTCCTCTCCAAATATTCCTTAACCATGTCAGGATGTTGTGCAATGACTTCATCCCTCCAATAGTTTTGCATTATTTTCGGTGGTGCAATAACTGGTTGTTCCATTATCTTCTACCTCTCTTTCCTCTTTTTCGTTTCTTAGTTTTTGAGATAGCTTTACCTGCGCTGGCTACACTATCCTCAATCTTAGAAGGTGGCTTCCAATCAAATAATTTTTTGTTGGAGTCTATGTTATCTACAATTGTTCCATTTTTTATATCACAAATGGTAAACGGTTTTTTTAGATAAGTGTCTGCGGCATATCTCGGGATGACTAACTTTGAACCATCTCTCTGGTCATAAAGTGTCACCTTCTCAGCATCAGCTGGAATATCAAGGTTTAACTCTGCAATAGATTCACTCAAGAACCTTTTGACGTGTCCTCGTTTTTTGTTAATCCATTGAGACGTATCCTGAGTTACCACAAATTACCTACCTTTCTTAGACAGCATCAGTAGCTGAAAGTATTTCAACTCCCCAAGTATCTACGATTTCTGACTCACCCCAAGTACCAGTTGTTACAATCTCAGTACCTCTTAGAGATGCGTCTCTCTCTTCCTCAGCAGTAATTTCTTTCTGCATTGCAAGAGCTAATGCTTCCATTGCAAAGACTCCACCTTTTGAGTCACCTGATCCATCTCGTGTAATGTTTCCATCTTCATAGATCGGGACACCAAATACTGGGTCGTTACCTCTCCAGTAAGAACTGATTATGTCAGCTGATGGGCCTTCTGGTACAGTCTGAGCTGGCATTCCTGTGCCACCTGCTTGTATACCTGCAAGTTCTTGAGTCAACCTTCGTATCTGCTCTGGGTGTAGAACTGCATTAGGTCTACTTGGAGCTGGTCCAAATGTTGAGTTGTTGTCGGTTCTCAAATAAGATACTGCACCTGCAATTGTAGTAAATGTTGCATTGCTACCTGCACCTGGTACAGACTTTGAGAAACCATCTAATAGTGTCAATAAGTCACTGTCTAGTAGTCTTCCTACTGCACGACCGTGCATAGTACCTACTGCTGACAGTACGTTTTCGTTGTTTTCATGTCGTAATCGGTCACTAACAAATGATAGTATTCCGTGTTCAGATGCAGTCAAACTTACAACTGTTGCTGTAACCTGCTGTGGTACAGATAAATCTACACCTTCAGTAAGAGCTACTGCACTTTGTCTTCCCCAAATAGGAACGTTGATCTGTTTACTGCCAGCTTCTATATCATACCTCATCACAAGGTCCATCATAGGTGCTGACGGCTCTACGTTATCAATTGATTCAGCGACAATGATTTTAGACATATCACTCAAACTCGAGGAGCTTGAAAGGGATAATCCTGTTGCCATTGTTTTATTTCCTTATAATGTTGCTGACCCAGAACTTTTTATTTGTTTCTTGGCATCTCTATATTGAGTAGAGTCTATATTACCATCTGCAAATAATTGTGCTGCATCAGACAAACTGCTAATTGTTTTTACGCTTTTTTGTGGAGCACCTTGAGTTGAAGGAGTAGCTGGAGGTGGTGTAGTTGCCGCAGGTTGTTGAGTCTGTTGAGGTTGTGAGCCTTTCATTTTCTCAATATTTTTTCTTGCTAAATCAATTGACTGCAATAAAGACATACCCTGGGTATATCCATCCCACAATCTTGAGTCTTCTATTTTCATATCAAGACCGTTTTGATTTAACAAATCCTGTGTAGCTGTTGCCAAAGCATTTATATTAGGGTCTACTTGTTGTTCCTGTTGTACAGGTTGTGGTTGTGCCGTAGCTGGTTGTGACCTTTGTTTTAATACCATCTCTGCTAGTTGTTCATTGTCAAGGTTAAGAAGTCTTTCTCTTTCTTGTGCGTTAGCCATTTGCATCAAAGGTTCTAATCTCTGATTCAATTCTTCTAACTTACTGTCAAAAGATTGTTTCACCTCGGCTATCTTTTGTCCTGACACTTGTGCCAGTCTACCTTGTTCTTTTCCTATAAAGTCTTGTAGTCTTTTGTCTACTAAACTTGATACGTCTGGAGTCTCAGTTGTTGCTGGTTGTTCAGGAGTTGCTACAGTTTCTTGGGGTTGTTCCTTAGAATTGTCTGCAAGAATTTGTTGTGCAGTTGCTTCTGGTGAGTTTTGTTTGACTTCTTCTGCCATGTCCTTAGACCTTTCTATCCATAGATAGTTTTAATTGTTATTATAAATAAAGTATAAGTGATTAGGATTAGTCAAGTCAATAGCACGTTTGTCTGTCCAAAAAGTCTCACTTCCTTTATTTTTAGGATGTAAGAGTGTATCTGAATAGTTCCACCTGTATATAAAACCATCTAATCCTTGATTGTTTTTACGCAATTCTTCTTGTATATTTTTTCTTCTTTTTTCGTAAAACCTAATCTCAGGGAACTTTCTAAACCCTGCCCTTTGATCTTCTGTCAGTCCTGGCAAACTGTAAACTAGGTTTTCTATAATCTCTTTAGATGTATTGAACTGCCTTGCAGTATCTTCTATTGCAGCTAACTCAGTAGCATCCCAGTAATAGGAAAAGTATTCTCTAGCATCTTTTAGTTCTTTTTCGTCTGGTGCTAAGTCTTGAGTTACTGCAAAATACTGCCTAACATATTCAAATGCCTCTGTACCGTATTTGTTTATCCACTCTCTTTTTGTTTGTTCTTGTCTTGCATAATCAAAGTATTCTATATTGTCTACTGAAACCATATCAAAATCATCGTTATATAAAACTTCATTCTTGTATGTAGTTATCCATGTTGACTCTGGGCTTTCTAACCCTCTAGAAGTATCAAGTCTTGTTAGGTAATTCAGAACATCTGCATATTCACCTCGGGGATCATAAAGTCTATCGTAATCTGGTGCGTACTTTGCATTAAGTTCTTGTATCATCTGCCTTCGGTCTCTAGTATTTTGACGGCTATCTTTATATGCACTTAGCATTGTTTGTTTTTCTGTTTCTTTTAGAGTGTTAATTCTTTCTAACTCATCATAAAACTCATTAATTTTATTTGTGTCTTGATTATTTTTAGACCTTTCGTTCTCCATAATCCTATTTGTTTTTTGATAGTCTTCTAATATTTCTATTCCCCCAGGTACATTTTCTCTACTAAAGAATCCACCTTCTTCTTTTGCTAACTCTTCTCTAAGTAATTTTTTTGCAATAGGATCTAGTTCTTTATAAGAAAGTGAATCAGGGTATAACAATCTTGTTGCATCTTCTAACAATTGTTTGTTACGAGACCAAACAGTTTCTGGTGCAGTTCTCAAACCTCCAAACTCAAATGCACCTCCTAATGCAGAAGTATATTGTGCTTCATCAAAAGCACTGTCAACAATTCCAGATGCCCAAAACGGTAACAGTCTACCACCCTGTGCAATTGCAAAATCTCCTACACCTTCATAATCTTCTCCAAAATAATTTTGACCAGTAACTGCTTCTAACAACATAGAACCACCTGGTGAAGAAAATGCCCTGCTTCTTATAAACTTAAACCAAGGTTGATCTCTATAATCTCCATTTACGTCTGTTTCTTGATATAAAGCATCTGTATCATCTGGGCCTGCTGCCAATCTAAATGCAGCTCTAGGTAATGAAACTATCTGTCCACCTGGTCCTACACTAACACCACCTATTTTTATTTGCATATAATCTTTCTCCATAGGGTTGAGGTTTACTTCTTGCCCTAGTGCCTGACCTATTGCATATGTGTAAAGGTTTAATGCTGCAAAACCACCTATTGCACCTTCTCTTGCAAGTTGACCTTGCTTACCACCCATAGTTACTGCATCACCTAACAGTGCAATTATAGAACGTGTCATCCTTGGAGAGAAAAATAAATACGCACTTTCTATATCTCGTTGAGCCCTACCAACACCTCTTGCTGCACTATCTAAAGTACCCATACCTTTGTTTATAAACTCTGCAATCTCTCTCATTTGAGTTGCATGTGCTGGGTTAGTTGGGTCTAAGTGTTTAGTTAGGGCATCCCATGTACCTATTTTTATTTCATCAATAGAGTTTCTCCAAATGTTTTCAAACGGTTTAAATATTCTATTTACACCTTTGACGTTCAAAATACTGTTACTGTTTATTAATTCAAAAGTCTCTATTGTTTGTTTGTTAAAAATTACACCAGATTGTGCAGCTCTTTTTATACTTGCATGTTTATCTGGACTCCAAATGTCTTGAGATATTTTTCTTGTGTCTTTACCAATCTTAGGAACTTTACCAAGAAAAGCTCTAAACGCATTTGATTGAGCACTAGCCAAAGTTTTTGCAATATCTAATCCTGCACCAATTCTAGCCTTGTCACCTTGCCTAATACCTTTTAGAATTTCTGAGTTTGCCTTACCAAAGAATATCATTCCGTATAGAAAAGAACCCGCTATATCAATACCAGTACCAAACAACCTACCACCTGATGTAACAGTTTTTATAGACTTTGCAGGGAAATCTAATACCGTCTTTCCTGTTTCTCCTAACAACACTCTTTTGAAAGCGTCACTCATAGCACCTACTGATTTCAAATCTGCTAAAGTTCTGCCATCAGCCTCTAATAATATTCCTGCTTTTCTAGCAAAGTCTTCTGCTAAACGTCTATCTTGAAAAAAGAGTTGATCGTAAACTCTACTAAATTCATCTGTTTCTTCTACTGGAGTTTGTTTCTTGGTTTGCTTTTTTATTTCGTAAACTTTTGTTTTACCTGTTGCTATATTTGTTCTTATATCAAACAATCCTATTTCAGGTGCTTTGTTTCCTACAGCTACTGTTACCTTGTATTGTTCTCTAAGAGCAGGGTTTTGTAAGAATAATTTTGTATACTGGTCTTTCCTTACAATCTGAGCAATTTGATGAAAGTGTGCTTGGGTAGCCAAGTTCAAAGCATCTTCTGGACTTAGGTATTTAATTTCACCTCTTCCTGCTAATGAATATAAATCCTCTGCGTCTTGTAAAGATTTACGATACTCGTCAGTGTACTTACCTATTTTATCGTTAGCATTTTTATAATTACCAACCTTTTCATATTTATTACTTGACGATAATGTAGCATCCCAATAAGCCTTCCTGCTAACGTGTCCGTTTGCAACCTGTAAATACTTAGCCTTATTAGCTCCTGTTAATTCAAAATCAAGTTGTTCTAATATTTGTTCTCCAGTTATTGGATCTTTTTCAAGTTTTCCTGTAACTGGATTTCTTTTCCTAACAGTTTTTTTGACTATTATAGGTTTACCAAACTGCCCTATAGAGTTAGCCATGTTTTGATAATAAGCTGACTTTTGTATAAAGTAATCACCTAGTGGAGTTATCTTGTCATTTGTTTTATCGTAAAACATATTATTACTTTTTTTAAATGCAGGATTTAAATCTACAATATATTTGTTTGGGTTACCTGGAGTTTGTTTAAAGGTTACCAATGCTGTTGCTATAGTAGATTCATGTAATGGTATTTCTTGTTTTATTCTATTTTTTCTAATTTTTTGCCCTATAAGGTTTACACCTTGCATATCTAATAGAAATTCTTTTTCAGTAATATCATCTACCTTTAGACCACGTTCTCTCATTAAGTTTATTGCAGCTTTATCCGCTTTTATTGCTTCGTCTACAATTTTTTTATTGAAGTTAGCATTGAACCTAATTGTTCCATCTCCAACCTCCTCTATAATGTCAAAACCTTTATTGCCTTGTTGAGCCCCTGGTTTGAAAACATCATTGAAATACCCTATTTTATTAATTAATAAATTTGAACTAGCGGCTGCTTTACTAGCCATGTCTGCTTCTAGTATAGTCATATATGTTTCTAGGTTTCTAACATTTGCACTATCTGTACTTGCATTAGCAACAAACCTAGGGCTTACTAATCTAGCTCCAGCAGATAAGTGCCTCCCTATAGTTCCTAATCCTAGGTGGTTTAATATTTTGTCTCCTTGCTTAATTAGTCTGACCAATTTATCTGGAGAAGTTTTTGTTATATCATCTTTTACTTTTTGAAATAAAGCATTAGAAGATATATTTAATTTTGTTTCAGATTTTTTTACGTTTCTGTATTTTTTTACAACATCAACACCTTCAAGAGGAGGAATAATTCTATCGTGTCCATTTGGCACATCAAAGATTATTCGGTCTTCCATTTCTGCTTTTACTTCTGGGTCTGTTACATCTCTACCTGCTTTGAAATTATCTTCAATGGTGTTATCTCCTTTCATTATCTTTTGATAACCAAAAGGTTTTTGTGCCAATCTAAGAGATTTCATTGATGCTGCTTTGACAATTTTTGTTGCTGCTGTAATCTCTGCAAAAGTACCACCAGACAATAAGTTTATTGGGTCACCAAAAAATTCTAAAGTTCCTTTTACAAATTTAGGTTGTTCTACTTCTAGGTATGCCTGTCTAGTTGCACGAAGATCATCAGTAAAGTATTTCAAAGAATTACCAAAAGTCCATTTCTCTCCTGTATACTCTTCAAAATATCTTTTTCTTTTTTCATTCAAAGCATCAGTTTCTATTCCAGAAAAGAATAAATTATCTGGTAATGCAGAAAGACCTACAGATGCAATGTACTCTGAGCCTCTTTGTAAACTCTCTGCACGTCTAGCTGCTTCAGTTCCAGATGCAAAAAACTGTCTAACACCAGCAGTCTTACCAGCTTGTTCTCTTTCTTTTATAACTTCTCTAAGTTGTTTATCAAACTCTTGTTCTCCAGGAATTAATCTTGCACCTAATCCTACAGCAGTTTGTATAGCTGGTTCTAATTTACCCAGTGTAGTTATACCTGCCTCTGTTATATTTTCTAAAACACCTGACCCAAAAAAAGTACCGTAATCTATTCTGTGTGGGTTTGAAGTGTTAAGATTTTTTACATAAGTATCTTTTGCTGTGCTTGGAGGCACAGGAATATATTGCCCTGGAGTTGGAGTTATTACTGGGCCTAACTGTGTAACAACATTATTTTGTTCATATTGTTCTTTGATTCTTTGAGCATCACGAGCGGCTTGTTGGTTTTGACGAGCAACTGCCAGTCTTTGTTCTTGACGTTTTTGTTCTTCAAGTCTTTTTTGTTTCAACTTTTCAAAGAATGTCGATCTATCAGAAGAAGGATATCCTATTCCAAAAGGTGGTATTGTCATTTAGCCTCCTATATATTTTGTGCTGATAGTGTACCTGTAGGGATGTTTACTCCAAAAGGAGTTCCTCCCAATATTGACTCTTCTAAATTTTGACCACTTGCAGCAAAATTAGCTTGAGTTGCTCCTTGTTCAAATGGAGTTTGTGACTGGTATTGTCTAAGTGTAGGAACAGACATATTGGCAGTAGGAGTTGAAGTTGTACCATTACCTGTAAATGTAGTTCCTAAAAATGGATTAAGTGCAGTTCTTAAGTTTTGATTGCCACCTAATACTCCAGACAATGCACCTAATGTTTGAGGTGATGCCCTAAATATATCTGATGCAATTGCAGCTCTTTGTTCTGCTAACCTTTGTTCTGGTGTAAGTCCACCTCTAGCCAAAGCAGTTTGTAATGCAAATTGATCTTCAGCAGATAACCCACCTCTTGCTAATGCTGTTTGCAAATCAAATTGTTCTTGTGCAGTTAAGCCTCCCCTTGCTAGGGCAGTCTGCAATGCTATCTGTTGGTTAGCACTTAGATTAAAAGGATTACCTGGTGCTCTTGCTAATGCCAATTGTTGGTCCGCAGTTAGTCCACCTCTTTGTGCCTTTGAAATATCGTCTGCGGTAAATGGTGTTCCAGATGCAGCCAGTGTTCCTAATGCACCAAACGCTCCACCAGTTCCTGCAAGTTGGGC
>CEON01120116.1_pt1 | contig 10248 bp, 14 predicted proteins | sample 530291 | NCBI WGS metagenome assembly CEON01 (sample SAMEA2619888, study PRJEB7988) | marine metagenome | biome: marine biome (ENVO:00000447); feature: surface water layer (ENVO:00002042); material: "saline water (ENVO:00002010), including plankton (ENVO:xxxxxxxx)" | depth 5 m
AAAATAAAAAAAAGTATCTTGAGCTTAGCAGTGAGCAAAAAAGTATCATAATCTTGTACGAGAAAAATATTCTTGAAGGTAATCAGTCACTAGCATTAAACGCCTTACAACAAATGATTAGCCTTGGCATTGATGACATAACTATTCCTAAATAAACCCTTGCCATACGATAAGCCCACTTATACCATTTTGTTTTTTAACTAAACAAGGAGTTGTTATGCAGACATTTATTTTATCAGGGCCGTTAGGGAAATTTGAAACAGTTGACACAAAGTCAGGAACCAAGATGGTTAAGTTTGGTGTACTAGACAAAGAGCGTGTTAATGGTGAAGAGAAGACTCAATGGTTTAATTGTATAGCTTTTGGAAAGAGAGCAGAGACACTTGAGAAGTTTCATGAAGCCTTACAGAAAATAGAGGTTAAAGGCAAAGTCCAGATGAATACTTACGAGGGAAAAAACGGCAAGCAGCTAAACGTAAATATTCTTGTCGATCAGTTTGATCTTACATTTAAAGGCAGAAAAGAAGACACTACTAAGCTTGCTGAAGTTTTTCCAAAGGCTGACAGTAATTTCACAACTGACGAAATACCATTTTAAAGGAGGATGTAATGAGTAAAAAAACAAATGACCCTGACAAAATTAGAGTTAATTATATAGAGTTCCAAAAAGGAATCCTTGGACTATCAGAAGAATTAAATAAAAGAATTAGCTATTTATTTGATCCTAGTAATATAAAAAGAAAGGACTTTGAAGACGTGTTTGAAGATCTTTATGCAGATATTGACGAAACTTTGGATGAAATTAAATCTTTTTCAAATTTGTTTTTTACTGAGTACAAGCATCTCGATTTAATAGCTAAAACTAGTTCAGATGCAAAACAAAGCCCTCCTAAATTAAAACTTGTTTAAGGTTTATAGTGGATGTTTTATTTTATAGGATGCTAATCTTAATTTACTGTATTGTATTTTGGTTAGCAGTCCTTTCTTTACTCGGGGTTTTATAATGCAACAATCAAACGGTCATTTGCTAATTCTAATTGGCGTCACAGGATTAATTTCTTACTGGCTCTTAACAAGCTTTAACATTTTATGAATTTAAGAACATATGAAAAGACATGTGAACTTACTAAGAATCTAGATAATCTTAGTGAAAATGAATTAAAAGCATATCTTGCAATTGGGCTTGCAGGAGAGGTCGGTGAGTTACTCAATATTCTTAAAAAGAAGATGTATTACATGAATTACAACATGGATTATTTTAAGCTGAAAGACGAAATGGGTGACTGTCTGTATTACCTTACAAATCTGATTACAGATTGCGGTTGGTCTCTAGAAGAGGTTATGGAGCTAAACGCACAAAAGGTAAAAGAGATACTTGCCCGCAAAGCTCTTGCAGAGTAGAATATTAATACATCCTTTTCTTATCAGTCTTGATCGGTGTCCTCCTCCATGCTTTGTAGGTCCTGGTCAAGGCTGATTCCACATGTGTCATACAGCTCAGATAATATTTCTTCATGTAGATCAATAATTAGCTTGTTTGGTTCAGTGTCTTGTGTTCTAATTTTGTTATTCATTTTTCGGAATCCTTGTTCAGTTTTGTGTAATTGAGGTGTGTTCCCTGACAGGCGCACCTCTTTTTATTACCACTCTTATAATCGTTTGGGAAATAAACAGTTGATATCAATCTAACGATCTGATAGTCTGTAGCCGTATAACAACACGCATAACTATAAAAGGAATTATAGTGGCTAACACTTTACTATATAAACCAGAATACTGCGAAGAGTTAATCCGACATATGGCGGGTGGTAAGTCCTTTGTTTCATTTGCAGGTCATATTAATGTGGGTAAACGTACAATATATGAATGGGTCGAGAAGTATCCTGAGTTCAAAGAAGCAAAAGCAATCGCTAAAGCTAAGTGTGAAGAATACTATATTAATCTAGGTCTAGACATGGCGACAGGTAACCTAGAGAAATGCAATGCTACTGCCTATGTATGGCTTACAAAAAACATACTAAAATGGACAGACAAAGAGCAATCCCAAGGCGACAATCAACAACCAATAAACATTACTATCAGCAAGGACGATAGCAATTAAGATAAAGGCACTGCCTCATCAATACGAAACTATCCAGGCACTAAAAGAATACTCACATGTTCTTATGCTTGGCGGTGTTGGTTCAGGCAAAACATATTGTGGAGCTCTCTGGTTATTAGACGAACTCAAAAGATGGTACGATGGCGACAAGTCAATCGGACTTATTACAGCTATTTCTTACGGCCAGCTAAGACGGTCAGTGCTCACAGAGGTCTTTAAATGCATGTCTGAGTGGGGTATACCATTTTCTTACAACCAACAGCAGTCACTTCTTACATTAAATGGTGCAAAGAAATTCTTTTGCTTATCAGTTGATCCTGGAAGTGTAGAGAAGGCTAGAGGGATAACAGTCGGTTCAGTCTGGATGGACGAGGCTGCTTACATCAGAGACATAGAAATATACAACACTATACAAGGTCGTATTAGAGATAAACAAGGATCAGGCCGATCGCTCCTAACTTCAAGTCCAATGGGATTTAATTTTATCTATGATCTGTTTCAAGGAGAGTTACATAATCCTAATACTCATAAACTCATAAGAGCTAAAACCAAGGATAACAAACATATTCTTGATTCTTTTTACGATAACATGGCCGCTCAACTAGATGAAAAGGGAGTCAAACAAGAATTAGAAGGTGAGTTTGTTAGTCGTGCAGGTGGGCAAGCTTACTACCAATTTGATCGCACTCGCAATGTCAAAGACCTCAAGTGGGACGGACGCATGGGCTACATTGCACTCGACTTTAACGTGGACCCATTTACTAGCTGTATCGGATACTTTGAGAATAACAGGTTTTACATCTTTGATGAGATATACATGACAGGTGGCTCAGATACTTACATGATGGCGGCTGAACTAAAGAGACGTGGGTATCACAACTTTCCGGTAATTGCTGACTCAACTTTTTCTAATCGTAAGACCAGTGGCAAGTCAGATAAGAGGATTCTGGAAGGAGCGGGATATAACTGCCTGACAACAAGAAACCCATTTGTGATCGATAGGGTGACCAATATGAACCGCCTATTTGCCCAAGATCGTGTTATAATAGACCCAAAATGTAAGAAGCTTATTCGAGATCTAGAGCAAGTTACATTTAAAGATAACGGACAACTCGACGGAAGTAACAAGGAACTGACTCACATTAGTGATGCACTAGGATATTTTTGTTGGAAGTTATCACCCATTGAAGTTAGTATTAAGCAAAGAGCATTTAGCATAAAGAGGTAATTAAATGGATTTAAGAATACCCGATAATCGCAAGCAGATATTAAGTGAAATCAAAACACCTGAGAATAGAGACAGAAAGGATGCATCGTTTGTTGCAACCGAAGTCTATAATGGCAGGCTAAGACAATACGTTGTCGAGTATCTTGAAACATTGTTTAGTGTAAGTACAGTACGAGAGATGCCAGTGCAATCAGGTACAAACCTTGCTAAAAGAATCGTAAGCGAAAGGGCTTCTATCTATAAAGAACCGCCTCAAAGAAACTTTGTTAACATGAGTGAAGACCAGGAAGCTGTAGTCAATAAAATGTACAGTGATATGAAAGCCGACTTCTTGTTATCAAAAGCTAACGAGTTCTTTGCCTTACAAAACCAATGTCTGCTTCAGTGCTATCCTTCTGATGGTAAATTAAAGTTGCGTGTATTAAAGCTTCACCACTTTGACGTAATTACAATGCCAGACAATCCTGAAGAAATGCTTGGTGTAATAATATCTAGCTACGATAAGAAGTATAAAAGAGAGTCTAGAGAAGATACCAATCCAATAGCTGCGTCTGCTATCAGTAGACCGCATAAAATGGAAATATCTAATCAGGTTGACGAAAGTATTGGTGACCCTGATGACAAAGGTCCATCGACTTTTGAAATCTGGACTAGATCATATGTAGATGAGAATGGCGAAGTAGTGCCTGCTCTTAACTTTGTAATGAATAACAAGGGTGAGGTTTTATCTGATGATATGCTATCACCATTAGACGTATTACCTTTCGTAGATATCTGCAGCACGAAAGATTATCAATTCTTTGCGCCTGAGCATAATGCTGTAATAAACTTCACTGTTGAGTTTAATGCTTTGATGTCTGAGATTGCCCAAGGTCACAGAATGCAATCTTATTCACAGCCATTCATCAAGGGTCCTAAAGAACTATTACCTAAATCATTAGAGGTAGGGCCAAACACAATACTTAACCTACCAAGTGATCCAGATCTAGGTGACGTAGAGTTTGGGTTTGCTGTACCAGGCGGTTCAGTAGCTCACGGTATTGAGTTGGCAGAGCAGTTACTAGCACAGTTTCTTAGCTGCCAAGGGATAGACCCTAAGATTGTAAGTAGTGATAGTGGGCAGAGATTCTCAAGTGGTATCGAAAGACTACTAAGCATGATTGAAAGGTTTGATGCTACAAGAGCAGACTTTGCGCTATTTCATGAAGTAGAGCACAAGTTATTTCACATAATCCATTTCTGGCATAATGCTTTACAGGGCACAGGTATTCTAGATGACAGATATGAGATGCCTAGACTTGCAGACGATGTAGATATCACAACTACATTTGCAAGACCTGAAGGTGCTCAGACTATGCTAGACAAAGTGGCAATGCATGAGAAGTTAATTGAACAAGGTCTTGGATCAAGAGTTACAGCGATAATGGACATGATGGATATGACCAGAGAAGAAGCTGAAGAGTATATAATGAAGATAGATCAAGATGATATGGGCATGGCGGTAAGACCAAACGAAATACCAAATGAGGACTAATGCCAATAAAAAAAGAAAAGGTAAGCTTCACGTATAACCTTGGTAGTCTATTAGAGAATGTTCCTGACGAGGATAGAGAGGATGCAGCTTTTGATGCAGGCAATGCAGCGTTAGATGCTGTCAAAGAATACATGGAAGGTTCTAGCTCCCCGGTCAAAGGATCTGGTAGATTTAAAGCACTCTCCAAAGATTACAAGAAAAAGAAACAAAAGATTGCGGGAAACACAAACCCAAACCTTAAGCTATTTGGTGACTTGGACGAAGCTATGGAAGTTGATGCTGATGAAAACTCTTTTACAATTAACATAAGAGACGACAATGCAGCCAAGGCTTATAATCACAACGTAGGGGATACATTGCCCAAGCGGCAGTTTTTGCCTGATGATCAAAGAGGCGAGACATTTAAAAGAAGCGTTGTGACTAAGATAAAAGAGCAGATAGCAAAGTATAAGAAGAAACCGAAGAGAAGACCAGCACCAGGCGAGCAGCCAGTAGAAGTAGGCGTATCGCTTGAACAGATATTCAAAGAGCTGGCAGCAACCAAAAGAGAAGAAGATATAGCGAAAAACATAACCAAGATAACTTTTAAGGACATCCTATGAGTAAGACAAAGGTTACGCTTAAGCTAGATAACTTGAAACAAAAAATACGAACTGCAGTAAAGCAGCTCAAAGAAGAAAAATTTGCTGACACGGTAAAAGACGTGATTGTAGGTGCTGTAAGGAAAGAAGGCATAAATCCTAAGACTGGTCGCAAGTTTAAAAGTCTATCAAAGTCAACTATTACCCACAGAAAGTATTTGGCCAAATATAATAAAACACACCCCGAGTTTTCACCTTCAAAATCAAACTTGACTATAACAGGCAGGTTACTTGATTCTATTAGGGCAAGAATATCAGCTAAGTCTAATAGGATCGTGTTTAGAATAAACGTCTCTGGTAATCACAAAAGATACAGAGGCAAGAATGGCTTGATTGGTACCGAGCAAACTAACCAAGCAATTCGAGGTTACCTGGCCGAACAAGGTAGAGATCCCTTAGGATTAAATGACAAGTCTAAAGGGAAGATAATTAGGCTTTTAACTTTAGCTATAAGAGAGCGGTTAAAATGACTGCTTGCAACCAATAACATAAGGAGTTATGATGGAAGAGAATCCTAATCAGGGTAGTGCCCACACTCAAGAGATGGTCGGTGACCAGACAGCTAGTGAAACGGTTACGGAGAATGTTAACGCTGAGGCAAAGTCAGAAAACATTCCGAGTTACGAATGGCACAGACGAGTCCTAGGTGAAAACAAAAAGTACAAGTCTCAACTTAGCGATGCTCAAGCTAGACTTGAAGCTTATGAACAAAAAGAGATGGAAGCCCAAGGCAAACATCAGGATTTGATCAATGCTTTAAGAGATGAGAATCAAAAGTTGAAAGCTGGTATTGATGAGAGAGATCAAGTCTATACATGGAGTAAAAGGTCCGAGGCCCTACGACATGTGGCAAGACAACATGGCTGTGTAAAACCAGACCATTTGTTACGTCTAATGGATCAAGATCTTTTAAATCAAATACAAGTAGACGATGCTTACAATCCAATAGCTGAAGATGTTAATAGGGTTGTAGAGTCGTTTAAAGGTGACCCTGATTATCAATATCTGTTTAGAGCTAAGACTCATTCAGTAGATACAGTGACACCAAATTCCAAAGTTCAGAAACCTGAGCCTAGGAAGATTTCAGAGATGAGTTCAAACGAGATTGCTAAGATCTTGGCTAATCCATCTTTGCAAAAGGATTTGTTAAAATAAAAAAAAGTTAATTTTTATAAAGGAGTATAAAAATGGCAAACGAAATGGGCGCAACTGAGGTAAGTGCTGTACAGGGTTCCCTGGTCAGTCAACTCGTTCAACAAGCATTAAGAGAAAAAGCAGTAGCTTTCTCTACAATTACAGACTACGGACTACAGGAAGGCTTAAGCCAACTTAAAATCCCTAGAGTAAACAACTTTACAGCAGCAGCTAAGTCTGAGAACACAGATCTTTCTAACCAAGAAATGACTGTTTCTGCTGACACTATCAGCTACAACAAGCACTTTGGTGTAAGAGCTACAATCGAAGATGCTGCTAGACTATCTGCTGGTATTGACGTATCTGCTGAGGTTATCAAAGGTCAAGCTGATGAGCTTGCAAGACAAATTGATGCAGACATTATTTTCCAAATCAAGTCTGTTAGTTCTTCAACTCCAGACCACCTTCTTGATTATACTGATTCTAGTGGTGATGCTCTAGCTATCGCTGACATCGCTAACGCTAGAAAGCTTTTAAGAAATCAAAATGTACCAATGGATGACGGTAAACTATTCATGCTTATTAGCCCTGATAGTGAAGCTGATCTATTAAACATTTCTAACTTTGTTAAGGCTAACGAGTATGGAGATTCTTCTGCTCTAGTTAACGGCTTCATCGGTAAGATCTTAGGATTCAACGTTGTAGTTTCTTCTCAGTTAGATGCACAAGATGCATGTTTCTACCACTCTTCTCACGTAGGTTTCTCTTTTGCACAACCTCCGAAGCTTGAGCAAGACAGAAGAGCTGAGTCTCTTGGTGACATGTTCGTAACATCTGCTCTTTACGGTACGTCTGTATTAGACGGCGGTAAGCGTGGTGTTCTTTATAATGGTTCTGGTTCTTAATAGATAAGGATTCGTAAATGGTCTCACTTACTGAAGTTGAGGCTTACAATTATCTTAGAGCGAGGTCTCCTGTGGGGCTTCGCTCTTTGATTCGTAGGCATGAGTTAAGGACTGGTAGACGCTTTAAATACCAGTTTTATTTCGCAGCGGGATATCACTATGCGTGGTATATTGGTAGTGAAACTATTGAGCAGACCAAGAAACAACTTGAAGAAGAAACTAAAGAAAAGGCTAAAAGCTAATGAGTTTTACAACGCAAGATAAAGAGGCAAGAAAGTTCGAAACAGACCCGGCTGACTCGTCTAAGGTTGTTGTAAAAACAAAAGTAGAAAATACAGATAGCGATGCAGTCCCAGTCAAGATTATAAACACTGACGCAAACATTGATGTAGAGGTTTCAGTACCATCTACAATAAGCATCGACGATAGCACCCCAATAGATGTAAACGTAACGACAAGTCCTCTTTCCGTAAACTCAACTATACAAGGTACGCCTAGTGTAAATGCTACAATATCAGGTACACCTAATGTAACTGTTTCAAATAGTTCTTTAAATACAAATGCAACAATTCAAAATTCAGAGTTAGATGTAAATGTCACAAACATGCATATTAATGTATATGACATGATATACGATTACGGTGCATCTCAATGGCGATTCCAAGCAAGTGACTCCAATGGTAAAGCCATAAACCTTGATCATACTTATTATGAAAGTACAGAAATCACAGCATTAGGGTCAAGCACTGACATAAACTTATGGTTATCTGCTTATAACGATTCTATGCTTCAATATAAATACGTGGGCAGCTACGACGATGAGTTTGAAGTCGAGGTTTACTACACTCATCCGAGCCTAGGTGATGGCAACAAATGTCTTAAACTAGTTTTTGATTATTCAACACAAAATAGTAAAAAAGTAGTCCAGTCTGTTTTTGCCAGTGTTGTTAACTGGTCTTTTGACTCATCTGTTGCTGGTACTTTAGCAATAACATTAGGGGCGATTACTAGCCCTAATCCCAACAGCGCAATTCCCGTAGGTACTGATATATGCACGGTTGCAGTTAGTAATACTACGCAAGGATCAATCACACTTTCGCTGTCAGGGACTAATGCATCACTGTATAGATTACATAATGTTACCGATGGAGTAACTGGATCAAGCATAGCTTACGATGCTGCTAAATCTTTTGTTTTAGAAACAAATTCAGACTTTAGTGGAGGAGATTATTCTCACTCCTTAACCGTCACAGCAACAAATGATTTCTATGGGAACACTGCTACAGCGAATGTTGCAACAGCCGGCACGTTCACCGGCGTAGGTTTTACAAACACTAAATACCTTGCCATTACCCGTACTGGTGGTTCACAAAACGGTTATGTTGAAGGTGAAACAATATCCCACGATTTCTTAACTAGTTTTAGTATGAGTTTCTGGGTTAAAATGGCTGCGCTTAATACAGGTTACCAAAATGCTTTTTATTGGGGAGCTAGAAGAGGGACCACAAGAGATTCAGTTAATAGGTATGATATTGCTTTCCAATATAGGGGGAATGCAAATAACTATATTTTTATGGGTGATGCGTATGCCAAATTCGCTGACCCTTCTTTAGACGATAACAATTTCCATAATGTAATTATCACCTGGGATAGCTCAGGCTTGTCAGGCTCAGACACATTCGGGTCAACTGAAATACGAAATCATTTTGATATGTATATTGACGGATCAGCCATTACGCTTACTGCTGGTGGAGGCACTGCCAACATAAACGCCTCAACTACTTTTACTAATTTCCGAGCAGGCGATTTTGTGCTGAATTATCCTTGTCCTACTTTTCAGATAGATGAATGGGCAGTCTGGCATACAACAAAACTTACTTCAACAGAAGCTGGTTTAATATATAATGGCGGCACAATAACAGACTTAGAAAACACTACAGGTGTAACAGCGCCAACTAGGTACTGGCGCTATGAGGATAGTAGTAATCTTACTAGGGACACTATTTCAGACAGTAACCAAGGCACTATCGATAATGGTACTTCAACATCTTATTAAGGGTAAAATATGAGCAACGAAATTTTACAAGACCAAGAAAATGAAATCATAGTTTGTCATGTAAATGCAAGGACAAAGCCATTATTCAAAGAAATGCTTAATAAGGTTGGCAAAGATGTTAAAGTTGGGAAGTCTGTCCTGAAGTATGGCGATGCAATTTACATAGTTAATACTGAAGAATTTGAATCTATGTTTAACCAATGGGTAACTAAATGTTGCGAAAAGAATATAATGAGAAAAACGCTAGCTACTGACCACACAAAGAAATTGGAATGGTCACAAGAGCTTAGCGAAGTAGAGCGGGCATTTCAAGGCATGGAAGTCCTAAAGGAGATGTTGTAATGTCAGGATCAGTAGTTATTCAGTTGCACCAAAAGAAAGTACAAATATCAGAGAAAGTGCGAATTGATGTTAGTAAAACATTTGCATTTTCAGGAAGGTCTATTAGCACAATAGTTGTAAAACCAGAACACGACAAAGACCCTAGCTACGATGTTACAAGCGCAGGCTTCTTAGATATAGCTTATGACTCAGCCGGAGATAAAACAATACACGTTACACTCACTCTTGATAATGGCGATACAATTGCTTTAGCTAAGTCGATAACAGTTGTGTCAGAGGCTACAGAAAATTTGTTTAGTTCTGATTC
>CEON01119227.1_pt1 | contig 10243 bp, 1 predicted proteins | sample 530291 | NCBI WGS metagenome assembly CEON01 (sample SAMEA2619888, study PRJEB7988) | marine metagenome | biome: marine biome (ENVO:00000447); feature: surface water layer (ENVO:00002042); material: "saline water (ENVO:00002010), including plankton (ENVO:xxxxxxxx)" | depth 5 m
CTGCACCAACATAGAGTTGCTTCTCAATACCGACGCCACCAGCAAACCTGGCAGCACCAGTAGTAGAGCTAGATGATTGAGTGGTATCAGCAAAAGTATTAATTCCAGCAGTTACATTAATACCACCTGATGTAACAACATTACCAACATAATCAACTCTAAACGGAGGTGAAGCAGACGTACCAACACGAATAGCAGCATTGCTACTATCAGCACCTAATGCAACTGGTGTGCCAAATCTTTCAGTCTTAATTTCGCCAGCAGCAGTTAGTCCAGCACCGACACTTGCACCTGCTCCAACATATAATTGTTTCTCAATACCAACGCCACCTTCGACGACTAATGCACCAGTGTCTTTATTTGTAGACTGAACTGTGCTATAAATGGTGTTGATACCACTGGTGCTACTGACCTGAAGAACACCAATTGTTGCGATACCAAGGATTGTTAGGTTGGTATCAAGAATAACATCCTCATTAATGTAGAGGTCACCACCAACATACAGGTCACCACCAGTGGTTGTGATACCTGCATCAGAAGCCAGAGTTGTAATACCAGTGGACTCAAAAGTTCCAGAAACCTCAACACCTATGGCGTTGGTTTCAAATCTCTTGGAGTTATCATGGTAAAGTTCTACTGAGCCATTTTCAGTAAATACTGCTTGAGTTTCACTAAGTGCCGCATTCTTAATGGTTAATGAATTAGAACCAACGGTTAAACCACCAGTTCCAGTATCACTAATATATGAATTACTTCCATCATGATAAACTTTTAAGTCTTCACCATCACCAAAGATTGCTTTGGCATGGTCCTTAAAGAAAGCAGTGCTACCAAATCCTACAGTAGCAGCAGTTCCAATAAGTATATTTCCTTCAAACGTCGAAATACCAGAGACGTTTATATCACCAATACTGATATCATCAATGTTGATATCACCAGTGACACGCATGTCACCTTTAACATATAATGCAGTCTGTCCTGTACTGACAGGAGAGTGAACCTCAAGTAAGTATCCTGGAGCATCGGTTCCTACACCTACAGAGCCCCCAATACCAAGGGTAGCATTTGAAATTGCTGTAAGAGTTGTTCCACCGACACCAACATTTAACTCATCTAAGTTAGTGCTAATTCCAGTTACGGTAATATTCGTGACACCAATACCAGCACCCTCAAAGACATGAAGGGTATACTCCGGTACGGTGGTGCCTATACCAACCTTATTACTATCTGTATCTGCAACAATAAGATTAGTGTTGACTTCTATGCCGTTCTTGACGACAAAATTCTTATTAATTGCCATTAGGGTTCACTCTCCCCCTGATTATTTCTTTTATTATTTATACAAACTAAACAGAACCTTGCACTGAGAACCCTTGTACATAAGTATTAAAACCATTACTTTTGTTAAACCAAATTCTCCACTGAGTGTCATTAACTTTCTCTACTTTTGCAGCAGTTTGGTTACCACCCCAACCACCACCAGCAGTATAGTTTGATATACTAATGACATCTAGGAAATTATAGTTTTTGTTCATAGTAATAAGATAGTGTTTTTGATTTAGTGATGTGCCAACCTGTCTATCAGCAGAATTCTTAGCTTCAGTGCTGACAGCTATGATTGCTTCGGTGAACTCAAGGTTTACATCAGTATTGCTCACGTTATTAAATCTATGTTCTACAGATCCAATTCTAGGAGGTTCAGCAATTCTAATTATAACTTTTGATTTATCAAATGTGCTACCGCCAAGTTGTGTGTCAACAACTTTAACTTCTCCATTACTATATCCAGATCCACCACCACCAGACCTAAATCCAAGTCCACCACTACCACCAGTTGCCCCATGACCACCAGATGCATGACCTGGTGGACCGATAGTAGAATCTATTCTGCCATTTGCTCTACCTAAACCACCAGTGAACTGAATTGCATATCCATCTTTGTATCCTCTGTTTATAGAACCAGTGTTTGATATTTCAGTTCCATTAGCCATTCTAAATTTTACAGAAGTACCTACATCATCACAAGGAGAAATTCCTCGTGTTGCCCAATAGTTTCCTTTGGTACATCTTATTGTTGTGCCACCTTGGGTAGATGTTTCTGCGTTAGCAAGATCACCAGTATAAACCCCCGTATCAGGAACATACGATGGGTGACTCCATTGTCCATTAACTGCTAATGAACTAATTTGATTTCCTCCAAAACCACCAGCGTTTCTTCCTTGTTCACCATTTACTCCTATTCCGCCACCTCTGCCGCCATCACCACCTGCTGATCCCATTCCACCTTGACCAACAACTGCTAAAAGTGTTGCCTTCCTGTAAAGAAAAGGAGTGTTTAGGGCATTAGTCAATCCTGCAATCACATATTCTACATTTTGCTCCATGGTAAATCTGATTCTTGAGTATCCACCATTTCCTCCAGTGCCGTTTCCGCCAGCTTTACCCCCTTTACCACCATAAAGGTCCATTTCTACATCAAGATCTTGATCTGGTGAATATAAACTATAAAGATATCCACTAGTACCATTATCTAGATCTTCATTACCAGCTATGATTTCCTCTTCTCCATTGAGCAGGTTCACCTCTTGAATATTTGCAGTTCCATCGCCAGATATTGTCTCAATAATAAGTCTACTCTGATCTGATGGATCACTAAGAGATGATGACACAATATCACTTGTGAGAGGAGAATTTGTCGCAGTGGTACTAGAAACTACACAATATAAAGATCTATCAGTGTTAAACTCAGCACTATCAGACTCAATTGTCAAAGTTGGAGTTCCTTGACCGCTGATTTTTGTATTTTGATATAGTATTTTATCTTGTATTACCTCTCTTGGTACTTGGACTGGTCTTGTAGAAGATGTTGTGTAGGCAAAATTCATATAACCAGAACCATTACCACCGTGTGTGTCACTTCTAGTAAGATTGATTATATCAGATCTATAGTCGGAGTTTCCTCCACCACCGCCAGCGCCACCATAGCGGTTATCAAATCCATTGGCACCGCCACCAGCAGGTCCACCTGACCCACCACCACCGCCGCCACCGCCGCCACCGTCACTAGGACAGTCACCACCAGTGCCACCACTATAGGTGTTAATAGTTCCTCCATTATATGGATTCCAATTGTTAGCATCAAATCCATTACTTGCTGGTCTCTTGTGAGAACCTCCACCTCCTCCACCACCGCCACCGGCAGATGCGATAAGAGTAGAACCACGAAGAACACCAGAGGCACCTCCGCCTCCGCCTCCACCACCAGACCAACCACGGGGACCTGCTCCACCTCCACGACCACCAGGTGCTATATTACTAGCACCAGCACCACCATGTGACCAGAATTGACCTCTTCCTCCGCCACCACCGGCACTTCCTACTCTAAACTGAAATGATTGACCTCGTGCTTGACTATTGGGTACTGTAAAAAATCCTTGTCTGCCCCTACCACCAGTTCCGCCTGAACCATTCTTGTCAGAACCACCTCCTCCTCCTGATGCTCCAGCAATACTAAAATTTACATTATAACCTGTTGGAGGAACACTTACATCATGATTTCCAGGTCCATAACTTCGAGCAAAACCATGAGTAGTTGTATCAGTAACAGTCTCATCTACAATAACTGTAACCGTTTCTTGTGTAACATTCTGAGTTGTATAAGTTTTATTCTCAACTAAAGTTGGAGTTGCCCCACCGACACCAACATACCAAGCATAACTAAGCGATGCAGTGGTATTATCTGTGAGTTTAGCACCAACGGTAAATGTTGCTGGGTTGTTTATGTAAGCAGTTGCACTTGAAGGTTGTGAAGTAATCTCAAGTAACGGATTTACAGTAAGAGTTGCTGTGTCAGATTGGACTGGTTCATTAAGAGCACTTCCTGTTCCCTTGTCCGCAGAATCATATTCATCTCCTGGAGTATATGTTATCCGACAAAAAAATTGTCTCCCACTGTCAGTGGGAGTATCTACATTCACTATCTGGAGATTTGGTGTTTTTGCACCACTAATAGTAGCACTACCGTCTGCACCGTCTGTTAATGGGTTACCTTGTAAAACACCTGGCGTCCCATCCACTCCTATCATGACCGGTATAGTATTATCTACTTGATACCACTGGTAATTTATCGTACCAGCATCATTTCCATCTGCACCACTATTACCTGGAAATGATGTTGTTGCTACAACTGTAAAAGATGCGGTCTCGCCCCTATCCTTTGTCTGATCAGATGGTTGTGTCGTATATGCCAGAACTGGACCATTAAGGTCCAAATCTGTCGGGATCCGTCTATTAAAATTATTTTCCATATTCTATCAGTTCTGGAAGTTTTGACCGCCTACGACTCCGTAGAGACCGGATGATGTTGGGTTGTCACCATTGAAGATCTTAAAGGAATAGATGTCAGACCTACTTGCCGTTGTTGTTGGAGTTGGAACCACTCCACCAGGCCAGTAGACAGGAATAGAAACTCCACCAGTGGTTCGGAAGTCATCTATATCTATACTGCGACTTCCAGTGGCATCTTGCTCGACTTTAAGTGTAAATGAAGTCGATCCAGAAGGAGCATTTTTCAGAGTAAAGTGTGTGATATTTGAGGTTGCAGTACAAATAAATGTCTGTGCTGTTGAGAGATCAACAGTAGCAACTTGAGCAGCAATGGTTGCATTACCAACTCTCTCAGAGTATGTCTTAAAGAATGTTCTTCCGTCAATATCAAGCGTTGCTTGTGGAACCGAGGAACCAATACCAACTCGACCAACACCGGCAGTATCTGTAGTAGTGATAATTGTTCCTCCTACTCCAACATTAAGATATCCTAGAGTAGCAATACCCGCTCTAATTCTACCGGAAGTGCTAGGGCTCACATTGTCGGCAGTGCCACTATCAAAGTCAAATGATGTTGCAGTAATAACACCAACTGGAATGAAATCTCTACAGGTGACGAAACCAGAGAATATTGAGTTTCCATGAACAAGTAAACTTACACTTAAACCTGCGCCAACATTTTCGTGCCTATCTCCAACTGTGAGATTTACAGCACTTGCAGATGTTCCAATACCAACAGATCCAAGGTTAGTGTTATAAAGAACACCAGAATCTTGTGTCCAACCAGCAGCAGATACGTTAACATTTGTAAGATTAGATGCATCACCGTAGAAGAAAGATCCAGTGACAACTCCTGCAACAACATTTCCGCTAATTCTGGTGTCACCAATTACGCGAAGTTTGACCCCATTTGCGGTTGATCCAATACCAACACCATCACCATCAACTACCAGTTGAGTTGTTCCAGCACCTACCTTAAATGTAGCAGCACCTGGTGTGGTTGTTCCAACCCCAACCTGGTCAAATACCATGACATTTTGGTTGGTGAAGAGACTGGTTGCACCGAAACGTCTCCAATCATTTTGGACACTGTAGATCCAACCAACATATCCACCCTCACTTGGGTTTGCATTATAAACTAAGTCTCCTGGGTTTCCTGCGAGACTTGGTGTAGCAATTCCAACGGTGTACTTTCTAGAAACAGTTGCATCACCCTGAAGGAATAGACTGTTAGACTCAAGATCAGAATTTACAGTCAATTTGTTATTGACTATAACAGGACCGTTAAAATTGGAGGATACTTTATTATCTGCACCACCCTCAACATTAATTGAGCGAGAAAATCTACCTTCTACAGGAGTAACAACGTTCAGGCTTGGGAGAACACTGATGTCCTCACCTTCGATTGTCTGGAATGGAGTGTCAAAAATTTCCTCACGACCGGTAATCGTGCTAAGTTTCTTATTACCAGAGTATGAAATACCCCTATCATTCATACCAGTGTAGAAGTTAATTCCACCCTGACGCTTAAGTGATTGTGCAAGTAGTTCTTCATCTGCTGTGATAGAACGATCTTGTCTATCTGGGAGAGCAGTAGAGTAGTTACCAGGACCAAATCCAACATACTCAAAGGTATGTCCAGACGCTCTGTTGATAGAGTGTCTTCTAAGTTCGACTGGATTTGCCTTAATTCTTCTAACTACCGAACCAATGACGTGTTCTGTTGGTCTTGTTCCAAGGACACCACGGAATACATTGATTGGGTTTCCAGTTACAGTAGTCTTGACTCTTACAATCTCATCATCAACTAAGAGGAAGTCACCGATTTTTATATCAAGTGTGTTAATTTGAGTTATATTGACCTCATCACTCGTAGCGTTGATCATTGCTGCGGATAAAGTGGTAGTAATTCCAGCATACGTTGGAACCATTCTACCATTCAGATTTTCATTATCTGCAGTAATAACTCCATCATTAGCGGAAAGTCCTTCATGGAATGCATATACTGCACCAAAAGATGGTGAGTCTATCGCAAAAGATGGTACATGGGTCGAAACTCCAATATTTAACTCAAACTGTGTTAGTGAATTGACTTTAGAAACTACGAATGAACCATTATATAAGTCTGATGTTGCTCCTTGGAGTTTTATACTTTGACCAGCAGCAAATACATGCTTCTGAGCAGCAGAGGTAGTTACAGTTGCAATTCCTACATTATTGTTATATGCAAAAGAAGAAACATCGATTGCTACTGCTTCTCCAGTTAATTCAGCAAAAGACCCAGTTGCAGATGTTGCACCAATACCAGTGGTTGTAAATCCACCGACAGATGTAGCAGAAGCCAGTTTTACTGTATTAGCAGCACCAACTTGAACATCAGTAATTCTATAAAGTTGGTTATAATCAGCAAATCCTTCAGAGTTAACTCCACTAATTCTCAGAGTGTCACCAATATTATTGTAGATACCAGTAACAGTAACGATAGCAGAACTAAATCCAGCATATGTAGAGACACCGGTAACAAACATCGAGTTACCAATACCATATGCACTACCACCGTCCATGACGGTAACCCCAGTAATTTCGCCACTAGATCCTGTGGTAATCTTAACTGTTCCGTGCTTACCTACATCAGTTGTGGTGTGTCCAGTTCCTGCTAATGTGGCATTATAGAGAGTGGTATTAGCAGATCCATATCCTGCACCCGCACTAGTAATACCAAGAGTTACAATTCTATTCAGACCGTGATCAAGTGTTGTCTCAATAATATGGGTTAAACCATCAGTATTATATGAAGTGATGTTAGTAATACCCATACCAACTTCATTGGTCTTAAGGTATCTGTTTGCTGCTTCCTTCGTAATACTCTTTCTTGGATCATTGATTACAACATCACCAATCAGAGCGGATCTTGCAAAACTGCGAGACTCCATTGGGTCTGCTTCAGGATCATCTCTTTGAGTTTGTGGGAAGAGAGATTTAACTGGTTGAGAATATTTTTCGTTTGTAAATGGAGCGACCGTTGGTTTTTCGTTTGCACCAACAACCGTAAGATAGTAAACACCATCTTGATCACCACTTACATACTTTTGTGCTTCCTCAACTCTATAGACATAGAGTGTATCATCATATTCTTTCTTTTTAAAGTAAGGAAGTGAAGTATTTCTTGTAGAAGTATCATTAGTAAATGCACCAGGATCAGTTCCCAGTCCAACAGTGAACATCTTGGTACTAGAAATACCTGTAACGATGGTTGTATGGTTAAATCCAGAATTACCTGCACCAGTGGTATTATTGGCACTGGTTACATTATTAATCTGAACTTTTGATCCAACGGTTAAATCGTGTGGAAGTTCAGTAACAAAACTTGCAGTCTTGGCACCGTCTGAGAAAGTGGCGTCTGCAATAAATCTAAAGTTTCTCTGTTGGTTGATATTAGCAATAGAACCAGATCCAAAATAAGTTTGGATTTCTGCGTTAGTTGATCCAATAGATGTATTAGATTCCTGAAGAATAAATCCCTCAACAGGAGGTCTTGCTACAGTTCCACCAGAGGAAGCAGGAATGACATATCTCATTCTATAGAGAGTGTCATTAGCATTTCTGCTGTCATTTTTTCTGGTGATGAAACTTCTTGGAGTTGATACTCCAAAACCAGTTGATCCAACACCAACTATAATTGGGAAAAGGGTATTATCAGTTGCTGCTGTTGATACTTTAATATACCACTGACTATTAGTATCATCATATTGAATTGGGTGACCAACATCACCAGCATTTTTATCACTAACTCTACTAGTAACTTTTAAGATACCACCCTTTTCATTGATTGTAATTGCGTTTCCATTAACAGCATCATTAAACGTCTTTGCAAGTTTTAAATTAGATGCATCAAGACCAGATGTAATTGCGTGATAAACTTGATTTGACTCAAGCCCATCAGGGAGTTGTCCAGTATCACTAATAACACGAACGGTTTCACCAGTTAAGAAGGTGTGATTTGCAGTCAGAGTGATGACATTTGTTGCACCACCATCACTAAACACACCAATACTATTGATACCAGTTGCACTTCTTTTTACGAGGAATGTTTTCTCAGAACTTGACTGAGAGTTAGGCATCACAATACGTGCCCCATACTCAGTTACTGAACCAGCAGAAGAGACAAGAACTTTCAGAGTATCATTAGTTTTTGCACCAACTCTGAATCCATCGATGACGTTTTCTGGTGGGAAAGCTTTATTAGTTCTATCGTAAAGATAGAGGTTACCAGTAGATCCCACACCAACGGTTGGAACTCTACCTGTTTTATGAACATCAATCGCATCAAATTCGATTGCAGTTTCGGTCAGAGGAATTTCTTTTGGTGGAATAATGTGAGTGAAAAATCCAACATCATCTTGACCAAATGCATTCTCTCTAAATCCATCTGCAATCAGTGCCTTCGCACCAAAGTTGGAGTTAGAGTTGGTAATTGATTGGTCACCACCACTTTCAGATACAAAGTGTTCTGCATATCCAATAGCAAAGATAGAAACTGCCTGAATAACAGAGTTATTAGAACACTTGATATGGAAGTTCTTATAACTTGGTTTGTATATCGCTCTTGAGTCCGTACTCAGAGTTTCATTACCAGATACAGTATTATCCTCATAATTACCAGTTGTGGAATTATACTTGACAAACGCATTGTCATCCTTCTGCAGACCAATACCAGTAAACTGTGCAACAACCATTGACTTAAAGCCAGTTGCTTTACTACCATCAGCGTGCATACCACACATACCGAAGACGGAACGCAGTGATAGGTTAAAGATGTATGGTGATGCAGATGTAACAGTATCAGATTGTAACTGTAAACTTGATCCTGTAATCGATGGAAGTGGATTTACAGGTTCATTCTGAACTTGATACTTGATATTAGTGCTATCTACTTTCTCAGATACAACAAACTGTCCGCTATATCCACCAGCAGTAATACCACTAATACGGAATGGAGTATCAACATCTAAACCAGGAACCTCAGTTGCAGTGGTAACTGTAATTGTGGTTGTAGATGTGGTTCCATCACCTGCTTTAATACTTGTAATTCCAACAGAAGCACCAGTTGATCCAACAATACGGTGTTCATCAATTTTTGGTTGGATGTCAAGACCAGCACTTGGATAATCTGGTGAAATTGCACGACCAGAAGATTGTCCATAGACCAGACCAACCTTCTCATAATACATATCCAGGTCAGTACGGTTTGTGGAGTACGTCTGGAAGGTATCACTGATACTTACGTTGTTTGTACCGTCTGCATACTCAAAACACGTCAGTTTGTGGTGAGAGAAGTTAGGAACAAATTGGTTCTTTGTATAATCCTTATAGCAAACACCATTAGGATCAGAGTCAAACATGGTGAATTGCCAGAAGTAGCAAGCACCAGTAATTCTGAACAGTGCAGATCTCTCAATATTATCGTTTTCTGGATCTGGAACGTACTTAGGTCTAACTTTAGTTTTACGAAGGTCTAATCCAACAATAGAAGTACCACGAGGAACAATTACACCACCGTAGATACTATTCAGTTTATATAATTCGTTTTCTGGAGATTCTAAACTTAAATTGGATGTGAGATCATATGGAGGTAAGTCATTAGTTATTGCGCCGCTTCTTGTTCTATAAAGATTTACACCATCTGGAATATATCCAGGTCTATTATCTACAATGTGATCACCTGGATATAATAAGATCGTGGTCTTACCAAATCTATCATTATTCAACCCTCTTTGATACGAAAATCTTGACGCCTCAAGAAGAGCTCGCTGAATGGTTTTAAAAGGGCGTGTCAGCGAATTACCCTGATTTTCTATACTGTCAGTCGCATCCAAATCATTTGGATTCACATAAAGAATCGTTCCTCTGGAAGACT
>CEON01041971.1_pt1 | contig 10236 bp, 8 predicted proteins | sample 530291 | NCBI WGS metagenome assembly CEON01 (sample SAMEA2619888, study PRJEB7988) | marine metagenome | biome: marine biome (ENVO:00000447); feature: surface water layer (ENVO:00002042); material: "saline water (ENVO:00002010), including plankton (ENVO:xxxxxxxx)" | depth 5 m
TGTTCAGCAAGTTTTCTTCGTTGTGATTGGAGAAGTGTTTCTCTCTTTTTTACCATTACTTGATACCAAGTTCTTTTTCGGTCATTACCTTGAACTCCCACAACCTATCAGCACAAAACTCTTGTGCTGCTTTCCACTTTGCTTGATTTTTGGCGTATTCATATGCCTCATTCAAGTATTTTTTTGTCTGTCTTTTTGGTTTTGGTGGTGGAGCGCACTGACTCAAAGGTTTTACTTCAATCAGTGATGATCTAATTTTACCATTCACATCTCTATACTTAATAAAGAAGTCTGGGAAGTATCTATGAATCTTATTATCAATGGGAGAGCGATATGGAATGCAGAACTCTTCGGACTGCCATTCTAAAACATTTTCATTCTTATCACAGTAAACCATAAACTTGCGTTCCCAAAGAGAACGATAGATAATATTGGTTGGATCTCCCTTATATTTTTTTGGATAAGATGGTTTGTATTTTCCCTTATATGACATCTAAATAACTATAACAATCACATATAAGATATTTAGAGTGCCTAGACCATTACCGAAAAAAATATCTCAAATAAAACCAGTAATCGGGAATGTAGCATTAACTTCTCATTATACTGTAGAGTTTGGTGGTCTTGCTGCAAGTTTGAGAAAATATCTGACTGAAAGAGGTATTGATTCTCGATATATTACCGAAACAATCGGATTACTTTGCAGCAGAGCAATTCTTCCTGGAAGTGGATTTGCAACTGCTGATGTTGTTGGAAACTATATGGGTATTGCAGAGAAATTTGCACATACAAGAACATTCACTCCAATGACACTGGAGTTTTATGTTGATAACTCTTATAAGTCTTTAAAATTTGTAGAGCACTGGATGGAGTTTATCTCCGCTGGAACCGAGTTTGGAGATGGTCAAAGTAATTTGACACCAGGTTACTATTTTAGGATGAACTATCCTAAACAATATAAGTGTGATCAAACTAGAATTATAAAATATGAAAAGGATTATAAAAAATATATTGAATATAGATTCTATGGTCTATTCCCATTATCTCTAGATTCTACTACAGTATCATATGAAGGATCTAATATTCTGAAAGCAACAGCAACATTCCAGTATGATAGGTATGTTTCTGGACAATCAAGTTCTCTTGCAGCATTCTTGGATAGATCTGGCAATAAGGATGGTCCGCCTACTGGAGATGGCACTGAAGGCGAATCCGTTTCCAGAGAATTGAGTAAGCAATACTATAAAGGAGTGTCTGATGAATCAGTTAGAAACTCTTTCACAAATAACCTTGATTATAGTGTCCCAACACCAGCAACGTTGAGCAATGCTGGTCAATTTTTCAAACCTGGAAGTAGTGTTTTGAACGATGGTGCTACTGCATTTACTATTGGTGAGTTTAACATATTCTGATATCCTATCTAAATAATTTTACTGAATTGTATAGGATATTATGCCTTTACCAAAAATTTCCACACCAACGTATGAGTTGGTGATTCCTTCAACTGGAAAAAAGATCAAGTACAGACCATTTCTAGTTAGGGAAGAAAAAGTTCTTGTGATCGCTATGGAAAGCGAGGACTTGCCACAGATTGTTAGTGCAGTAAAAGATGTTATCAAGAGTTGCATTAGCACACGCGGCGTAAAAGTAGAAGAACTTTCAACCTTTGATATTGAATATTTGTTCCTCAACATTCGTGGTAAGTCTGTTGGTGAGGAAGTAGAAGTTCTTGTCACTTGCCCTGACGATGGTGTGACAAAAGTTCCTGTTCTTATCAATCTTGATGAAATCGAGGTTCAATTTGAAGAGTCTCACTCAAAAGATATCAAACTTGATGATACTCTTACCTTGAGAATGAAATATCCAGCAATGGAAGAGTTTGTCAAAAATAACTTTACGATTAGTGAAGTAAATCTTGATGAAACTTTCAATGTGATTATGTCCTCTATTGAGCAAATCTATAGTGAAGAGGAGTCCTGGTCCACAAAAGACTGCACAAAAAAAGAACTTCGTGAGTTCGTTGAACAGTTGAGTTCAAAGCAATTCAAGGAGATCGAAAACTTTTTCTTGACTATGCCTAAACTTTCTCATACAATTAAGGTGAAAAATCCAAACACTGAAGTTGAAAATGAAGTCGTACTTGAGGGATTGGCAAGTTTTTTCGGGTGAGTATGGCTCACACCAACCTTGAGTCATACTTTAGAATTAATTTTGCTTTGATGCAACACCATAAATACTCATTGACGGAATTAGAAAATATGATACCTTGGGAGAGAGAAGTTTATCTTTCTTTCCTCCAACAGTACATTGAAGAAGAAAATCTAAAAGCGCAACAAATGAATGGTTAGTACTCCTACTGGTAGAAGAACACTTATATCACCACTTGCCTTTACTGGTAGAGCGACTCCTCCAGCTCAACCAGATCCTATTACTACCAAGTTACTTAACCAAAATTCATTGCAACTTGGATTGGTTGCATCACAAATAAACAATTTAAACACTCAAGTTGCTTCTCTGAATACATCACTTCAGGTGATCAGTACAAGTTTAGCAACTTCACAAGCATTAGAGAGACAAAAAGAAGCAGCAGAGCAAGCGCAGCAGGCAAGATTAGCGCAACAGCAACTGCGTGAGGGACAAGAAAGTATAATTGAAAAGAAAATTGAAAACGCTGCTGTAGCACCAGCACAGAAGTTAGCATCGAAAGCACAATTTACGTTAGGAAATCTTGGTGGTTTCTTCCTGTCACTTATTGGTGGTTGGTTATCAACACAAGCAATTGATGCAATTAATGCACAGGCAGAAGGAAATACTGATAAGCTAAATGAAGTAAAGTCAACAACAATAGCAGGTCTTGGCACTATTGCAGGACTGTTTGTTGCATCTAAAGTTTCGCTTGGTATTCTTCGCCTAGCTTTTAGTAGAGTAGGAATTTTACTTGGTGCTGTTGCAGCGGTTGGATTATTCACAGAACCTGGAAGGAATTTCCTCAATATTATTAAAACTTCAGCAATAGATTTCTACAATAATACTATTAGAAGTTTTCCTGGAGGACAATTCTTACCACAAATTGGAGGTAATCAAACACAACCAAATCAAACACAACCAACCCAACCTCTCAATCCAACACAACCACCAGGTCCACAACAAACACAACCAAATCAAACTCAAACTCAACCACAACCACAACCAGTAAATCCAACACAACCACCAGGAATTGGATATAATCTTGGTGGTCTTGTGGATGGAAAAGAAGGTATTGATCAAGTTGATGCTAGATTAACAAAAGGTGAATTTGTAATACCGAAGAATCAGGTTGATGCTTATGGTGTAGATTTCATGGAATCTATACGTCTTGGTCAATCTCTCTTTGCAACAAACGCACCAGATATTAGTTCTCCTGCTGCTCAAGTGCAACCAATGGAGAATATGTCTGGTAAAAAACTTGATCCTGCAGAGAAAGCAGGACATAAGGAAACACTAGATGCAAAAGTAGAACCAACACCTATTTCAGATGATTCTAGAACAGAACCTGCAAATGTTCCTCTTGCTGGAGATCCATCGAAAGGACTAGAACCTGGACAAATAAGTCCTGGTGATACAACATTATCTCAAATGGGATTTAGTGTTGATGAAGTTCAGAGTTATATTGATACTGAAAAATATATTAGTATGACTGGGAAGCTCCCACAAAATATGTTCACACCAATTCTAAAATCACAAAAAGTAGCGGATATAGTTTCTGAACCACCACCAGAACAACCAATCAATGTTGTTCCAATGCCAATTCCATCGCCTTCTGCTGCAGCACAAGTATCACCATCATCACAACCTGTTGTAAGTGGTGGTATTGGTAATGTTCCTGTGTTTTCTACTAGTGATTCTAGTAATATTCATAGATTGAATACAATAAGTATCCTTAACGTATTACCAGGATAATGGCAGAAGCACAAAAGTCTCTATTAAAAAATACTGATAGTTTAGGAAGCATTAGAAAGTCTCTAATGTCTTTTGGTGAAGGTTTGCGTTCAGCAAACTCTACATCTACTACTATTATTAGAGGTCTAAACGTTAATAACAGAGAAAAGCAAAAAGCAATATTAAGAAAGTCGCAAATATTTGCATCAAGAAGAGAAGCAGTAAGAAGAAAAGAAAGAGAAGATATAGTTGAGGCAGGTAAACTTCCAAGCATAGTTGGCAGTGCCACAAGAACAATATCAAGGAGTTCTAAAGGATTCCTTGGAAGAGTTATGGACTTTGTTGGAACCATCTTTGTTGGATGGATGTTGACTAACTTACCTCTTATTATTAAGACCGTTCAGCAGCTAATCGGAAGAATACAGGAATTAAGAGTAGTATTACAATCTTGGTTGAATAATGTGAGTGAATTTTATCAAGATTTTACTGCTCAACTTGATACTTACTTGGGTAGAATAGACAATGTTATGAAAAGTGATGATGTACGTAAAATGGAGGGTGAAAATAAAAGGTTAGAAAATAGTGCAACAAGTTTTGAAAATGATATACGAAGAATGATTCAGTTATTTCGAGATTTTGATCTTGGAAAGTTTATAAGAGATTCTATTGCTGCAATAACAGGACAAAAACAACAAACAGGATATGTTCCTCCAGGAACACCACAATCAGGACAATCTACAGCATCTGCAGGTAGATTTGCACCAATCTTGAATTTAATTGGTGCTGCAGAAGGTAGTTACATCTCTATTGCACCTGGAGATGAAAATCCAAATCTAACAAGTATGACAATTGCTCAAGCAGCAAATGCAAAAGGTGTGAGACCTAATAATCCTGGAACAGGTGCTATTGGTAGATATCAACTTACAGATCCAATAAGACAAGCGACTGAAGCAGGACTTGATGTCAATAAAGATCTCTTCAGTCCAGAAAATCAAGATAAGATTGCTATATCTTTGATCAAGGCACGCGGTATAACTGCGGATATGATTATAAACAATCCTGAAGAAGCAGCAAAAAGACTTGCAATGGAATTTGCTGGTATTCCAGTTTTAGCGCCAGTTTATTCCAGTTATGCGAGAAGAACTGTAAATAGGGGAGAAAGTTTTTATGAAGGATATAATGGTAATTCTGCAACTGTTGATCCTGAAAAAGTAGAAGCAGCATTCAAACAATTTGAAAATTATAAAGCACCTGTTCGTAGACCAGTATCTACAACAGCGCCTACAATAAGTCCTTCCACAAGATATGCTAAAGGTCAGAATGTGACCAGTCTTCTTGGAGGTCAAGCATCAGCATCTATTACTAGTTTGCTGGGAGCACCTAGAAAGCACGGTCCTCACGGTGGTATTGATATTGGTTGTGATCCTGGTCTTTATGTATCTTTAAGAGTAGACTGTGAAGTTGTAGGTACTGCAAGAGGTGGTGGATATGGTGAGGTAATTGATGTCTGGGTAGAATCTATGGGTGTCCAGTTAAGATTTGCACATAGCACCAGACACATTATATCTACACCAGGAACAAAAGTACCTGCTGGAACATCGTTTACAGTTACTGGATATACTGGAACTGTAGATCCCCCAGGTCCTGCAGGATCGCATATTCACCTTGAAGCAAACACGAACAAAGGTTCAAAAACATACGGAAGTAATACATCACCAGATCCATATGTTGCTTTGATTCAGTTGACAACTGTAGAGATCAAAGGAACTCCACAACAACCTCCAGCAGCACAAGTATCACCATCATCACAACCCTCTTCAAGTTCTACAACAACTAGTGGAACAAATCTAAAACCAGTAACAAAACCAAGAACTGTTCCCGTACCTGTAATTAATCCAGCAGAACCTCCACCACCTGGAGCACCGCAACCACCAACGGGAGGTGGTCCATCTGCTCCTGAATTAAGTTTGTCCACTGGTGATGGGTTAAATAGATTCATAAGTCTTATGTTACTAACAGAACTAGGAAACGTATAATGCCAGCATCAGATAGTTCTCTATATGAAGAGATTATTATAGAATCGACTACGGATAAAAGTAAAACCGTAGATTTGAGGGCAGGTGTTCAAACACTGGATTATTATGAAGATCTATTTTCACCAACAATCACTGCAAAGATTTTGGTGACCACCACAGGTAATGTCCTTGATGGTAAAGGCGTATATCAAGGATTGCCATTGAGAGGTGGTGAAAGAATATCAATAAAGATCAAGGGAAACACAAAAAACAATCCTGGACTAGATTTTGCTAGTAATGGGAAAGAATTATATGTCTCTAGTATTACAAACGTTATCAAAAATGATAATACAGAATCATTTGTATTGAATCTCTGCTCAAGAGAAGCAATCACAAATGAAACTTCTAGAGTGCCTGTAAAGTTTCCAACATCTTCTCCAATATCAACTTCTGCAGAAGAGATCATTAAAAAGTATTTGGTAACTAATAAAGATCTCTTCATTGATAGAACATCAAATAAGTATGGTTTCATTGGTAATATGAAGAAACCATTCACTCTGTTGACTTGGTTGGCATCAAAAGGTGTTCCTGAAGTAACTGGAGAAGGAACTGCTGGTTACTTCTTCTATGAGACAAGAGATGGGTATCATTTTAAGTCAGTTGATAGTTTGATTATGCAGGATGCAGTTGCAACTTATAATGCAACAGAAATTTCAGATCCAGGTAATAATCAAGATTTCCAAATCTTAAATCACGTTACAACAAGAAACAATAATCTTCTAGAAAAACTTCGTTTAGGTCAGTTCTCAACACAAAGAAGTTATTTCAATCCACTGACCTTTTCTTTTACTCATCCAGAAAAAGGTGCATTTAAGTTAGAAGATTATGTTGATAAGTCCAAAAATCTTGGTGAAAAATTTAAAATGCCACCAATAAGAGAAGGTGAAAGCACAACTCTTGGTGATATTCCAAGTAGATTGATTACTGGTATTGTTGATATTGGTACAATTGAAAAAGATGTATCAACGGAAGAAAATGCTGATCCATTTAAGTATCAGTCTCAAGCAATTATGAGATATAATATTATGTTTACTCAAACAATGACGATTACAGTGCCTTCCAATACAAATCTGAAGGCAGGTGATGTAATCGAATGTCTCTTCCCAAGTACAACTACTGGGAAGAAAAAGGAGTATGATTCTGATGTTAGTGGACTATATATGATTAAGGAGTTATGCCACCACTTTGATCCTGAAGGAACATATACTTCAATGAAATTGATTAGAGATACATTCGGCAAATACGGAAAAAATAACAAGTAACCACAATGCTAGAGGAGTCTTTACTTAAAACTAATTTTCTGGGGAGAGATGGATTCCGTTGGTGGATCGGTCAAATCGCTCCCCAGGAAGCGCAGGGTAGTCAGGTCAATGGTGGTGGATGGGGAAACCGTTTTAAGGTTCGTATTTTAGGTTATCATCCATATAGTGTAGTTGATTTACCAGACGAAGATCTTCCTTGGGCACAGGCATTATTAGGTTGTACCGATGGTTCTGGTGCAGCAAACAGAGGAACTTCTGTAAAGATTGCTCCTGGAGATTCTGTTTTTGGATTCTTCCTTGATGGTGATAATGCACAAATTCCTGTAATTATTGGTATCTTTGGTAGAACTCTTTCTGTCCCATCAACAGACTATAAAGGTCCGTTTGTTCCATTTACTGGATACACTGGAAGAATTAAGAATGATGGATCAAAGTTAGCAAAAAATCAATCTAATGATTCTAATGCTAATGCTCAAAAGTCACCACGTTCAGTAGATAAAGAAACTGCCGATAAACTTAACAAACAGCAAGAAGGTACAGGTGGATCAATAGATGAAGTTGTTGCCGCAGAAGATGCTGCTCTAGCAGAAGCATTAGAAAAAGAAAAGGCAGCAGCTACAAAAGAGGTATCAGCATCTGGTAATATTGGTAAAAAAGTAACTGCTGCTTCTACAAAGAAAGATAGCACGGTCAAAAAAATGACCAATGACATTGATAACTTTGTAAAACGTGTCAATGAAGTTACTGGAGGAATAACGGGTGCTATTAGTGATGTTACCGAAGGTATTGAAAATGTAAGAAAAGATCTCTATAGAGAGATTGAAAATATGACAGCAAGCATCAAGAAAGGTGCTTCGCGTATGATTCGTGATATGACAAAGAATTTGTCAGATCAAATGGAACCAGTATTAAAGGGAGGATTACAAGTACTTTACGATGGTGTATATGCAACAGTTCTTGCAGCAACAGGTAGTGATCCAATAGCAGTCAAAGCAGGAACGATTGCACAAGCACTATTCATTGGTCCAGTTAAGAAGATATCTGACGCAATACCTTGTATTGCAAACTCTGTCATCAATGGTATTGGTGATATGATTAAAGGCGTTCTAGAAAATATTGTAGATAATGTAACAAACTTTGTATCTTGTATCGCAGATCAGGCGATTGGTTCAATAATGAATCATATCATTGGTGGTGTCACTAAACTTCTTCAACCTTTACTTGGTGGGGTAGACAAAATTTTGGGAGGATTCAGTCCTTTGAATTGGTTAAGAAGTACTGGTGATGCTTTCCTTGGTCTTGTCGATTCTCTTTCGTGTGAAGCAATATCTCCAGAATTTAATCTTGTTTCTGATGAGTGGGTGATTGGAAAAGGATCTAGTGATGATGCTGGAACTCCAATCAGTGAAATCCTAAACACTGCTAATGAGGCAGCTACACTTGCAGAAACTGCGATCGGTGCAGTTCAAGATGTTGCTTCTGCAACTGGTGCTCTTGGTGTCTTTGACTTTGCTAATCCAAGTGTTTCTGTCCCTGGATTTGAGAGTATTCTTGGAAATTGTTATGCTGGTCCACCTGAACTTGGTGGTTGTGGTGGAACGAAGATCAAAATCTTTGGTGGAAATGGTGAAGGAGGTACTGCAAAAGCAATCTTTGGAACAATTGGACAGATTGCAAATGCTGGTAGAGGTTTAACTGGTAGTGTACTTGGTGTTGACCTTGTAAATGGTGGTGGAGGATACACATTCCCACCATTCGTTGAGATTGTCGATGAGTGTAAGAGAGGATTTGGTGCGTCTGCAAGAGCAATCATTGATTATGATCCAGATTCTCCAACCTATCAGCAGATTACAGACATTTATGTTGTAACTGAAGGCGAAAACTATACTATTGGAGATGATATTGTTGATTATGTCCCTGATGATGCAAATGGACCTATAATTGTAGAACCTGGAGAAGGTTATAATCCAGATGATAGAGTTATTGATAGTGAGGGCAACGAATATTCTATTAAGACTGATAATCTTGGAAGAATTTACAATGTAATTCGTAACTCTACTGATGATAGTGCTGATGGTGATGGTGATCTTAAGTACAAGTCAGTCACTAACACTATTGAATATGATGTAATTACTTCTACTGGATCTGGAGTTAGATTAAAACCAAGACTTATTACACGACCACCAGGAACACAAGGTCCTGTCAAGCGTGTTATTGACTGTATAGAATAAATACCAAAAAGCACATTATAAATGGCACACGATCAAAACTGGGAAAAAAGACAGTTCGTCAGTTTTAGTCCACAGTTTAGAATTGACGTTAATAATCCACAAGTAGGATTTAACGGTCCTGGTATCTACGATTTGTATGGTACTAATGATAGTGGTGATGTATCTCTTGTAGGTATGACTCAAGGTGGTATCTATCGCTTATATAACGATAGAACCATTGAAATCATTGCTGGCAATAAGTCAGAACGTGGTGGTGTAGATATTTGCATTACTGGTATGAAAGGCAGTGTTTTAATTACTGCTCAAGAGAATGGTGAAATTAGAATTAGTGGTGCAAATATTGTTGTGGAAGCAAAAGAAAATTTAACTCTCAAATCTGGTTCAGATATGAAGTTTGATTGTGGTGGAAAACTTGATATCTTTGCACAAGAAGCATATTGCGATGCACCACATTCTTATGGTACAAAAGCAATTTCCACTGGCAATGGTGAATCATTCCTCAATAGAGTTTATGATGGACTGAAGGCAGAAACTATTGCAGAGGCAGCATCAGCGGCAGCAGGTGGACCTGGAGCAGCAATAGCGGTTTCTGTCGCAAAAGAAGCAATCAGTGCATTAGGATAGTAATGGCAATTGTCCCCAATCCAAATTTCAATTTTCATCAAACATTTGGCGGAAACGTAACTGTTTTTGGTTGTCTCTATGTTTATGGTAACTGTGGAATTACTTTCCAATCAGGAGCAAACATAA
>CEON01031385.1_pt1 | contig 10233 bp, 5 predicted proteins | sample 530291 | NCBI WGS metagenome assembly CEON01 (sample SAMEA2619888, study PRJEB7988) | marine metagenome | biome: marine biome (ENVO:00000447); feature: surface water layer (ENVO:00002042); material: "saline water (ENVO:00002010), including plankton (ENVO:xxxxxxxx)" | depth 5 m
CTCTGTATAAAGTAACATTACCTCTGTGCTAAGACTATATCTTGTAATTCTTCACTACGTCTACCAACTTGATAGAACCATCGACTGTCTTGCATTTGTTTAGCCATTTCATCCCAGTCATGTTCCCAACAAGCTTTTAACATCTTGCGAAACTTGGAAAGTCTTGTACCACCTAGATTAAAACACATATTAACTAAGACGTGCTGTATAGGCTCTGGCAAGTTGTAAAATGCTTTTTCACTTCCAAACACATGAATAGTTTCATGCAAATGTTTATCAAAGTCATTCTCAAAATACATATCAACAACCTCTTGTGATACAGGTGAGCCTACTACCCAATTATATTCAGGGTCTTGTGGTTGACATAAATGACCAACTCCTAGAGTTTTATAGCCTAAACTATCCATATAAATTTCTAGGACTTCGCCTTCGTGTCTTTTTATATCAGCTTTACATTGTTCTATGTTCATAATTATTTATAATACTCTTTAAATTCTTTAGTTTTATAACCACCTCTTGCATATTCTTGAGCTTCAGATTCTGTCTCAAATACTTTGTAGTTACCTGTTTTTATAGCTTGTTCTCTTGCACTATCAAAATCATCTTTATAATCTTTTAAAGTTCCATCCTCTTGTAACTGAATCATTGGGTATACCATCTTACCATCATCAGCCATTCTATGAGTCATTTTTTTCCCATCTTCCCTTAATAAAAAAGGATAGTCAGCAGGATTGTTTATACGTTGTTCAAACATTGGTTGACTTGTACCTTGATTTAATTTAACTCTATTGTCCATTAAACCAAACCTACGCATTTGTTTTTCTGTTTCTGTAAGACCTACAAATGAATAAGGTTCTCCTGTTAGTGGGTCAACTCTATCGGCTGACACATCTTTAACATCCTCTACAGGGTTCTCTACATCGAGTGGACCACCTTCAAATAATGGAGAACGTCTTCCTAATAACTCTCGTGTTGAATATGTTCTATATTCATTATCTATATCTTCTATAATAGGTAGATTATGATAATCTAAATATAAATCTGTATATTCTTCATAAAAATTATAAAAACTTTTTTCTCTAAAATTACCAATACTTCTGAATCTACTTAATTGATTATTTGTAAATTTAACTGGTATAAAAGAATTATTAGCTGTTAAAAAATTATTTAATTCAGCATTAGTAAATCTGCTCAAAGCTGAATCAGCAGTATTTGATATTTTTTTAAAATCTAAATTAAAATGTAATGCAGCTTCAAAAGCTAGTTTACCCCTAACAAAATGTTTATAATAACTATTATTTGTTTTTTTAAATCTTTCTAATAGTTCATCCGGAGTTAAATTATCTTCTATGGACTTTGATAATTTATCTCTAGCTGCTGAGTGCTTATCATTTAAATCGTATAATTTAAATTTAAAATCTTGTTCTAATTTAGAAGGAGTTAATTGTATTACTCGTTGTCCTGTAAATCTAGCAAACAATTCATTACCAATACTTATTTCACCTTTATCAATTTTTTTTCTTTTTTCACCAGCAATTAAACTAAAATCATCTCTAAGTTCTCTAGGAATTAAACCCTCTCCAGAGTGTTTAAAAGCTGCTACAATATTATCTATATTAAAAGGTCCTTCTAACGTATTGTATCCATCTATTAATTGACCAGTTTCTAAATCTCTACCTTGACCAAATGCTATGTCTAACAGTCTATCGGTAAAAATAGCCGAACCAACAAAAGGTTTTAAAAATTGTTTAGCTGCTTCGGAAACAGCTTTACCAAGTTTATTACGTGGAACATCTGCTGGAATAGATGAATCAGTTATCTCATTTAAAAATGCTCGTACAACATCTGTTACTGGAGCTGATGGGTCAACATATGTCATGTCAATATACTCAATGCTACCATCTTCGGTTCTATCAAATACAAGTGTACTATTTTTTGACCATTCTGGTAAACTTAAATCTCTTATTGCTTTTTCATCTTCATCAGTTATACCAAATTGATATTTTGTTAAATCGGTTAAACCTTTATTTGTTGTATAAGTAACTGCAATTTGTGAAGCTAATCGTTGTAATCCACGTTGAACTAACACTTCATTACCAGTTCTAATTTCATCTATACTTCTTGATAATGTATGATAATTATTTCTAAATTGTTCTGCTGTAAATGAAAAGAAATTACCTATAGGAAGTCTTCTTAATTGTTGTATGCCCGGTGCAATTAAATCATACGTTGGCATTGTATTTCTAATAATTGTCGCAGCTTCTTCTTTTAAACTTTGTAAACTTCTATCTGGATAAGCTTGTCTTAATACTTGTAATTCTTTATTATATCCAGCTATTCGCCATAAATCATCTTCTGCTACATAAACATCTGTAATTTTTTTATTAAGTCGTGAAAATTTATTTAAAGCTTGTTTTGGATTTTCTATAATAGAAGTTTTTGGATTTAAAACATAATCATTAAATAATGCTTTAAATTCTCCTACCCTAACATTTTGATTAACTAATCCTAAAGATTGATATTCTTGATAAATTTTTACTAACTCATCATTTTTTTCTTTGGCTGTTTTAAATGGAGTTAATCTTTCTCTTAATATTTTTAATGAATCTACTGTTTCGTTTGAAAATGGATTTAATCCATTTCTTGCTAAAATAATACCCCCACCTATAGTATTTCTTAAATGTGTTGTTAAATTATAAACTGTCGCAGAAGCTTGTCCAAAACCTTTTAATTTTAAAAAATAACTATAAAATTGAGCAAGAGTGCTAATATCACCTACATTATTCATATTTGCAAATAATTTTGCAATTTCAGGAGTGGTTCTTACTCCATTTAATTTATGAAATTTTTCTCCCACAATTCTTCCTGATGTCATGTAAGCATTTGGAGCTACAGAATTTTTACCTTTACCCGTAAAAAACCATTTACCTAATCCTGCGTTATATAAATCATCCATTAATCTGTGGTCACTAATTTCTCTAGATAACCTTTCGATAGTTCTGAATACCGAAGTTGTTGCAAGTTTTTCTTCTCCTAACAATTCTCTTATTACAGGATTAATATTTTTTCGTACAGCAAATACAATATCAGCTTTCTTTGCACCAAATACAGAATTAATATGTTGTTCAAAATTTACAAAAGGTTTACCTGCTTGTTTACGTAATAAGTCATCAATTATTTGTAAAGATTTACTTTCATAATATCCATCAGGTCGTGGTCTAACTCTTCCGGCATTTACATCTTTTGCTTTTAAAGATTTAATGATAAAAGATTTAGCTCTATCGACAACTTGAGCACTTGGTTTATAATTAGGATTTTCAAAAGCTTCATATGTTTTTCGTAAATATTTACCTAAATTATCATTGATTTGTGTTTTTAATTCTTTAGATATAAATTTAGACTGCATTAACATCTCACTTAATGCATCAATATATTCTCTAGATTGTTTAGCATATTGTTGTAAATCTTTTGGTAACATTTTTAATGTAACCAATTTACCATCTTTTTTAGTTTGACTTAAATAATAGCCAAATAAATCTTCTAATTCATCTACTGTATATTTACCTTGTTTAGCTATATCATTCATTGTAGACGTTAATTTTGCATGAATATCAATAGCTCTATCAGACCATGCAATTTTATTATATTCAGATTTTTTTATAATATTTAAAGTTCCGGGAGCATACATTCCATCTCGACTAGCAATACTGTAATAGCTTCGTTGTAATCCTCGCCATGCTTTATTAAAAAAATTATCTTCACCTACACTTTTTAAATTTGTAATCATAGGAACTATAGGTTTCGATACTGTAGGTTTAACTTTTTTAGAAGCTGTTTCATTTCTTCTATTTGTACTTATAATACTTTTAAATTTGTTAACAGCTTCTGGACCACTTGCTTTAATAGAATTAATCATTTGTGTAACTCCTTTAACTGTAATTTTACCTACACCTAAAGCAGTTCCAAATAACCCAGCAAATGTCATACCATCTAACAATAAACTTAAACGTCTTGCTGCTTCTGGGCTATCTTCATCCGTATCTAAATAGTTAAATAGAGCAGCCAATTTACTTTCATCATCACCTATAAAGTTACTTAATGCTCCTGCTACAACATTAAATTCTGGGTCGTCTACAAAATTAAATTGAGCTGCAACCTCTGCTTTAATTAAAGGGTCAAATCTTTCTAATCTTTTTGTTCTAGTAGCTACTCTTTTCTCAGCAGCTAATTGTTTTTTAGAAGGTCTACCTCGTGTTCTTTTAGGAGCAGTTTTAAAGGTATCTAAAATTGCAGCAGTTGGTTTTCGAGTTACTAAAAGTCCTAAACCTAACTCACCTACTGTTCTTGCTAAAGACTCAGCAGTTGTAGTAGGTTTTTCTAATTCATAATATACTTCTCCAGTTTTTTTATCAACTTTTTCATCGTATAATTCTTTACCTACAACCTGTCGAAAAGCTGCATCAACACTTCGATTAACTAACTCATTTGTATTATCTGGTAATAAATGTCGATAAGTGCTACCAAATCCAAAAGGACCTGTATTCATTCCTATGTTTAGTAAAGCAGCAGTTGATTCACTAATAGGAGAAACAATAGCTCTACGTAAACTTTGGAATCCTCTTCTTTCTAACATCTCATCTTCTGTTTTTGGAAGAACTGTAATAGGTGAATTTGGATTATATGGATTTTCAAAAAATTCTTTTATACTCGGACCTAAAGGTTGAGCTGAATTTTCTGTTGCTAATTTAACAAACTCTGTAAAATCATAATTTTGATAAAATTGATTACTAGACAAATAAATTGATTCTAGTTCTTTTATATCTGAATTAAGTTCACGTTCTTTACTTATTCGTGATTTATATCGTTCAAGTCTTGATGTCATAAACTATAAATGTTATCTCTTTCTTGTGTTTCTTCTCTGACCACTTTTTACAGTTGGGTCTCCTAGAGTTTGAAACTCTGGTAAAGTTCCTAAATCCGGATTTCCATCAAATATAATATCTATAGTTCTATTTGTACTTCTAATAATATTAGTATTATATTGAGCTTTTTGTAACTCTAGATAAATTGAACTAAATACTGAATTATTAACAGCAGTTTTATTAGCAGATGCATGAATGCCACCAGCATCTCTAAACTTTTTATACTCTGCTATTAAGTCTGGATTATCTGCATTTGTTTGAATAAATTTTAAAGCATATTCGTCACTAATCGGAGTGCTTTCAATAGCACTTATAGTTGCTTGATTTCCGTCTTCTATTGCACGAATAGTATCAGATACAGTAGTAATAATTGTATTTTGCTTTAATCTTCCTTCTGAAATCATGCCTTTACCTTCGGCAATTTTTGCTCTTAAATACGCATTACCTTCTGATTTAATATACGCTTCAACTTCTTCGGGGTCTTCACCTATTGACATTTTGTTAGCTTGATATGCAAGATTTCCAAAAAATTCAGCATTTTCTAACATATCTAATGTTGGACTTTCTATCCCAAGTGATTTTCTAATAGATTTATTTAACTCAAGCTTAATTTGAGCTGGTGATACACCTTGTGCTACTAATGAAGGTTTTACATTCTTATTAAATGCTTTAGTTGCTCTTTCAATTCTTGCGTTATTTTCTACTTCAAATCTATCTTTAATTGCTGTTTCAATCGTTTCCCTTGCTTGAGCAAAAGTTCTTTGATTTTCATCTAACGCTAAAAGTTCTCTTTGAACTGCTCCTCCAAATTCATCACTAATTGATATACCAAATTCTCCTAAGAGTTCATCAATTTCAGTTGCATCTACTCTAATTGCATCAGCTCGTGAAGAAAAATTAATTGCTGGAGCTGATGTTGCTAGAATTGGTTTATTAATTTTTGCATTTCGTTCTATTACATTATCAAATGTAGTTTTTGCATTATCTGCTTTTTCAATTAGCTCTTGTTCTTTTTTAGAACCAATCCCAACTTTATTTAAAACTTTATGTACTAAACTTACTTCACTAGGTCTAGCAATTACATCTGCTTCGGTTTTAAATCTTTTTAAAATATTTTCTTTATATCTTTCTCGTGTTGTAATTCTAGGTATTCCAGTTTTAGTACTACGTAAGTTGTCAGGGTCGTATACTTTTAAAAATTCTTGATATTGTCCTTCAGACCAAGCATCTTTCCAATCTTGTTTAAGTTTATTTGCATCTTGATTTGCACCAGAAAATCTATTTTGTTTCCCTTCTTTTTGTATAAATTTATTAAAAGCAGCTTCAGACCTATCATCATAATATTTAGAAACTCCATCTAATTGAATTTGGTCGTATTGATTTTGAAGTTTAAACGCTTTATCATAATTAAAATCAGCTTCTGAAAGAAAAATATCTTTTCTATCATTTAAATCATTTAATTTTTTCATTACATCAGATTGTCTAGTAGCTTCATAAAGATTAAAACCAAACAATGCTAATAATGCGTTACGTGCTCTTACTCCTTTTTTACCTTGACCAGATAAATAACTACCTAGTAATTGTCCAAAATTACTGCCCGGAGTATTACTTTGTTGTAATAAACTTTTAGTTAAACTCTCACCGAATATACTCATTTTATTTCTCTCTACTTAGTAAACTGTTTGTTTCTGGTTCATTAACTCTTTCTAACAAACTTGGATTAATTTCAAGCTCCTCTATAGCTTCCTTAACTTCAGGACTTACTGATTGAGGATTAATTTTATTTAATGACTCTTGTTTAATTTTTTGTAATGCATTAGTGCCTTGTGCATAAATTTCTAATTTTTCGTCTGGGTCTCCTTCTTCTTCTATTTCTTCATCTTTAGATTCTAAGACATAATCAATATTAGCTTTTTCAGCTAGTGCCATCATCATATACATAGTTGGCTCAAACATTAAAGTCATCATATCGGGATTCCATTTACCTTCTAAAAATCCAGAGTATAATACAATAGATGTTAAATCAATTATACCAACTTGATTTTTTATTGATGTTAATAAATTAGTAATTGTATTTTCATCAATTAAAGTTTCAAAAATATAATACATTGTATCATTAGGATTAGTAAACTCAGGTGGTCGTTCCCATCCATACGCTTGATTAGGAGCATTAGTTAAACTTTGACCGGGAATAGCTCTACCTGCATCTAAACTATTCTGTAAAAATTCTATTTGTTTTTCTGATATTGCCATTATTATCCTGTCCTTGCTAATTGTTCAAATTGATAATTTAAATATGAAGGAGCTAATGTTCCAAAAATTAAATTATTATTTATATCTTGAAAATTACTAATAGGAGTTAGTGGCATTTGTTTTTGAATATCTTGTACTAACATTCTTTGAGCTGGTTCTACAACTGCTTGAGCTTGTGGAGATTTAGCAAATGTTGTTAAGTCACCATCTTCAGCTAATAAATTATTTGTTAATACTCCAACTGCTGTGCCTTCAGCTACATCACCAACAAAACTTCCATCCATAATTCGTGATGGTAATTCTTTTACATAATCTACAGCACCACTTCCAAACTCAAAAGCTTTATTAGCAGCATCTACTCCTAATTTAGCAACTTTACCACCTACATCTAATTGACCATATGTAGCTTCAGATAAAGGTATATTTTTTGTAACTGCTGTTCCGGCTTCTGCTGCTGCTGATGTTGCTGCACCTTCTATTGACTTAGCACCGACTTCTGCTGCACTTGTTACGTCAGCAGTTGCAAAACTATCCATTTTTGGAAGGTTAGATTGAAGCCTTTGAAAGATAGGATTGTTCGCAAATAAATTACTTGCTACACCATACATCATCATACTTAAACCTATCATTCCAATAACTTTACCAAGTTTACCACCTAAAGCCTTTTTAATTGATTTACCAAGACTCTTAATTCCTTTTTTAATTTTTTTACCTATTTTTCGTAACTTACCCATAATAAAATCCTTGTTTATGAAGACCCTCCAAATAATCCTGCTTTGTATGATTGCTCTACTGATGATAATAAATCAGTTAAAAAATCATCATATCGTTCACCAGCTTTACCTTCATTTGCTATTGCAGTTGCTAAAATTTGAGCTTTCCTATTCTCTTCATTTTCTACAGCTCTAAATGTAAAGTCAGCTTCATCTCTTAATTCTTGCCATAAAAATGACATAGCTTGAGAACTTATATTAAATGAGTTCATAGCATTTTGCATATTAATTTGATTTTGTGCAGCAGTATTAACTGTATTTGCTTGTCTTCTCCATTGAACATTTGATGCTTCAACAACAGCAGCATTTTGTGCATTCCATTGATTTCTTGCAAAGGCTTGTTGACTATTAAATTGGTCAACTTGAGCAACTAATTGAGCATTAAATTTTTCTAAATCAGCTTCTCTAGCTGCATCTCTTGCAGCAGCAGCATTAGATTGAGTTGCATTAAATTGCTGCATTGCATTCATTTGTGTAACATTAAATTGATTTGCTTGGACTTGTAATCCAGCCATAAATTGATTTGTTTGATTTTCACTTGTTGAATTAAACTGAGAAGCAGCATTTTCAGCAGCTTGATTGCTTAATATTCTTTGCTGAGTTTGTTGAGCTTTTAATACATTAGCTTGTTGACGATTACTTAAATTTGTAAAATCCATTTGTAAAAAAGCTTGAGCATTTTGTATTTGAGCTTGTTGATTAAAATTTGCTTCTGCTAAATTAGCTTGAGACATTAATACAGCATCTTGAATAATTCCTTGTTGTTCAGCATTTGCATTTGCAAAACCAACAGTTTGTAAAAATTTACTATTTGATAAAGCTGTTTGTTGGTCAGCATTAAACTGAGCAAGATTTAAATTAAAAACATTTTGTGCATTGGTTAAAGCTGTTTGTTGTCGTCTGGCTGTGTTTGCTTCAGATTCTTGTGCTTCAATAGTTTGCTGTCGTGCTACACTTTGTTGTATAGCTTGAGCATTCGATTGAGCTAATGGAATAGCTGATTGAATTATTGCATTGACTAACGCATCTCTACCAACAGTTGAAGCTTCTAATCCTCTTTGAGCCAACATTTGTTCAACTTGAGCTACAGCAGGTCTTGCAAAAGCTGGAATATTACCATCTTCAATACCTGTTAACAAAGCATCTAGCTGATTTGATACTAAAGCTTCTTGAGGTAATCCTGCAATTAAACCACGTTCACTTTCATTAAAGTCTGCTAATCGTGCTTCTAATGCTTGTGGGTCATTACCAAGTTCATTTATTTGTTCTGAACTTAATCCTGCATTGCTAAGTTGTTGTTTAGCTCTACTAATTCTTGCAAGTGAACTTCCAGCATTTACAGCAGCAGTAGATTTAGCATCTTCACTTAAAACACCTATTACTCTTTCAGTTAAAGCTCCTTCTGGAATATTAACTTGAGCTGCATCTATTTTTTCAACTCGTTCTACTCCTGCTGCTTGAGCTAATGAATCATCTGAAATTTGTCCTTGAGCTGCTGTAACTTGAGCTATAGGGTCAACAGTAGCTGCTGTCATTTGAGCAGCTTGTATTGCTTGAGGTTGTGTGATTTGTGCTGTGTCTTTTACTGTGGTTACTTGTTCTGGACTAACCATTGATGCTGGTCGAGCTGTAACAGGAGTAGTAGCATCCATAGTTGTGATTTGTTGGTCACGTATTGGTTGTCCAGTTGCAGGGTCAATACCTACTTGAACTGCATCAGGAATTACTGCTTGTTCAGCAACTTGTCCTGTTCGAGCAAGATTTTCAGCTTCAGCACCAGTTCTTAAAACTCTATATTCTCTACCAATTTGAAAGGGTGATTCTCCTGCTGGGTCTTGTAAACCAATAGGAGTTGGTCTTTTCATTGCTCCTGTTGCATCAGGTTTTTCTGAATCTGGATATTCTCCCGGCTCTACATTACCAAAACCCGGTGTAAATGGACCTCTTGGCATTACAGGTGCTTGTGTATTAGTATCAGTAGTTGTATTTGTAGTATTATTTGTGGTTGTATTTGGAGTCGTATTTGTTGTATCTTGAGGAGTTGGATTTGTGGCTATTTGATTTTGTGCACTTGTAGCATAATCTCTTAAATAATTTTTATATGCTTCGTCTCTTTCATTTTTATATTGTTGTCTTCTTTTTGCTCCAGCAGCTCCTCCACCTTTAGGTCCATCATACTCAGGATAATCATCATAAAATTCTTCTTCGGTTTTTGGTTGACCACCAGTTTGATAAGCCACACGACCACCATTACGCATATCTACACGACCAGCAGTTGTATATAT
>CEON01118275.1_pt1 | contig 10231 bp, 10 predicted proteins | sample 530291 | NCBI WGS metagenome assembly CEON01 (sample SAMEA2619888, study PRJEB7988) | marine metagenome | biome: marine biome (ENVO:00000447); feature: surface water layer (ENVO:00002042); material: "saline water (ENVO:00002010), including plankton (ENVO:xxxxxxxx)" | depth 5 m
ACTGTAAAGCCAGTTCCAGATATACTACTAAGTTCAAAATAATCTCCTGTTGCCATATTCTGTGGAGAGATGTTAACAGAAGGTAAGAAGTTATTTAGATTGCCAAGTGCAGACGTTCCAACAAAAAATGGTGCTGTAAACGAGACAGCTTTTGCTCCACTACCTGATGCTATAACTGACGATTGTTCAGTTCTTGATGGCATTGTTGCTGTATAACCTGCTTGTTGTAAATTCATATTTTGTGCTGTATCTGCTGTATTTAAAGTAATCCTAAACTGAAATCCTCTTCCTTTAAATGTCCCATTAGCAAAATCATTGAAACTTGTATACGAACTCATATCAGTAGATGTTCGCACAGCTATTTTTGCGTTGGCATCATTAGCTGTTGCTCCGTCAAAATCTGTCCATGTATCTATTAACTCAGTTCTATTGTCAAATAAATCACTTGTATAAAAGCCTTCTCCACTAAAATGTCTTTTTAAAACAAGCGAAAATGTACCTCCAAGATCAAGAGTATCTACAAAGTCATAAGTACCAGTCGCATTAGTAACAGGATTTGTAAGGATTAGTCCACCTTTAGAGCTATCATATTGAACATTAGACTTAGTACCATTAAAAGGTGTGCTGTCAGTATCTTCCCGATCAGTTTTAACTATAATTGAATCTAAAATATCAACTAAAGATAATTCTACTTTTGCTTCCGTATCACTAAATCTACCGCCATCGTCTTGAAATTTTAAAAGATAAGTTCCAGCTAAAGCTGGTGCTATAACTTCAGTTGAATTACCAGCTACAGCTTCAATTACATCTTGTGCAGATTGAAAAGTTGCTGCATTTCCTGTTTGATTACTATGCCTGACATATACACGACCACCATGCAAAACATCTATAGCTGTAGCTTGTGTAAATCTAAGCCTTACAAACTGCTCATTAATAGGTTCAATAGTTAAACCAGAAATATTCTCAGGTATAGCTGTTTTACCCTCTGCAATAAAGATTTTACTTGTAGAGTTTGCTGATAATTCTAATAATGAATTATAAGAGAAAACTTGCACTTCATAAGTACCTTTCTGTGTATCAAGTATCTCGAAATCAGGAGAATAAGTTTCTGCTGATATATAATTTCCATCTTCAAATTTATAACTCACTAGATATTTAGAGACACCTTGAACAGGCTGCCAACTAATAATAACTTTACTTCTCGCAATATTATTTATAACAACTGTAGTTTCATTAATAACAAGGTTACCTGGTGGATCTTTTAGTTCTGTTAATAAGGAAACATTTCTAGTTGGAAGTGCTGTGCCATTCTCAATAAATGCATATTTACCCGGAACATATGATAATGCTGATATTTGATATGTAACATCATCCTGTTCTTCTACTGTTATGACTCTAAATAATTGTGTTTCTAAACTTGTACTTGTTAATAGATAAATTGTATTTACATTTGGCACTTGAGAAAAAGCAGAAGAGACATTTACCTCATTACTACCTGAATAAGTAGAAATATTTCTTTCCTCTACTGTTCCATCAGGCAAAATAACACTTATTTTTGGATTATCACTTACATCAGGTAAATTTGTATCTCCTACTGAATCTATAGTGATTTTTGTTGCAGTAGCAGCAACAACACGACCACCCCTTCTCGCACCTGCACGAACAGGGTCATTTATAGCAATAACGCTTCCTGGTCTTACGATTGCCCCCGAATCTATAGATGTCGTAAAACTAATTACCTCAGATTCTCTTTGTTCAGCAAAAAGAATACTGCGTCCAAGACGAGCAGCTTGATTACGACTAGTACACCCAAATGCTTTGACACTTTTAATCGAAACTCCAAATTTACTTATAGCTGTGCTGTCCTCCACAACTTCATAATCTATTTCACGAGAATCCATATTAAAATAACCAACCTTCACAACAGAATGTCTTTGTTTTAAACTGCTCCCTGTGTAAGAAAAACCTGATGATGCAATATTTGAAAGATTAAATAAATAACTTGCATCTACAGGTTTATCCTGTGTAATTGTTATCGCACCTGCTGTCCATATAGGCATACATTTCATAACAGAAGACAAATCATTTATGACATCGAAAGCTTCTGACTCTTTTTGTATATTTACATTACAACTAAATCTAGCCTCTTTAGTACCTGCACCTGTCCCATCATCAACCTCTTCATTAGCATACTTACTAGCAGCTACAAAGCTAAACAAATCTAAATTACTGTCAACTATATGATTACCTAACCCATACCTAGTGTTTGTCAAAAGATCAAGCAATATCATTGCAGGGCAATTTGTATAAACAGCAGCACCCATAACACCATTGAAGATATATCCACTTGGGTACACTATTCTACCTGTTGCATTATCAATACTCGGAGTACCAGAATTAGAAGCACCAGCTCCCGGTATCCTAACTTTAATTCCTCTAATTCTATACATTCTTTGAGGTATAGAACTAAATTTTTGTGAATCAAGTCTTAGATGTGTATATGCACTATTTAAATAAGGAGATTTATTATCGATAATTTCCGAAAAACTAGTGAACTGAAACTCACTTTTAGTATTATTATCTGGTGGATCTGCTGTTACCCTTACAACTCTAATATCAACAGGAAAAGCTGTCTCAGCATCAATTCTAGATCTATCTAAACTAATTCTATGATCTCTTTGATATGCATCAGCAGATCTTCCTGTTACTCTGCCTCCGTTTTCTGGAGTTATAGAATCACTAAATCCACCTGATTGATATTGTATTTGGATTTTGTAATCAACAGTAAGTCCTAAAATATCACCTTTATCAGTTATTTTTTGTAGTTGAGGCCAAGTTAATGTAACTTTTATTGCGTCAACATTTGTATCAGTTATCTGTCTTGTTACAGGTGATGATTGCGTGACTACCACTCCTACGCTTGAGGGCGATTCACTTGTCTCAATGCCTGGAATAAATGATTGATTAGATGTTCCAAATCTTGGAATAAATGTAACATCTTGATGATTAAAATCTGTTGATGCAGGGTTTGTAGAATCTGCATTTGATTTTAATACAGGTGTTTTATTTAAAAAAACATCTTTTAATGCAGCATTATTATATGTAGTTGTATTTTTACTACGTCCTTCTTTTGAGGCAGTTGCAAATCCTTCAATCTCCCCCTCAGAAATCAAATCTTGAATAGTAGCAAATTGTCTACTATGTAAAGTATCAGGAGTTCTTGTAGGAGGAGGAGGAGGAGATGGTCTTCCTCCAAAAGATCCTCTAATAATTTTTTTGTTTTCTTTTGTCATGCTTGTACCTGCTCAGTATCTACAGCAGCAGAAATCACCACAGAGCCTGTAAAAATTTCACCATACACAATTGGAACAGGAGTGCCAGCTCGTGATGTGTTCTGAGTTCCAGAAAAATTAAATGATATTCTTGGATCTCCCTCACTAGAAAAATCAGGTTCTTTAGGTAAAGGAAACAACATATCACTCACACCACTTAAAACCATCACAGCACCTATACCAGATAAAGCAGTACCTATAGTAGTTCCTATACCAGCCCCAGCAGCAGCACCCGAAAAACTATAAGTTCCAAATAAACCTGCTCCGGGGAAAAAGAATGAAGCTCCTATTAATGCTGCTCCCAAAAATATTTTTCCAAAATTACCACCAGCACCGCTTATAACAGGAACAATATTTATATCTGAATTACCCATAGGATGATGCAATTCACTTTCATCAACTTCATTATTTTCTAAAAGTATTTTGTAATATCTTTTAGCCATATACGACTCAATACTTGGAAAATTACATATTAAAAATCTCATTGTCTCAGCTACAGTAGAAACTTTTGCTTCCAATGATTTATGTCCTATAAAATCAGCAAGTTCTCCGTGAAAAATAATATTACGCATCATATCGGTAACGTCCTCCTGTACATTTTAATAACCATTCAGAGTAAGGCTCTCTACAACTTAACCTATCTGCTAAATGATGTAAAACATTATCACCTAAATATATAGCAACATGATTTAATCCTTTTCCTAAAATACTCATTGCTAAAACATCACCATTAATTAACTGTTCATTTGGTTTTAATAATCTGAAACCTCTACTAGGCAAATATTTTTCAAATACAGGATTTGCCAAAAAATCTTCTGGAGTAGTTGGCCTTTCATAATCTAATAATTCAATTCCTTTTTCCTGTTTATACCAATCAACAACCAATGACCAGCAATCTGTTATCCCCCACACCCATTGCCTACCTAATAATGGGGCTTTATAACCAGTAGGCTCACAATAACCCCATTGTTCTGTTTTTGGATTAACTATATACCAAGGAAGATTGCTGTCTTCACAACTTACTTTATCTGCTTGACTAGCAATTGGTTGCGATGATGGATGACTATGAACTATTCCAGTTATTTCTCCTAAGTTGCTGCCTTTTACATAATCCTCTGGATCAAGAATAAAACATTGATGAGAAGTCATTGATAAATTTCTACATGGAAAATATCTTTCTTTACCTTTAATATTTAATAAAAGACCAACAGATTCTTTTGGATCTTCATTTTTTGCATGAGTAAGTGCAGCTTCTTTCCAGTTCACGAGAAAGTACCAATAGACGGAAATTCAGAACGTGTACATTGACGTTTTGGAACACGAACACCTGCTAAATCAAAAACTGCTGCAAGTTCCCATGAGACAAGATCTCGTGTCTCTGAAGATTTTCTATCTATATAATAAATTTCTCTTGGAAACTCTGCATTAGGATCAGCAGTTGCGTTTGTATTGTTAGAAAAATTAGCAGCATCTATAAATTTAGCTAAAGTTCTTATTCTTGTAACTACTGCTCCAGTAAGATCGTTTCCGGGTGTAATCTCATTAACACTTAAAAGTAAAGCAGATATGCTTGGTGATGATGACAAATTTGATATTGTTAGTGTTGGTCTAGGTAATTGACCTTTTTGAAAAGCAAAACCTGTTGCTTGTATAGGAAAACGTAAATAAGAATTACCTGACCATACTATTTCTCCATTAGCATTTAAATTAGAACCATTATGAAATCTATAAACTGTATTTGCACCATGTATCGCTGTGACTAATTGCAATGAAAACAACTCAATAATTGCAGATGGATTTATAGATTGTAAATCGCTAAATACAGGAGTAGTTGCCATTTAACTTGGTTCAAAAACTTGTCTAAAAGTGACATTGATTGTAGCTCTAGAAGGGAATGGAATACGCTTTGTCCAATTGTCACAGACATATTTACCTTGTATATCATTAGGAGGAGTAAAATCAAAACTAGCATTATCTAAGGCACGAGCATCAAGGAAATTTTCTAGTACATCGCTTTCATATTCTGTGATATTTTCATAAGTTAAAGAATAAACTTTAGGGTTTTGATGATTTGGAATTCCAAAAGTCAAACGATGCTCATACCCATCTGCGTAACGTATTACACGCTTAAGAGGTTTTGAAGTTTTTGTTACTCCAAAATCAGGTTCTAAATTTACAGTAGTATTAAAGTTTGCCATTTACTAAGCTAATAACCCTCCCGGTCTTTTGGCTTTAACAAGTTCTGCTTGTACAACAGCCCCTAACATTTTGCCAAGTTCTGCTGCTTGAGCATTATCGCCCTCAACATTAGAACCTGATGCATCTACATTTACCACAACATTACCAACTCCGCCAGAAGCTTCAACTCCAAGTCTTCCTCCTTTACCTCTCTTCAACGGCATGATCGCTTCGGGGCCACGCTCTGCCATTAGGCCAACCCCAGTTGCCATTGGAAAAATACTTGGCTTATCAACGACTCCCCCTCGATAGAACGGCTGTACGTTATTTCTTGCAAATACATTGCCTTTAGCACTTTTCTCAACAACACCACCCTTTTCAAATCCTAAGAAAGTTTCTAAGCCTGGGAATAATCCGAATAACGCTTTAAAAAATAATGCCTTAATTATCATTCTTTGTAAGTCAGCTAATATTGATCTTGCTAAATCGCCAAAACTAGCTTTACCTGATACAGCAAGTTCTGCAAACCCATCTGCAAGTTTATTGACAGCGTTAACTGCTAGTTCTCCAACATTAGATTTTAAATCAGTTGCAGCTTCTACAACTTTTCTCATTTCTTCTTTAAAATTAAATGCACCACTTTTAGCCTCTGTTAATTTGGCAATAATCTGCCCTAAATCCATATCAAACTCTTTATTATCTAATTTCATCTTTTCAAGTATTACACTAGCTTCTCTTCTTATTTCTCTAGCCTCAAATTCTTTTTGAGTTATGATTCCTAAATCTAATTTATATTTATCTAATGTAGCTGCTTCTTTTGTTTTATCGCCCTCTGGAGTCACTCCTTGGAATGTTGTTAGATCTTTACCTGTGATTAAAGGATCACGATTTTTATTAACTTCCATCTGCAATAAGTCTTTAAATCTTTCATCAAATATTTTGGCTCTTGTAAACGAATCTAAAGGATTAACACCTCTTAATTTCATTATTTGTGTAGTTTCTAAATTAGCTCTATTTACAAGTTCTTGTCTTTTTTTATTAAATCCTCCTCTTATATTTAACTCATCCATCATCTTCCCTGCTGTAAATGCAGCATTAACCATATTTGCAAGATCAGTAATAATATTTTGTATTCCAGCTCCAACAGGTTGGAAAAATTCTCCAAATGAAACTTTTAATTTGTCTAGTGCTACTTTCATTCTTGCACCAGCGTCAGCAGTAGATGCTGCCATTTCTTTTGCTGCTGCTGAATGATCATCACTCAACTTGACAACAAATTTCATCACATCGTTTAGACCTACAGTTCCATCTCTTAAGTCTTTCTGTAACTGAGGTAATGTTCGTCCTGTAGCATCCGCAAATTTAACCACGGCTCCTGGAAGGCGTTCTCCCAGTTGGCCTTGTAGCTCTTCGGCCGACACCTTACCTTTACCGAAGATTTGCGACATTGCTCGGATCGCAGATTGTACATCTTCAGCATCTCCACCTGTTGCTTTAATAGATTCTGCAACACCTCTAAATACAAGTTCTGCGTCATCAACAGATCCTCCAGCACCAATTACAGACGCTGCTAACTGTGTAAATTGTTTTGATGCATCTTTAATTGGAACATTTAAATCATCTGATACTGAGGCAATAACTTTTTGTGCTTTTACAAATTCTTTTTCACTTTTAGTAACACCTTTTAATGCAACTTCTAATCTTTTTATTTCTGACCTAAATACAGCAGCGTCTTTTGCTAGACCAGAAAAGTCCATTACTCCTCCAATTGTCGCACCGATTAACGCTCCTTTTGGCCCAGCTATATTTGCACCTGCTAATGCAAGTTGAGATGTATTGCCTGGTAAAACTTGAGAAGCAAGAATACTTCCAAACCCAGTACCAAGTTTGCTAAAACCAGTACCTTTTTTAGCTGTATTATTAAATTTTTGTAGTTTTACCCTATTAGCATCAATTGCTCTACCTAGTATTTGGAATTGTCTTGAGTTGACATTTACTTCTTGTCTTAGTTTTTTTAATATTCTTTCTTTTTGTTTAAACTGACTTATTGTTTTAGGTGTAAACTTAGTTATTTGTCTTACACTTTGTCCTAAAGATTTTAGTTGTCTAGCTGTAGGATTAGCAGATTTTTCAAGTCCTTTAAGTTGCCTTTGCAATCCAGAGAGATCTTTTAAACCCTCAACATCAATTGTTAAGACAAACTTACCTACTTTTTTAGCCACTCTTCTTCTCCTTATTAACCTCTCTTAGAGCTACAGATTCCATAAGTTGTAAGCCCTCTAGCATTTCTTTGCGGTTAGTTACATTGTAAAGGTCAAATAGTCCTCCAGCAAGCAATAGGACTTCATATTTTAATCCTACTACACCTCCAAAGGACATATTCCATTGTGTCTGTATTCTTAAAAACATCATAACAATTTCCCAATTATCATCCATCACTTCAAAATCATCATCTACCTCTGGTTGCTCCTCGATTTGTATCCCAAAAGCTTTTGCATCTTCTTGAGTACTATCTATAGTTTTTCTGCCACCCGAAGCCCAGTATATGGCAGCATCAGTTAGTTTCCCGATTGAGCATTTCCATAAAAACCTCTGAATGCTTCTAATACTCCCTTAACAAAATCAACATCCTCAGAAAATTCTTTTAATGCAGTTTTACTAAAAGTTATAGGTGTGCCATCTTCTTCATTAACATCCTCCCAACCTACTAATATCTTTTCTAAAGCAGAAAATTCATCTTCATCCTCAAACTTATCAAGTTCTGTTCTAGAAAGTCTTACAAATTTTCCCTTAAATTCATATTTTTCAAATTCGCCCGGTTTTTTCTCAGAAGGACGTTTTACTTCCACAGGCCAAGGATAAACCTTGGTCTTTTTACGAACAAATGCCATAAAAACTAAATAATATATATACTTCTATACTTTAGCTAGGAAGTCAATAGTTATGTATATATTAAGCTGAATTCATTATTAGCTGAACTTGGAACAAGTGTATATGGAATCTCAAGCATTGCTACTCCATCCATCTCTCCATAATTCACATCTCCTATATCAACCTTAGTACTTGTAAGTTGTACTTTATTCCCTGCTGTTGTTCCATGTAAGAACTGCAAGTTACCTAATGATGAATCTGTTAAAGCAGCAGTAAAATAATCTTTCTGTGCAATTGTTGGTGCTTCTATAGTTACTGATCCGTTAGATGCTCTATCTGTAACAATAACTTCCTTTGTCCCACCAACAAGTTCTCTATAAACTGTAGATACACCTAGATCCATAGTTAAAGATTGTAATGCACCTGCATAAGATAAAAGTTGGAAACCAGTAGTATTTCCATTTTTAAAAATTAATGGTGTCGCTTGATTACCATAAGTAACAGTAGGTAGAGCAGTATCAGTAGGGGCATTGTAGATTCCAGTAAAAGTGAAATCAATAGTTGGGATTGAACCTACCTCGGCTGAGATCGTAAAACTTCCTCGGCAACCAGTAACTTTATGTCTTACACCATCAACATTGTAGTGAATAGTTACTGATGAAAAACTACTTGAAACAGGAGCGTAAGTGACAGAAGTTCCACTTGCAACTGTCTCCGAAAGACCAGTGGCTTTCAAGGCACTTCCATATCTAGGGGCTGTCCCAGCGGTTCCAGACCCTGCAAGTTCTACGCTGAAAGTACATTCAACTCTAGTGTTTGCTAAAAGCTGTTCTGATGAACCTAGATATGGCCTTACAACATCTCTATTAACAACATCACTTGATTGTGGTGTAATACTCAGATCAGTTACTAGAACTACATCTGTTGCAGATGGAGTAGGGTCAGTTCCATAAGAACTTTCTGTTTCAATCAGAATTACTCTCTTTCTTGTCAGTAGTGCCATCAGTTGTTACCTCTGTAGGTGGTTCAGCTTGTTTTGTTTGTTGAACTAGCTTTGCCTTGCCAGTTTTAGGATCGAGGATGTAAGTTCCACCCTCATTTGGGATTTCATACTCCATATTAAACGCTTGGGGTTGTTAGGGTATGACCTAATTATAAATCATGTACTCAAACTGTTATATGAAGTTCTGTAATCAATCTCAAATTCACAGGTTATAAGACCTGCTGGTTGATCTGCATCTAAAACCTCAAACGTCTGAGTCGCTGGTCTTATGTCTTTTGCAAGACCGCCAACAGTTGGATCATTAAGTACTTTTGTAAATAAACTTTCCACAGTTGGATCTCCAACATTATCAGGAATAGTTCCTCTAACAATTACAACTATTCTTATTCTTAATGTCCAATCTATTTTTAAATAACTTGTACTGTTTATAGAAGGCTCATCAGTAACAGGTTCTATAACAATTGCAGGTGATTCTCCATTTGTTATAGGTTCTATTCTAGATCTATAGATCCTGGTCGATACTCCTGTAGTACCTGCTAAAGTTGTTTTTAAAGCAGCTATAATTTGTTCTCTTTTACTTGCCATAATTATTCTTTAGTTAAACTTACTAAACAAAAACTACCATCATCTATTTTTCTTGCACTTCTAACTTTATAACTGTCTCCATTTACTTTTAATGTGTTATCAAAAACAAGATCACCTAATTCAGAAGTTTTTGCTGTTAATTCATAATCAGTTGTCATAACCAAACCATCAGCAATTATCTCGTCAGGCTGTTCTAATATTCCTTTGTATAAGACACCTTGATACTCAACAGCATCTCCAAAGTCTGCCAAAAATATATCTA
>CEON01021975.1_pt1 | contig 10212 bp, 1 predicted proteins | sample 530291 | NCBI WGS metagenome assembly CEON01 (sample SAMEA2619888, study PRJEB7988) | marine metagenome | biome: marine biome (ENVO:00000447); feature: surface water layer (ENVO:00002042); material: "saline water (ENVO:00002010), including plankton (ENVO:xxxxxxxx)" | depth 5 m
ATGGGGAACTTATTTTCATGATAAATCCAGCACAGTACCAACAAGTTTTACAAAAGATGCCTGATCCACAACTTATGCAGTTGTTAAAAAGGCCAGATAAAATTCCTTCACAGTTTGTCATACAAGAGATTAACAGACGTAAACAAATGCGTCAGGCTGAGGAAGCTAGAAAAAAACAGGTAGCTAACGCTGTAGCAATGCAACAGCAACCAGTCCAGACAACGACACCTGAAGGTCAACCTGCTATGGGTATGCAATTTGGTGGCCCTCCAAGATCAACAGGTGGAAGAATTTATACAGGTGGATTTAATCGAAATGTAATTAGAGACCAGTTAAGAGATTTAGGGTATGTTCCTAAAAACGTACAAGAAGATGAAAGAATAACTAATTTTGGTAGATTTACTGGCCCTGAAATAAAAAGTATTTTAGATAGAGATTTTATAGCGACAGGTGTTCGATCACCAAAAGGTGGATTTGAGTATGTGCAAAAACCTAATATAAGCACAGTTAATGTTAGAGATTTTCTTGAAGAAAACCAAGAGCCTAATTTAACGCCACCTCCTGTCAATGTGTACGAAGAAGACACATACGAAATGGAACCCGGAACAACAGGTATTAAATCTGTAAAACAAAAAGATGATGTTGCTACAGACAGTGGTTATGACATAGTTACTAACTTAGATGGAAAAAATTCTGCAACAAGTTTTTTTGCTAAGGAAATAGAAGAAGCAAACAATAAAATTCAAGACACAAAAAGTCAATTTAATGCTCAACAAACTTTAAAAGGTATTGATGAGTTATCTTTATTTAAGCCATTGGAAGCTGCTTACAAAAACCTAAGCGATCAAGGTAAAAAAGATGTTGAGGAGTATAATAAAGAATCACAAAAACTTTTAGATGCAAGAAAAGAATTAATAGAAAAGTTAGAAAAACAAAAAAGAAGTCCTGAAAGTATAGTATATGAAAGTTTAATTCAAACAGGATTAAGTTTGATGGCTTCACCTGAAGCTAATTTTACACAAGCACTTGGACAAGCAGGTCAAACTGGCTTTGCTACTTTTCAAAATTTAAGAAAAGAACAAAAAGATTTGGTTAAAGACTTGTATAAAGAGTCATTTAATTTAGCTAAAGAAGAATTTGATCACAAGATGAAAGCACAAGAAATAAGATCTAAATATGATTTAGCTGACATAAAAGGCAAAACAGCTATATTTGAATCAAAGTTGGCAGAGCGTGGTGCTAATAGAGAAGATATTAATTTGTTAAGTGGTATAGATTTTAAAAATCAAGAATTAAATTTAACTAGGCAAAAACTTGAGTTGGCAAAAATTGACAGTCAAATAAATGCTTTTAGAGCAGACACTGCAGCTATTGTTGCAGAAAATCAAGCTATGTTCCAAAAAGGTTCTTTAGATGTTAAATTTGCAGAACTCAAAGAGCCTGCTAATATTTTTGAAACAGTGTTACGAGAATCTGATAATTTTGATGAAGCTGTTAAAAAGTATTCTGAATACTTTGTTGACAGGTCATCGGACAAAAAGACTGATGCAGAATTAAGATTAAAACTAGTCGAAAAAGTTGTACCAGAAATGTTAAAAAACATTGATCAATTAAGAATTGGAGAAGAAGGATATATGGAAGCTTATCTCTTAGAAATTGATAAAGTTATTAATAATTTAAATTTATTTGCTATAACAGGTGGAATTACGATTGATGAGGATGATGCTTAATGGCTCAACCAGTATTATTTCCTGATGGTAAGTTTTACAATGTTGAGGGTGTCGAACCTGAAGTAATTAAAAGACTTTACGAAAAACTTGCAAAAGAACAAGCTCAACAGGCACAAGGTTTACCATCCTTACAGAAACCTAAATCAAGTGGTTTTTTAGGGTTGAGTCGTGCAGGTGAATTATTAAGTTCTGGAGTAAGTGAATTTGCAGGATCAACTGCTGAAGGTTTGCAAACTGCTGGAACAATATTAGGTGCAGATCCTGATGCTGATACAGGTTTAAGAAGGTTTGCTGAAAGAAGACGAGATGCTAGAGAAGATGTTGCTCCAATAAAGCCACTACAAGAAGCAGAAAATCCAATTGATGTAATTCAATCAACACTTTCTTATTTAACACAATCTTTGCCTGAAATGGGTGTTGTCGTTGGCTCTGCTATTGCAGGTGCAAAAGTAGGTGCTGCAACAATACCTCTTCCACATCCAGTTGCTAAAGCTGTTGGTGGTTTAGGTGGTGCAACAGTCGGTGCTATCATGCCTTTTCTTGGTAGAAACACTGAGGAATTTAGGGAAGTAAAAGGAAGAAATCCTGAACAGGGAGAAGCTGCTGCATTAATGGCTACAGCAGGAGTTCAATCTGCTTTGAACTCTGTCATAACAGCTTTAGTGCCGTTTACTAAGGTGGCTGAAAAAACAGGTATTGGAGCGGCAATATCAGGGAAGTTAACAAAAGGCAGTCAGAACGCTTTAGCTAACGCTGTCATAAAAGGAACACAAGGTACAATATTAGAAGGATCTACTGAAGCCGCTCAAGATATTTTACAAATTTTAGCAGCAAATGACTTTGATGCAGATGTTCTTAAAACTCCTGAAAATGTTTTTCGTGTAACTGAGTCTGCACTAGCAGGAGCTGCAATTGGTGGCACACTAGGTGGTGTTGGTGGTGGGTTAAATCCAGAATTAAGAACAAAACAAGACAACTCAAAACTTTTAGAAGCAGCAAAACAGGTCGCAAAAAACAGGGAAGAATTACTATTATTAGAGGATAAAAGAGGTACTCCTGACGAAATACGAAAAATTACTCAGAAAAAAATTGTTAAGGGTCAACCTCTTACTGAAACTGAAGTAGATCAAACTGATCTAGATGAAGTTGAAACACTATTTTCACAAGGTAAAGTTAAGCAGGCAGAGCAAAAATTAATTAGTATGGCTCAACAAGAAGCAATAGCTGACCTGTCTGGTGAAAAAATTACAGAAACATTTACTGAACGTGGCAAAATTAAAACAGCCATACAAACACCACTAGAAGGTCAAGAAGGATTTAGAACTAGAATAAGCACAAGACCATCTAGAACTGCTGAAGTTTTGACAGATCCAGAACAATTAGCTGAATTAGATGTAGGTGATGCAGCGGTATTACAGGGAAAATACAGAAGAAAAACTCTAGAAAAATTAAAAGACTTAGTTAACTCAAAACAAAGAAAATTTGTAGTTGTATCTAGAGATGATAAAGGAAAAGTAAGTGGCTTAAACTTAACTAACAATGAATTAATTGCATCAGCTAAAACTTCTACTGATCCACAGTTAAGAGGTATGGCTGAAGCAGACGTTCCTACAGAAATAAAAGCGTCACGAATAGCAAGATACCTAAATAAGACTGCTACAAAAAGACAAAACGAATTAGGTAAATTTCAAACAGATCCTGTTACTGGCAAGAGATATAAGCCAAAGTTTGTAGAATTGACTACACAAGAATTAGAAGCAATGCCGGGATATGTAACTGATGTAGATCAAGACGTTGCCTTTGAACAGAACCCATCATACTATGTATATGACCGAGCAATTTATAATTATGGCAATGTAGCAGCCGAGCCTACTATTGGTGCTAGAGAAAAAGAATTATCTGATCCAACTCCTTCTGTCATTAATGTAGCTCCTGATCCAACAAGAGTTGAACCCAAAAGAGAACAAACAGAAAAGTTAACTGAAACAGGTTTAACAGGAGATCAGCTTATTGAAGGTGGTCGTCAAAGAATCGATTTTGCTGTTGTTCCTGAAACAGAAGCTGGTGATATAACTGGTATTGCTAAAGATACTGTAGAAGGTAAAACTAAATTTCGTTTTTTAAAAAAACCTAAACCAATTACAAATGAAGATGGCAGTGTAAATCAAGAAGAAACACAAAGAGCAATAGACACCAATCAAGGTGCTTTAGATTACTTAGAAGAACGCATTCAAAAATTAGAAAAACGTGGCAGACAAGGTAAGATTGTAGCTGACTCTTTAAGATTTCAAGTTATTAAGCCAGTCACGGACAGAGTAACTGGTCAGTCGCCTTTAACTGCTGATCAAGTTGCTGGAGCTATACTTGGTGCTGAAGCTATCGTGGATACACTTGGTGAAAAAGGCGATACTGATTTAAGATTTTTGATGGGATTGACAGGCGATAAAGCTACTGTTGATAAACAAATAGAAAATTTAAAAGCAGAAGCAAAAGCAAAGGGTCAAAATTTTGAAGGTCTTAGAAAGGGTTTTCAAACTTATGGATATGATGCAAACGGTAAAATTAAATCAATAATAGAATTAACATTTAACTATGGAAAAGATGTTAAGGCAGAAGAGTATGCACAAACAGCCGCACACGAAGCGTTTCATGTATTGCAAGATGTGTTTAGCGTTTCAGACCCTAGTGCAAGATCTTTATTAAATGGTGCATTTACAAACCCCAAAAAACTACCAAGTAGAATTAAAAGACTTTTGCGAAACTATAATCCTGAATTATTAAAAAGAATTAACAACGATCAATACAAACCAACGCCTACTGAAACACAAGCCCTTGTATACGAAACATATAAAAAAGCTTTGCAAGAAGGCGACCCTGACCCATTAGGTGGTGTGCTTGGAAAATATTTTAATTTCTTAACAAGATTTTTTGGAAGATTTAGAAATGCTTTACAAGGTGCAGGATATAGAACTGTCGAAGATATTATTGAACAAGTGGACAGAGGGAAGTTTACATCTAACTTTGAAAACGCTCCTGTTGAAGCTAGAAAAGAAGCTCTTGAAAAAGAAAATCAACAAGTCATGGATGACTCAAGTGACTGGAATGTTGTTAATCAAGAGACTGGTAGAAACGCAATAGAATTTGTAGATCCACCGAAAAGAATTTTAACTAATCCAGATGGAACTATAAACTATAAATACAAGCTTATGTCTAAAGATGAAGCTGGTGACTTGTTTACAATATTTATAGATCAAAAAGATGTGTATGGTAATGAAAATACACCAAATGAAAATAGATGGATTGGTGCAAATCCTGATGTTTATAGATTTATTCCTGATATAGTTCCGGGATCTGACAAAACTAAAAGTGGTGTTAAGCAAACTGCTAGACCAAATGTTAAAGAATTTGAGTACGTTCCAACTGGCCCTAATAGAACTACAGGTGAATCTGTTCCAATACCAAATGAAACAGTCAAAAGAGAATTGTTTAAAAGAGGTCACATCAAAACCATGAAAGCAAACAATGTAAAAGTTGTTGCTTACAGACCCGGAATACACGCAGCGGATTTTCCTGAAGCTGGTCATATAGCATACAGAGATGATAATGTTTGGGTACAAATAGAGATACCAAATGACAATACACAAGAGATCATGCGTAAAGCACAAGAAATGCTTAATGAAAAAGGTGAAGCTCAATTAAAAGAAATACCATACGGTGGTTTTTATAAATACAAAAACAAAACATTCACAAAACCTGACGGTTCAACTATAGCAAATGATTGGGTTATTGCAGGATCTTTCAGGATCGCCAATGTTCTAACTGATCAGGAAGTAAACCAAATTAGAAAAGACAATGGTATACCACCATTAGAGCAAGATCAATATTATAGGAAAACTGTTGGTAGAGAATCAATTGATTTATCAAGATCTGAGCAATTATTAGAAGATATATCAAATCAGAAAAAATTCCCACCAAATCCTAAGTTTGATCCAATATTTGAAATGTTTAAAGTGCCAGATAACTTTAGGTTATTGACTGCTGTTGATTTGCTCTATCCACCTGAAGGAGTGGAAAATACATATGTAATTAAAAAAGGTGACAAAAAAGCTGTTATAAAAGAAGTTGGTTTTGCACTGCAAAAAAGAGCTAAACAAATTTTAGGAAAATCTGTCACAAATACAACTGATGATCCTGTTACTCAACAAGAGCAAGAAAACATAGCAAGAGCTATGGCTGCATATGCTTATATAGTTAAACAAGAAAGTCCTGACAGTGCTATTGATTGGTACACAAGATCAATACAGGAAGCAATCGATGCCGTAGCTACTATATATCCAGAAATAAAAACTGATAGAAACCATCGTGCTGCATATTCTATGGCAGTTTCAATAACCTCACAAGGTGTGAATGTAGAAAGAAATGCAAATATTGGTTTAGCTATATATGAACATTGGAGACAAAATGGTAAATTTCCAATATATGGCGAAGGTAAATCACAACAGGCTATGGAGAAAAACTTTGAGCTTGCTAATAAAGTAGACGATGTTTTAAGCAAAAAAGATGTTAGAGGCCCTGATGGTAGAAGATTAACATTTTTTGATTTCTTAGATTTAGGAAAAGTTGAAACTGATCCTGTAACTGGTGAACAAGTTGGAATTAAATTAACAGTCGCAGATTTAAAGAAAGTATTAAATGAAGCTGGCTTTACAACAACTGATGCTCAAGCAGTAAAAGAAACTGGAGATGCAGATGCCAAAGCTGACATATCACTCACTGGAGAAAATGCTGGATCTGAAGTTTATGGTTCATACATATTAGGCCCTAAGATAGGTAATGGTTTTTATCAGAATCTAATGGGTAACTTTGTTCCAATCACTATGGATATGTGGTTCATGAGAACATGGGGTAGAATGACAGGAACGCTTGTTGGCAAGCCTGAAGCCTTTGAAGGCAACCTTGAAAAAATTGTAGAAGAGTTCCAAAAAATACATGATGGTGAATTATCAATACCATTAACCAATAACAAAGACACTGTAGATCTTTTAGATTATGCAGATAGAATCAACAAACTTAGAAATAAATTTAAAAAAGATAGTCCTAAAGCAACAAACCAAGCAGTTGCAAAATTTCTACAGTCAGAAACAATAGACAAAAAAACAAACAAAAGAGAAAAAGAAAAAACTTTTCAAATGTTGAGAGACATAGAGTCAATAAATCAAAGATGGTATAAGTCAAATGCATTTATTGGAGATCCAAATGATAAAGTAGAAAACCCAGATTTTGACTCTAAGGATAGACCACAGCTATTTAAATCTAATACTGCTGCAATTACAAATGGTGTTTCTACAATTGACACACCAAGAAACGGTACAGACAGACAGTGGATGAGAGACACTGTTAATATGGCTAGACGTATACTTAAAGCAAATGGTTTAGATTTAACGTCTGCTGATTTTCAAGCTTTAATATGGTATCCTGAAAAGGATCTTTTTAAGCTTTTGTCTGAAGGAACAGTTGAAAAGAAAAACAATATATCTTATAGTGAAGCTAACAGGAGGATGATACAAGATGGATATCAATCAATCAGAACGTCAGGACAGGGAGAATTATTCTCCGTGGTTCAGCCAAGTAGAGGGGGAAAGTCTGGTAGAAAACCTAAACGACCAACAGACGGACAACCTAGCGAAGGCGATAGCAGACTTGGTAGAGAAAGCATACGGCTCGAAGAAGGAGATGTCTCCGAAACAATCAGAAATGTAATTAGTGACGCTGATAAACAACAGGGCATACTACCAAAAAACTTTCAACAGATAAAATTTTCTGTTCTAAAATATCTAGCACCAATAAATTTAGCCAACAAAAAAGTAAGAGACAAATTTGTTGATGAGTTTGTTAGTGGTCTTGAACCAGTAGCGAGACTAGAAAGGGCTGTTAGAAAAAAACTTGAAGAAAGATTTCCTACACTAGCAGAAGAATTTAAAAAACTTCCGGGAAAACTTTTACCATATGAACAGGGTGCTTTTAAAGCAATAGAGTTTGCACAGCAAATGTCTGCTCGTGTAGCAATGATGGCAAAAGAAGGGGCCCCTCAATTAAATGAAGACGGCACTGTTGGTGTTAAACAGGGAACAAAAGGACTGTTTGACATTTTTGAACCTATTGGTCAAAGTGGCGATTATTTAAGATACTCTTTATATGTATATGCAAAAAGAGCTGCCAGATTAAAGCAAGAAGGCAGAGAAAATCTCATGACTGATGAACAAATCCAAGAGGGTTTGAATTATGAGAATGATACATTTAGAAGAGTTCATGAAGATCACATGAGATTTAATGATGCACTAATGCAATTTTTAGTGGACACTGGTTCGATAACACAAGCACAAAAGGATACACTTGTTGGAACTTCTGACTACATTCCTTTCCATAGAATAATAGATGAAGAAGCATATGAAAATGGTTTATTTGGTCAAGTAAGAAAAGCAAGACAAGCGGTTGCAGGAACTTCATCTGCTTTCGATAAACCAGATCAGTATATTAGAAATGTTATGCGACCACTAGAAGGTGGTACAGAAAAAATAGGCGACCTCTACACAAATGTTTTTGCCAACGCTCAAGCAATTATTGGTGCTGGTTTAAAAAACATAGCTATGCAAAAAACAGTCAAGTTAATAGAAAATGCAAAAGAGTTAGGATTTTATGACGGTGTTGATAACGCCCCTCAAACTGTAGAAAAAGATGGTGATAATGTTTTTGCATATAGGGAAAATGGAGTTAAAAAATACTATGACGTTGGTAGCGATGCAGACATTGTAACTGCTCTTCAAACTTTTACTCCAATTCAAATGCAAGGTTTCTTGAAAATCATGCAGAATTTTTCACGAGTATTTAGAAACTTAATTACAATAACACCGGGCTTTATGATAGCGAATGCTTATAGAGGTGAGCTTGCAGGGTTTGTTACTGTTGATGCACCAATAAGGCCAGTCATAGATGGACTTAAAGGTTTGCGTAATGTTTTGACCGATGCTGAAACTGCTAAAGAAATGAAAATTATTGGTGGTTTTGGTGGTTATACATTTGGTGAAAATAATGAAAACTTTGCTGCAAAAATGAAAAGAATGTACAGAAGGCACGAAGGTTATGACATAATTGACACACCGACCAAAATGAAAGACATGATGCAAAACATGATGGACAAAGTTAATGAGTTTGGTGAAGCAACAGAACTTTCAACTAGAGAAGGGATTTACAGAACATTAATAAATAATGGTGTATCAAAAGCTGACGCTGCATATGAGTCTATAAATTTAATAAACTATAATAGAAGAGGTAATCCTCAAGGGTTGACTGCACAAACTTTGGGAATGTTAATTCCTTTGATACCTTTTTTAAATGCTAGAATACAAGGTTTATATAGAACTGGCACAGCGTTGTCTGGTACAGAATCAAATGCAAGAAAATCATTTATGAAAGGTGGCATTTATCTTGGTTTAAGTTTAGGCGTTTATGGAATAATGAGTCAAAACGAAGACTGGGAAAAAGAACCTTTATACAGAAAACTAAATTATCACATTATATACGCAGGCGATAAAAAGTTTTTAATACCAAAGCCTTTTGAGATTGGTGCTATATTTTCAACAATGCCTGAATTATTACTAGATGGCATAGCTCAAAAAGATGGTAAGCTAGTTCGTGATGGTGTTCTACAAATATTAATTAACAACTTTCAGTTAAATCCAATACCGCAAGCAGTAAAGCCATTATTAGAGATAGGTGTAAATAGAGATTTTTTCAAAGGAAGAGAACTTGAATCACTTGGTCAAAGAGGACTTCCTACTGCACAACGAGCATACTCTACAACATCACAGTTTGCACAGCTTGCAGGTCAAGCAACATCTGTATTAGGTATCAGTCCTATTGAATTTGAACAACTAGTAAATGGCTACACTGGTTCTATGGGTGCTTTAATATTAGGTATGTTTGACGCTTTCTTGGGAGTAACTGGTGCAGTTCCACAAAGACCAGCAGGATTGTTTGGCGATAATCCTTTATCAGATACAGCAGAACTTATTGGTATTTCAAGATTTTACAAAGAAGCAGGAGACACTGATCCAGCAAATAAGTTTTTAGGTGAGTTTTATGATATGAAACGTGAAGCTGATCAGTTGTTAAGAGGTATAAATCATTTAAGAGAGAAAGGTAATCTTGAAGCTGCACAAGAACTTAGAAAAGATAACAGAGGATTGTTAGTTGCTAAGAAAAGTTTAAATAAAATGTTCACGCAGATAAACGAAATCAATGATAGAATACAAGGTGTAAAGCAAAGAGACTTAGATCAAACACAAAAAAGAGATCAGATAAGAGTTTTGGTAGCTAGAAGAAACATGATAGCTGAAAGAATTACTAAGATTAAAGAAAGAATAAGGAAGGCGGCATGAGAAAACGTGGTAGCATGAAAGGGTTTAGTATTAAGAGTGGTGAC
>CEON01016307.1_pt1 | contig 10211 bp, 5 predicted proteins | sample 530291 | NCBI WGS metagenome assembly CEON01 (sample SAMEA2619888, study PRJEB7988) | marine metagenome | biome: marine biome (ENVO:00000447); feature: surface water layer (ENVO:00002042); material: "saline water (ENVO:00002010), including plankton (ENVO:xxxxxxxx)" | depth 5 m
GCAGGCAGATCTTGACCGAGTCTAGCGTATATAGTCTCTGTTTCGTTTAAAACTTTGTTAAATCCTGCTTCTAAACCGCCTTTAAATGTGGTATTTATTAACCTTTGTCTTTCTTTTATTTCCTCATTTATCTTTTCTTGTGTTATTAGCTCTGTGGCGGACAAGTCAGCTTGCGTATACCCTTGTTCTATAAGTCTTTGTGTTTGATTTATGGTATCTATCTCTTGCTGTGTTCTGCCTTCTTTTAGTTTATTGATTTGCTCTTCTACATCTTTTTGATCTTTTACATCTAATAAAATTTTAGCAGTGGCTTCTCTCATTTCTTTTTGGCTAGCATAATATTGATCAGCAGTCATTCCTGCAGGTATAGGGATTGATACTGGAGCCGATTCGGTTCCCACAAGTGAACCATCAGGCCTAAAAGAATTTCCGGCTGTTATGCCTTTCACTTTTGCGGCGGATTCTGAGATTACTGTTTGCCTTCGCGCTTTCAACGCCGCTACCTCATCTCGAAACTTTTGAGCGTTCCTTGCAAAGTAGCGTGGTGAGAGACCTGCCGCCTTTCCTTGGTCAGCAAGTATATTTTCTTTGCTTTTTATTTGCGAATCTATTGAAGCTATCTCCGTTTCTTTTCTTAACTCTTCTTGGGCTATATCTCTAGCCTTTATCATTTCGTCGGCAAGTTTATCGATTGCACTTCTTAAATTGTCTTGGCTCGATAGTAATGCTAAATTATTTTTTATTTGAAGGTCTTGCATTTGCAGTTCTGCAACTTTTGAAACTGCACTTTCTGTTTGAGCTCTTCTCTCCATTTCAATATTTCTCGCAATCATTCGCGTACGTATACTACGTGAAGCAGAATCTCTGGTGGCTTGAGTTCCCATTCCCCTGAATGTAGTAGGGTCGTCTAACAAAGCTTGATCTCTCATATTGGCAATATTTGCTCTAGATTTTTCCTGCATAAAAAGAGTTTTTCTTTTATCTAAAGCTTCTGACTGAGCATTTGTTAAAGCTTTTTCTTTTAAAGTATTTTGTTCACGAAGTTTTTCTAATTCAAACTTTGCGCTGTTAATCTGCTTCTCTACTTGAAAAGTCGCCTGTTGATTGGCATATTCTATTTGAAGTTGCTTTATTTGACTTTGTATTTTTTGATTTGCTTCCTTGTTTGCAGTTGTAAAAGTTTTAAATGCTTCTAGGGCTTGCTCTACGTCGCCAGTAAGAAAATTATTTGCAGTCTCTCTTAAGCGCCCTAAAGCTTCATCGCCAACAGCGGCGCCTCCTGATTTTATATTATCCAATAAAGATCTAACATTTTTGGCAGCAAAACTCGATCGAAACGCTGTTTGCCTATCCGTTAAACCAGAATCAAATTGATCTCTACGCAAAGCAACAGCGCCAAGTGTTCTTCCAGCTCCAGACAATAAGCCCGACTGAGCTGAGCTATATGCTCCACGTAAAGTTTGAAGGTTTTTTGAAAAACCTGCTAATTGACCTAAAGTTTCACTTACGCGAATCATAGAATTTCTTATGTCCGTAAATGACTCTAAAGCTTGAGCAGCTCTTCTTACAGTTTCTCTGTTGGCTTCTCTTGCTTTTTTTCCTGAATTTAAAGCTATATCAATTACATCACCAAAAAGATAATCTGAGAACAGCTTACCGTCAGTGGCATCTTCTAAATGTTGAAAGAAATCAGCTATATCCTCTCTAGCCATCTCTTCGAAAGGACCCCCAAAACTCATAAGTAAATCTGCAACTTCATTTTCACCAAAGCCAAGGATATTATTAGTTTGAGATTTAAGTTCTTGAGAAAGCTCTTTCATCTGTTCGTCGCTCAGCGAATCTTTTAAAAGTGAGAAAAATTTTCCATAATCTTTGTTTAAATTTTCAATTCCTTCTTTGCTAATTTTATAATCAGTTTGAAATGCTGGTGCCCCACCCGGACCCATAAAATCGCCACTTCCCGGAATCATAGTTGTTATTGCATCAAAATATCTATCAACAGCTCCTCCGCTCATACCAAACATTTTACCCATATCAATCGTATCAAATCTTCTGGCGGCAGCTAATCCTTGTTTGAGCGCGCCGCCTCCAGCTCTTTGATCTTCATATGCTACTAGAGCTTTAGTTAATGCTGTTACGTCCGAACCTGCTGCAGCAAAGCTCTCTTCTAATTTAGTGCCTTTTATTAAATCAAAGTTTTTAGCCAGCCTCTTTTGGGCATCCTCTAATTCTGATTCTGTTAGTGCGCTTGCTATATCTTCTTGTGCTTTTATATATTCTCTGGCCGCATTAGTACTGTCAGTTGTAACTTTATCGTACTCTTGAGCTTCTCTTTCTAGTTGTTCAAGACTTCTGCCAGCATCTGCAGCAGCTACAGCCAAACCTCCTAAACCTCCTACAGCAGCTCCTATAAGAGCACCGACAGGACCAGCCATCATTCCCAATGACGCTCCAGTTCCTATACCAGTTAGAGCTCCTGACGCAACTTGTCCTCCCTTACTTCCTTCTCCAGCCATTTGCTCTACAGCGCCTCCTAACATTGGAGCGCCCATTGCTAAACCTAGTCCGATGCCCATTCCGCCCATCGGACCTTTAGACAATCTGTCATTTAAAGAAGCTAATCTGCCCTTCGGTGCTGCATCGCCGGGAACTACGGGACCTCCCGGACCTCCCGGACCTCCCGGACCTCCGCCGCTTGACACCATCTTCATACTCACAGCTGCCTGCCCTGCAGATACAGCTAACTTACTAAGATCTTTCTCGGCTATGCCTAGCTTACGACCGGCAGCCATTACTTTTTTAGTAAAATCTGCCTGAGAGGTAACTCCTTTGTTTAAATTTGCGATGTTCGAATTCATCGACTGATAAAATCGATCCAAGGCTTTATCGGTAAATGTCAAACCCTGTGTTATACTCCTTAACATTACGGCCATTTCATTCCCAGCTACCTTAGTGGCATCCAACGTTTGTCCTTTTTTATAGTTCGGAATAAATCCTCGAGCTCCTGTAAATACATCTGCTAAACCAGCAGGCTCATCACGAGTATTTGTTACAGCAAATCCTCTAGGATTTTGTGGGCCAACAAGTCGTGAAGATTGGTTGATCCTGATAGATCCTAAAGGTGCTCCTGCGGCAACCTCTCTTTCTACTGCGTCACCTAAAGCGGCAAAGTTAGGCACATAACCTTTTGAAGCCCTTGGTCTGCTCGAGTTCCAACTAATAAAAGCTTTATCTAATGCAACAATTTTTTCTGCCATACTCTTTACATTATCTTTAGAGCTTGATATTTTAAAGTCTCCTCCGGTAATTCCTTTTGCCATCTCTGATGGCTGATCAAATAAATCTTTGACTTCTGGTGACATCATTCCATAAGGAACGTCTAAATTTTTTCCTTTGTTTGGAGCTGCAGCTCTTATACCTAAAGCTGTACTTACTCCAACTTCAAATGCAGCGCCAGCAGCGGCACTAACAGCACCTCTACCTCCTTGCGCCGCGTTTAGATTGCCAATGACTTCTGCCTTTGTGATATTGCCCGCAGGAGGCGTTATACTTTTTGCGTACTTTACTGTTTCGTTATATATTGCATTTTCAATTCCTGTTTTTATATCAAAAAGTTCATCAGCTTGACCTTTTGGCTTTTTCGCATAAGTGTAAGCTGGAAACCTTATTGAGGTAGGACCTTTGCCTAATAAATTTTTAAAATTATGCTGATAAAAACCTCCAGTATTTCCTACCGGAGGAAGTAGCATTGCAGCCGAAGTAGAAGTGAATGTGTTTGTTGCTTTCTTTTGAAGTGTTGCCTTATTTCTATCATAAGCATTAAGAGATAACTGAGCAGACCCTTTTGGAGCCGAGGGTAGCAAAGAAGCGCTAACACCTAGGTCACGTGCTGCACTATCTGCCATCGAAGGCGTAATATTAGTTCCACTATAGAATCCACTTGAATCAACTCTTTTGCCTGTGATAGACTGAAGTACGCTAACAGATCTATTTGTGTCAACAAAGTTTGGCACATAGCCGGAAGCCCCTCTGATTGGTTTTGCTCCAGAAGGCATACCGTACTGAGCAACCATATTAGGATTAAATATAGCGGAGCCGCCGTTGCTATAATTAGGAACTATATATTCTCCAGTATTAGCAATCATTGTGCCTCTGCGGCCTCCGCCAAAAGCAAAATTTGGAATAGCTACAGGCTTAGCTGATGGGCTAACACCTCCAACGCCACGACGTATGTCATGAACTTCTCCTGCCACACCCGGAATAAAACCTGAAGCGCCTCTTTTTGGTTGTCCTACTTTTTGGCCAGAAATAGCGCCCAAATTAGTTAGAGCTGTCGGCATTGACCTTAATGTTGCAGCAATTTGTTTTACAGACTCTTCCTGATTTTCCATTTGAGCCGCGGCAACACTTGCATAATCTGCAATAAGTTTTGTTTGTGCGGCTATATCTCCAGTATGACCATCTATAGCGGTAGCTAGATTGGCCTCCGACTTCATTACAGCCTCTATAGTTTTTTCTAAGTTTGCTCTTTTTTGAGTCTCTGTGGTAATTCCTGCGAGCGCTGGCAAAGACTTGGCTAAATAACCAATAGTATTTGTAAAAATTGTTAATAATATTCCGCCTATGGCAACCAAACCGGGACCACCGATTACATTCTTTATACCTTTCAAAATGCCATTCGCAACTTCACTTCCAACTCCTTCTCCATCTATAACATTATTAATTTCTGACAAAACAGATTTTAAAGGATCTAAAATTGCTTTAGCTATAGGCTCAAAAGTTTGCTTGCCTATATTTTCCTGCAGTCTTTTAAACTCTGTTGCAGTTTGAGCGGCTAACGCAGAAAGACTTCTGTTTAACTGGGCGGTAGCTTGATCCGCTTCATTAGTAGCAGATGCAGAAACTTTTAAAGCTTGACTGAAGGTGGACTGCTCTCTGTTTAAATCTTTTAATATGGCAGAAAGAATGTTAGCTTGGAACACGCCTGCAACTTGCTCTCTTAAATAAGCTTGGCTATTATCAGCTAAAGTCGCATATGACTTAGCAAAATTGTCCAAGATTTGAATTGCTGGCAACGTATTACCTTGAACATCTTTCACTGCAACATTGAAGCTTTCCAAAGCATCTAATGTACTTTGACGTTGCAAACGAGTGAAAATGGTTTTCATGGCGTTACCAATCACAGCTCCGCCTCGACCTGTGGTTTGCTGCACGGAAGTTACGATAGCATTTAATTCATCAAATCCAACCTTAGCATCTTTTGCCGAAGATCCTACTCGACCGATAGCTTCAACCAAATCTCTGGCTCCAACAGCAAATTTTGTTTCAACTGCAACAAATTTATTGACAGAAGAAGTTGTGGTAATCATCGCATTGTCAAATGCGTTAACAGTAGCAGTCAAGGAACTTACTGCTTTATCAGCATTAATCCCAGTCAACCTTACCAACGTCAAAGCGTCAGAAGTTCTTTTTAACGTTTCTTCTGTTTTGAGACCTTGACGAGCAAACTCGAGCGCAGCCTTAGTTGTATCTTGGAATGCTGTAGCATTTTTCTTACTGATGTCGAATAATCGATTTCCAAAATCTTCAAAGTTTTTATTGCTTAATTGTAGAATACGATTTATGTCTGCAAATTGTTTTCCTACTTCAACTGTAGTTTTTGCTAAATCTTTGAATGCTTTTGATACGCCTCCGATAACTGCGGTTGAAGCTCCGAAAGCAATAACACGTGCGTTCGACGCTGCAAGAGCAGAGTCGAACATATTTAAATCACCAGTGATTCTACCTAAAGGCTGACGAAATCCTTTGTCGTTAAGAGTAAGCTTTAATTGATTTGCGCTTTTTTGTAAGTTTTTATTAGCTAACTTTACTCCTTTTTCGATAGACTTTACGAGCTCGGTAGCATTAGCGGTTGCATTAATTGAAACAGACATAATATCAAACTAGATTATACACTTATTTTGACACGTTTAATGCCTGCATTAGATCTTTCATGTCCATTTTTCCACCTTTTTCTTTTAACTTCGCCGATAGAGTGTTCGAAGAAGAACCTTCAACCCCCAAATATTCATAATCTTCCTTCTTCGCGCCTATGATTGTGGTTGCGCCATCTTTATCTAAATTCTTTAAATTTTCTTTTGCTTTTTCTTGGGCATTGACATAATCAACGACTTTTTCTGGGTCTGTTTTTATTTCTTCTGGAATGTTTGGGTAGTTTTCAAAAATGTTTTTAAACATTCTGCTGTAAATAACTAGCTTTACCTGATTTAAAGATAGTTCAAATAAAGGCTTGCTAAACATATTCGTAACGTCTTCGCAAAATGGAATATAAGGCTGATAAAAATCTTGAAGTATAACTTTTTGTATAATGTTATCTGTGAATGAAGCGTATATAGAATTATAATGCTTGATTATGTTCGACATTTCTTTTCTGGAAAGATTGTCTATTTGATCTTCGCTATAATATTGTTTTGTTAAATGCGAATCTACATATAAAGATCTAAGCACATAATGATCTGACATTCTTGATTCGGCATATTTTTCACAAGTTTGACCTAGGAGGGCATCTTTACTAGCTAAAAGTTTTGAGAGCTTTTGTTGCGCTTCCTCTATATCTTTTGTTATATTTTCAATGTCCCTCTTAAGGTACAATTGTTTTTTTGATACTAAAGCATGCTTTATGTATTCTTTTTGCTCTTTTATTTTGCCGTCATCGTAACTTGTCCATAGATCTTCTTCTTTTAAACGAGCAAGGGCTTCCTCTTCTGTAGGAAGCCCTCGGTTTTTTGCTTTTTCTCTATAGTAATTTTTTACGTCTTCTATATCTACTTGATCAAAAATAGACAAATGCTTTAAGAAGGCTCTCGTTGATCCTTGCTCGAAAGAAGACCAACCAAAAACCAAATCCCTAAAAACATTTCGCAAGTTAACATCTTTTTTAGTCGATGTCATCTACAATCTTTTGAAAATCCTCTATTTTAGGATCATTACTAAAATACCAATAACTAACAATAGAAGCAATTTTTCCTTGCGCTGCTTGGAATAATGAAACTTCTAGTTCGTCTTGCTTATAATAATTTTCAACTTTATCTTGGAAAGTTGAGCCTTCGAACATGGGCGCTGGCTTTTCTTCTGAGCCCTCTTCTTGAAAATAAGTCAAATGAGTTATATACCATAAAACAATTCTATTTTGAGCTTTTGTGTCTGCGGTATGAGAAAACAAGCTTTGATAAGAAGATTCTAAAGTTACGATATCTCGCCTCAATAAAGCAACCTGCGCTGACAGCTCATTTACTTTTTCTTTGGCTTGAGCGCTAAGTTTCTTTTTGTTCCTATTGCCTAGACTGGCTTTTGTATATTCCGTCTCTGCTTCCGCTAATTGAGAGTAAAGTTCTACGAGCCTTGTGGCATCATTTTCTGAGAGCAGTCCTCCGCTATCAGAATACTTTTTAGCTAGCATCGCTTTAGTTAAAATTCCCTTTTTTATGCAATTGCTCATTTCAATGGAATATTCCATATCGGCATCTTCCAGCTCTCTTCGAGTAGGATCTTTAATTATAATTTTATAAGGTACTTCTTTTTTTACTTTTTTGCTTACTTCGACTTCTTCTTCGACGCCCGCATCATTTTTGCGTTTTTCTTTAGTCTTTTCTTCAACTAGCTTCGTATCCTTTACTGTAAAAGAGAATATTTCTTTGAACATAAATTCGTAAAAATAATATTAGATACACAGTTTTTTTCTAAAGTTTTTTTAAAAAGTGTATAATATAAATATGGCAAGTTTAATCTCAGATAGCGAAAAAAGCACCCTTAATAGCGTAATGGAAGATCAGGCGGATACATTTTCGCGCGCTGTTACGATAATAAAAGACCCAATAAAGACGGTTTCTACGCCAAGTTCGTCATTTAACTCAATATATGGCAACGCTGGAGCAACTACATCTGTGACTTATACTGAGCAAAGTTCAACAATACAAGCTAGAATAGAATACGGTATGCAAATGGATGAAGATTATTTTAGCTCGTCTAAATCTCCCAATCAATTAAAAGTGACTATACCAGAGGGATTAGTCAGAATGAAAATAAAAGCCGCAGATTACGATACTGTATCAGATGCAAAACGTGTAGAATTTGATAATCAAAAATTTTCTATCTATAGTGATTTTAGGGGCCATGGACTTTTTGATACCCAATACTATACCGTAATGTTAAAGAAAATATCCTAATGCCCGCAATCATATCAAAAAAAGAATTAAGAAATATTAACTCACAATTGGTGAAAGATAAGAAATTTGTTCAAGAAACTAAAAAGATTGTAGAGTCAGAGTTTAAAGAAATACACAAAACATTTTTAAATAAATTTGACGCGCACCCTGTCACAATGGAGATAAAAAATGGAGCGCAATCTACGAACATAAGTGGCACATTGGGCGGTGTGGGCAATCTGTTTACATACATAGGTTTTAGTTCTGGAGCTCAACCTATATCAACTTTAAGGTTAATTTTGCAGAGGTATGATATCAGATATTCTACAGAAGCGCAATCTATAAAAATAACTATAGAAGTTCCTACGAAAGAAGAAGTTTTTAGGGCAACTCCATTGCCATGGGCCACAGGTAGAAGTTGGGCTAGAGGGATAGAAAGAGGTTTGTCAGGTTTTGGGCACTATCTAGTAAAAAACACTAGAATTTCTAAATCTAAATCTGGATTCGCTATACAAACTAACGCACCAGTTAGAGCGGGTCGATTCTCGAATACCCCGTACATGTCCTCTCTATTGAACGACTACTACAAAGAAATACAGAAACTAGAAAGAAAAAGATTTTAATGAAACCTTTATATCAACATGAATTACTAAATAGTTTTTATCTTTGGTTTGATAACTATTTAATGAAAAAAGGAGAAGCGTATAAAACTTACAGCACTGATTTTTACTATTACGCTGACGAAAGAGTGCAAAATAAAGTTGTTTTTGGCTCGCCTTATAAACAATGGGTCTATGACAAAAATATCTCTACGGCTCAAATCAACCCTTTGATAAGCGGCGATTCTGGCGCTATATCCGAAGGAACCAGTGGCCTTAAATTTGATTTTGATAATGGTAGAATTTTGTTTGACAGCAATTTTCCCACGGGCACAAACATTAGCGGAACTTTTACTGTAAAAGACTTTAATACTTATATAGCCAATCAAACAGAAGAGTCTTTAATTACAGCTGGCAAATACAAAGTAAACAGTAGGTATGGTAGAACTTTAACATATGTTGCTCCTTACGATCAGGCGACTCCCGCCGCTTTCCTATCTTTAGGAAGTACAACTAACGCCCCGTTTGCTTTGGGCGGCGAAGACAATACTATCACAGATGTAACTGCCGTTATTTTTGCTGAAAATCTATATCAACTCGATGGAGTTTTATCGGTATTTGCGGATTCTGCTAGATCTATTTTTGGCAAAATTCCTTTTACTGGTTCACCTTTAGATGAGTATGGAGATGTAAAATCTTATTACTCTACAGGGTATGACTATGCAAATGTTGTATCTGAAAATGATGCATTTATTGTAAATGAGACCAACGTTTCAAAAATTTCTGACACGGCAAACAAAATTCTTCCCGTTGATTTATTTGTAGGATTTGTTGATTTTGAGATATATAAATATCGTTTTCCTCGAGGTTGATATAATAAAAGTTCTCAAAGTCGAAAAAAAGTTGTAAATTATTTTAAATTTACAACATACTATTATGGCCAGAAACAGAGTAATTTATCAAAGTCAGGCCCTTTATATAGGGCCTAATTCCACAGGTTATCACCTGCAAACGGGAGGTGGCGAAACTGGAGGAACTGGTGATGTAGCAGATAGTCGAAATTGGACAGCCGTAACAGGCTTTGTATCCGGGCCGTCTGCTGGATTTTATCAGCGCTCTTTGGTTGAACCACTTCATAGAATTCAATCTGCAAACTTCAATTTCACTATTAATCGTCAAGATATTAATGAATTTGGCAGATTAGCTAGACTGGATTCGATTGTCATGGAATCTCCTACTGTTGGGTTAGATTTCAACTATTATCTTACTGATGGCGGCAATGAAAGATTATTAGGATTTAACATTCCTACTAACTCTTATACAATAGGCAGAAATGGCTCTTCGGCTACTTTCCAAGGAACCACAGGTGACGGATGTATTTCCGGCGCATCTGCGATTTCCGGCTTAA
>CEON01120187.1_pt1 | contig 10204 bp, 10 predicted proteins | sample 530291 | NCBI WGS metagenome assembly CEON01 (sample SAMEA2619888, study PRJEB7988) | marine metagenome | biome: marine biome (ENVO:00000447); feature: surface water layer (ENVO:00002042); material: "saline water (ENVO:00002010), including plankton (ENVO:xxxxxxxx)" | depth 5 m
GCTCCACCTACACCAGTAGTTGTTGTTAAGGCTGCTGTAGCAGTAAGGTCAACGGCTACAGGGGCGATCATGGAGGAAAGAGTCGTAACCCAGCCTACCTTGTCCCCCATCATGTTTGCCAACCGCGCCCGCGCAGCACGGTCCCTCTGATTTTTAATAAGTGTATCTTGGGCGAGTTTGTTTGGCTCGCCGTCAAAACTTGTAGCTGCTACCCCCAAAGCAGCCACTGTATCAGTAAAGGCGTCTGGCACAGACCTCAGGACCGACCCTACGAACTCATTCCTAAACTCATTGTAATCATTGTTCTCGAAAAACTCGTCAAAAATTTCGGACTCTTCTTTACCATCGAGCAAACCTTGGGCGACTGCCTCATTCCATTTAGAAGACAGGTATGTCCTGTTTATGACTTCATTAAAGTCATTGAACATAGCACCATTAAGCCTGTTGCGGCGTCGTAGTCTTAGCTTCTCTTTTTGCGGACCAGAGTAATCTTTAATGGCTTCTTCGAACAAAGACTTCTTGGCAAGGAGATCGCCATGCATGACCATGTCGCCATAGCCGTAAGTCCGCACATTGTTTGCACTATTGTCCTCATCAAAGCGAATAACTCCCGACGACATAGCCATTTCCCCGACCATGTAATCCACAGCGGCGAAGCGGTCTTTTAAAGGAATACGTGAGGTATCAGGCAACAAGTGCTCAAGCTCTTCTACTACGTCCGCACGAAGTTCTTCGTTCAAAGACACATTGACCCGATCATCAGGAACGCCGAGCCTCTGTGCATAACGATGCATCGCACCTGTCAAGGATTCTGTGTCTTGGTCACTTCCAAGTGCGGTGTTTATCGCAAGAATAGCGTCTTCATAATGGGCACGTTTGTGTAAGGGAACCCCGCTATCCTCAAAGGGGGTCATCGCTTGTTGTACCCCCCGTATGTCACGAGCATTGAGGAACCCCGCATCTACGCTTTGCTTGTAAGCTTCGTAAGGGGTAAGACCATCAGCAGCAGGACCACTCTTTAAATAATAACCACCATCAGGCCTAGCAACGCGGACAAACGGAGACCCTCCATCAGAGCGGATCTTATCTACAGCATCCTCATAATATTTATCGACCATAGCCGAAGCTTCTCCAAAAAGAGCTTCTTCTTGAGCCAGATAGTTTGGATCGGCGTCCCCCTTATTTTTTATTTTTATAAAAGCGTTATATGCCCTGATTGGATCCCCATCATCAGAACGGGGGTCTATGACATTCGCTCTAGATACAGCCTGAGCTTTTTCTTCATAAGAAGGGGTGTAATCCCTACTAAAAGCCTCATTTATCTGATCTGCCGTTAGCCCACTACCCCCCTCATCAGTAGGGGTTGCCAAAGCTTGCCTCAAGTTCCGGTCAATTATCCCCGCTATTTCGTCACTATATTTCCCATCTTTGAAATAAGATTCTCGTATGTAATCCGCGTGGGCGATTCTACGATCAACGGGGTCATCTAGATCACTAGTGGGTGACCAATCATCGAATTTTACAAGCTCAGACACAGCTAAGTCAGGTTATATGTTTAATTGCAGTTAATCTCCACGAGGGGGGACTATAGCCCCACGAATGTCTCTCTCATCTCTGGTGTCTTCCAAATCACGAAGAGGGTCTTCGAAGTCGCCCCCTACAAAAGCAGCTCTTGCATCGTCTACCGCGTCTTTTAAGTCCTCAAGAAGCTTAACATCGGATTTAGGGTCGGTGCGGGGGTAAGCCTTCCTTACTTCTTCTTGTGTTCTGTTTGTCCGTTTGGCCAGCCTGCGAATCAACCGATTTCGGTAAACAGAGTTAAATCTGATAGGGGGCTGATTTTCGATAATAAACAGCCTCCTCTGCTCATCTGTTTCTAAAGCGTCGTAAGCATCTCTTACTTCGTCAGACGCTGTTTCAAGGTAGTCTTGAAAAGAAAAATCTTTTACGTCTGCTGATTGCACTAAAGAAATATCTTCTTTTAAGACTTTTTCTTTTTCCGCCCTTAGCGTCTCTTGCTGGGCAATATTTTGAGCTTCTTTTTGCTGTTCTCCCAAAACAGTAATAGCGTCATCAAGAGACATTCTTCCACGAAGAAGTTCAGCGCCTGCTTTTTGAGCGGAGGAAGACGGCATTGACAACAACCTGTTACCTATCTGGGCGGCTCCTTCTTCTAGTTTTGTAGTCTTTGCTTCTTGTTCAGCGCGCGTTCTAGTCTGTTCTATAGCCGTATTATATACTTGCTCAAACACAGGCACATTAAGTAAAGCCTGAGGGTTCTGTCGCCCTATCTCTTGGATTTGATTCTTTTGTTCAAGGGGTGGAAGCTCACTACTTAAAACAGCGTCGATCTGTTCATACAAAGCAGGGTTATTAAAATCGCGTCGAAGCCTTTGCTCTTCTTTTTTGCGTTTAAACTCTAGCTGGGCATTCTTATATGCTAAATCCTGTGATTGCAGACGCATGATGTTGTTGTCTAAATTCATCAAGCGATCCTGCAAAGGAGCAATGTTCTGGGTGTAGTTAGCTTGAATCCGTCGAACCTCTGATGCGCGCATACCAGACTCAGGAAAAAAGTCCCCCATGCCGGAAGCGACCTTACTGGTCTGGATTACGTCGTCGCTGTTAAATTCAAGGGCCATATCTATAGGGAAGTTCCCATCTGGTTGCGGAGGTTCTGGTAATCTCTCATGCGTTGCTGCGTAGCACCTATCAGGTTTATTCGTTGCCTGCGTTCTTCCTCTTCACGGGCGAGACGTTCAGGCGTAGAAATAGCACTTCCTTCATCAGAGCGTTGGGTGGCTGCTTTTCCAAACATAGCAAACCCTTGCGCAGCCGCCCCTTTACGGATTAGCTTGCGACCTGCGCGATCCATAGCTCCTGATAAACGGCCTAACTCACGAGGGGTCTGGCGTAGGGAGCTGCCGGAACCAAGTGGGCGGCGGTTCGGGTCGTTTCTTTCTTTGACAGCAGAAACAAAAGCTTCTCTGCTAGCAAAATCTTTTTCTCTTAAACCGCCAACATCAAGGCCTTCTATTTCTTTAGCTCTTCTTTTAGCTATCTGGTCTTTCTTATCAAGTTGTTCAGCCAGACGCTCTACTTGAGCAGTTACATCAACGGGCTTAGGGGTCGTATCTTCCTTTAGTTTCCGTTGGTCGTAAGCCGTGGCTAGTCTGCGGGCTTCAATTTCCGCAAGCTTGGCTTTGTTTCTTTCTGTGCTTTCTTTGTAGCCCCTTATTCTTTCTTCTCTTCCTTCCCGTCGTTCAGAGGCGCTGACTCTCTCGTCGCCATCACTGTCAAATGCAGGGTCGCCAAAAGCTTTAAGTCTTGCCGCCTCTTGCCGTTCTGGTGAAAATCTTCCGGTTTCAGACTCCCCCATAGAGCCAAAAAACTTAGGTTTAGGAGTAAAGTCGTCACTATCATCTTTAGCTCGTCCGCCAGCAGTGCGCCTATCCAGTTCGGTTTTTATTTTTTCATACGTTTCACCGTCTTCTTTATCTTCAGTTCGCTCCCGAAGGGCCGATTGAAAATCAACTACAGGTCCTGTAGGGACTACAGAAGGCTGGAAAGCCTCAACAGTTGCTGTGCCTACTGCTTTGCCTGCTGCTGGAACTGTTTTAGTGAAAAACTTACGGGTGCCTTCAGCTACCTCTCCAAGTGAAGTTGTAGCACCTGACCCTTGAGGCCGAAGCGTCCTCACGTTTCTCTTCTTCTTATCGTCTTTGTCTCCGTTAGCCATGATTACCAAAGGTGTTTGCAAGCCCAGTAGCGAGCCGTCGTTTTATCTTTTGCAGTTTTGCAATTATGCCGTGCCCTAAAATTAGCGCGGCGTTTAGGGTTTTTGTGTTTTCGGAAATCGCTGTAATCACGATGCCCATAAGAAACCTTTTTAATCTTGTCGCCCTGTTTGCCTAATACGACGAATTTTTTCTTCGAGCCTTTAGGCGCTCTTTTAGGCTTATTAAACCCAGCATAGGTCTCTCCCATATACTGAATTCTACCAGAAGGCAGGCGCTTAAATCTTTTTGCAGCCACAAGGTATAAATTACCTTTTTACCTTAAAAATGTCAATTGTAGCAAAAATGCAGAAGGGCAACCAAAAACTCCCTCTCAGAATTACTTGGTACTGATGATAAGATCATTGGTACCATATGTATTTGGGGAGGACTTTTTGAGTTCGGGTCAGGAAAGTAAACTCGTATCGGTGTTCTGGAGAGCCTTACCCAGCGACTCAATTGTAACCCGTTTCCTGAACCCCGTACCCTGATCGTCTTTCGGTGGATCAACTGCCACGAGTCCTAGTCGTTGGCGCGCACAGTCCAGCGCAAGGAATGCTGCGTCAGCCAAGTCAGGGCTTCGGCCAAAGCGTGACTTGAAGTCTGGCTTGGATTCAATTTTCACTTTAAGGGAACCAGTTTTGATCATATCGTAATTACGGGCGCACATCTCTTGAGCAAGGTCAGAGCTAATCCCATAGATCTGTCGGGTCCGCATAAGTTCCTTACCCACGAACCACAATTCAGATACGCGGTTCATGTAAAGTTCTTCACCAGTAAGCTGGCTGTTCATAGAGACGCGCTTGTCAGAGGCCTTCCCACCAAACGTCACCCGCATAAAGTTAGGTGACCACTCGCCCGCCAGCACATCACAGAAAGGGGCACCCGCACCAGTGGAGTCCACCGCTACATTCTCAGGACTGACTCCCTTTCTCTTACAATGGTCAACAATCTGCTGAACAATCTGGTAAGTGCGCGGCACCGCCTTGTTTGTTGCATCATCATTAAGGTGGATCGCATCAGTAAACTGGCAAACGTACTGCCCGTTTCTGGCATAACCCACCTCAGCAATCGACAAGATCGTCCGGTCGCCCCCATTTGTAAATGCAGGGTCAATACCAGCAACCATTGTGGGCTTGCCCTCCCACTCTACCTTACCCATTGCCCCACAGTTAGTTAGCTCAGATTCGGCATAAATGCCCGTCGTCTCATCACTATCGAAAAAGATAGCCCTGACCATTCGCATGTAGCCTCTTGATTCCGGCCCCAGTAGTATTCGGTCCTCCTCCAGTTTTGCGGCAGTCGGGAGCCAAGGATACTTGGTCTCGCCTAAAAGGATGTTTGGGCTGCGTTCTCCATCCAGTCGAATATATTTCCCGCCCCACTTGGTATCCCACTCGTCGGCTACTTGTATATCTACAGACTCCCAGCCGTCTTTCGGTTCGGACCAGACCCCGAAAGCGTCGAAACGACTGTTGGGGTTAGCCATCCCAATCATCTGGAAATGGGGGTTTTTTGATAAGTTTGTCAAGCCCGCCTGAAGAATGGCCTGAGACAGCTCAGACAGCTCATCCCCTACTAAGATAACTCGCTTCTGTTTTATACCAATAAACTTACCTACCGCTTCACGGGTCTTGGACTTTTCAGCGGCAATAAGAGACAAGCCTGCTCGCTCAATCAGGTTTTCTTTCTCATCAACATACGCAGCATTTCCAATTGAATCCCGAATCTTGATCGGGGCACCATCAATCACTGACAGTAGCGATATAACAGATCCCCATATACGTTTACGTGCTTCACGCAACGTAGTTGAAGTCATCAGGATAAGAGTATCGCGTGGCTGGGATAACCAGTTCACTATCCCCCAAGCAGCCATTGTGTGTGATTTACCAGATGAGGCTGATCCCCCTATGGACAAATACTTGTTGTGTATAGCCGCTCTGATCATTTGCTCTGCCCAAGGATGGCGCACCATCATAGGTTCTGGCAGATCATCATGATTCCACAGCTCATCACATATTCTCCAAAAGTAATATTCACGAGCTATAGGGCGGGGATGGTGAGCAAAACCATACAACAGTGCCGTTATTAAACTTGTAGGCGGGATTAACAATCCCCCCACATCCATCTTTTTTGTTTTAGGATCAATACGCGGCTCTATAACGCGCTTGCGTTTGGTTGGATCGGACGGCATGATGGAACTAGATATAAGTCTATTTATTTAAGATGGCAGGGAAGAACGACGGCAATACTGAAATAGTCCAAAAAGCTTTGGAACTAAATTCACAGGGAATGACTAATGCAGCTATCGGGCGCCATCTAGGTGTACACCAGAATACAGTAAGGAGATGGTTTCGTAAACTGGGGCTTCCCCCAAAAAAAGCAGGTTTTAATTTACCTAACGTAACCCCTGACAAGGACGAGCTTAAAGAAAAACTGGAAGTAAATCTTTCGGACATGACCCAGCAAGCCGCCACAGAAGCTCGTCTGGCGGCTTCAGAAAAAGAAGATCAGATACTCGCAGAGATAGCGGAATCACAGAATTCCCCTGCTGATAAATACCAGCATTACGTTGCCGCCGCTGGAATTAAGCTTCTGCGAGACAGCATGAACCTAGTGCGCGGGCCGAGAACGATACGAGAGATGTCCGAACTGGATCAATTGATTCGACGCAACCTTGGGCTTAACGCCAAAACAGGTGGGGGCGGGGGCAGAATGCAGATAGATATTTCAATTTTAAACAACTCTACTGACCAAGACGGGAAAAAACGGGTCTCCGATAAACCGATCATAGACGTAGAGGAAACCAAGAAGAATGAACTGGAGTGATAGGTTCTCTTTAGATTTTAACGGGCCTGAAGATGTTGAAGGCCATTACACAATAACAATCCTAGATGAGCTGGCTGAAGCATATATGGGAGTGATACGCCACCCTAACGGGCCACCTATTTCTTGCTACAGCCACGAACTGTCGGCACACATCTTATCTAAGAAATGGCACATCACAAAAAAGTCAGCTTCTAATTTAATTGACTATATTGCCCAAAACGCTAGTGGTGATAGCGCACCTGCGTTTTTAAAAACCTGATGCCCGATGTTCCAGCAACGCCATGTGGTAGAGAACCCTTCGGTCCTGCGAAGAGAAGACTTGTTTGAAAACAAGTTTGTTTACCGTGTAGTCATTGCTAAAGGGACATACTACCGCGTTATACCCTCTACATGGAAAGAAGTGTGCTTCATGCGCCTTTTAGAAAAAGGGCTGACTTACGAAGTCCCTTACGACGGTGACGGTCTTTTGATTGCTAAAAAAGCAATACCCTCAGATGAACACTGAACAACTCCTCCTGATACACGAAGAAACGTGTAAAGCCGCGCACGAGATCATGCGCCAGAAGAACTCTGACTACACAGGTGGGTCCGAAGCCACTGATGCCCTTGAGAACTTCAAGGCATCTCGATCCTTGGGACTGCACCCTGCAACCGGACTCCTGCTTCGTGTACAAGATAAGCTGATGAGGATTCGCTCATTCGTGGCTGATGGAAAACTGCGGGTAGTAAACGAATCTGTAGAGGACGCATGCGATGACATTGTCAATTACGCCATCCTCTGCAAAGCCCTCTTGAGAGAGGAAGCAGAAAACAAAAGACTGGAGCAATGAACATGGAGATCGTAAAAGAGACCCGAAAAAAAGTATGCGCCAATGAATGCCGGAATCTGGCAGCTTGGCTCACCGACAGAGCGAAACTCATTGATAGTGGCATTACTGACGATCAGAACACCTTAGCCATTCTGGATAGGTATGTCGGAAGAATAAAAGCTCACATTGATGAAGCAGGGTGGACCGTGGGGTTTGAAGAAGAATCCCACGAAGCGACCCTGAAACAAAAGTGATCGTCGGAGTCGATAACGGCCTAGATGGTGGGCTTTGCGCTATCGCACAATTCGACGGCAGCCTTATCGACAAGATTGCCATGCCTTGCCGCCAGCAAAGCAAAAAGCGTGAGATTGATATCTGCAAGATTCACAAGTGGTTATCAGATTTAAACACGCCTTTTGTTTTAGCTATTGAAGAACCACTGGCACATGCAAAGAGTTCGCAAGCCGTGCGCTCTATGGCTATTTCATTTGGCAAGTTACTGGGTATGTCCGAGTGCAAAGGATACGATGTAGTAAGAGTCAGTGTCCACAAATGGCAAAAAGCCATGCTGGGATACATCCCTAAGGGGAAAACAAAACAGGCGGCACTAGACAAGGCGCAGGAACTTGAGCCATCAGAGAACTGGCTGAAGAACAAAAGATGCCGCACCCCCCACGACGGCATGGTGGATGCTTTTCTCATAGCCCATTACATCAGAGAAAGAAAAAGGTTGACGGAAGTCTGACTCCGACCTATTCTGCCCCTGCACTTGTCTGTGCGTGTGTGATGTGTAATAACTCTGACGGGGTGGTAGCAAACAATAGAGCGACTGTGGGGCCAACCACCAAGCTTGTTCTGCCGTGACCCACCCCGTCAGCGTTTAGAAAAAAGTTGATTTTCTTATTGGGGTAGGGCGCGGTCTGTGGTAAGGGCATAGGTAATGCCAAAATACATCACACCACAAACAGTGACTCAGTTCTTTGAGGTTCACGAGATCCCCACACCAGAAACGCTATCTCTCTGGCGTAAGGCTGTTGAGCCTGCTTTCCAGCTAGGCTTTCGCATAGGGAGAACTGAAGACGACAAAATAGTCATCATTACACCAGAGCGCCACCGTAAGGTTTACAAGGGCTTCGGCAACGCCAAATACCGACTGGGCATGGCCCTTATGCATGCAATGTTCAGCAACCGCTTGCACTGATGAAAACTCTATTCCCGAAGCAACAGGTAATCCACGACTTCTTTGTAAACCAGCAAAGACAGGGCAACAATACATGCGAAACATCTGACACCGGAGTAGGCAAAACTGTAACCGCTTGCCAAATGGCAAAAACGCTTGGCCGACCCGTAGCAGTAATATGCCCAAAAGCTGTTGTGCCTTCGTGGGAACGAGAGATGGCTGAGACGGGGCTCAGCCCTGTCTTTGTTCTTAACTTTGAGAAGCTCCGCACAGGGCGAACTCCCCATATGAAAAAAGCTGGGAAGAAAATCATGAGGTGGGACTTACCCGAAGATACCCTTGTCTTGGTGGATGAAATCCATAAGTGCAAAGGGCCTTACACCCAGAATGCCCAACTCGTTATTTCTCTTATACAGCAGGGGTTTTCGGTACACGGGATGTCGGCTACAGCGGCGGAAGATCCTACCGAGATGAGAGGGCTTGGGTACATGTTGGGGATGCATTCTCTTAACAAAACAGAGAACGGTCTTCAAAGCTGGTACTCATGGATGTTGAAAAACGGATGTGCCCAGAATGAGTGGGGTAAATGGGAACTAATCAAAAGGTCTGTGCTACCTCAACTACGCGACCAAATGTACAATAAGAATGTAGCCAAGCTAACAGCAGCAGATTTCCCCGACTCGTTTAAAAACAACCGCGTAATTATTGAGACCATTGAGTTCAGTAACTCCTCCAAGATCAGGTCTGCTTACAAGAAAGCAGGGATTACTCCTGAGATTGTCCAACAGTATATTGAGAAAGGTACAGTTGAAGATAGCGACCACGTACTCGTAAACATCCTGCGCGCTCGTCAACTGGCAGAATCATTCAAGATCCCCGACCTTGTTGAGATGACTGACGATCTGGTAGCAGAAGGCAAGAGCGTTGTGCTTTTCGTAAACTTCTCTGACACAGTTCAGACCCTGTGCCAGAACCTCAACTGCGATAGAGTCGAAGGAGGCCAGTCAGCAGAAGAAAGACAGAAAGCCATTGACCGCTTCCAGAATGATGAAAAGCATGTCTTGGTTGTGAACATCGCGGCAGGAGGTACTGGCATATCCCTCCATGACACTAAAGGTAATCGCCAGAGAGTTTCGTTGATCTGCCCATCTTTCTCAGCAAAGAACCACCTCCAAACTTTGGGGCGTATCCACCGCAACGGTGCTAAGAGTGATGCGATCCAAAAGATTCTTGTAGCTAACAAGAGCGTCGAAGAAGCCGTGATGAAAGCAGTCAGTAAACGGCTGACAAACCTAAACATTCTCCACTCCTAAACAACCATATGCCCGACCAACCAGACCATAGCTCCAGAGGACACGCTGAGTTCTCCCCCTCTTCCTTGAAGTACGTCGCCTCATGTGCGGGGTACGAGGGGAAGGACGGGACCAGTGCAGCAGCAGAAATGGGGACACGCATCCACGAAGCGTTGGAAGTCCGTGACCCCTCTGCTCTCCACAACGAAAATGAAACAAGTATCTACGACCAGATTGTAGAGATGGAAACCGACTTCATGGGTAACTTCCCACCCGTGAAGGAAGAACACAACGAGATCCAAGTTGATGTCGCATTAG
>CEON01090467.1_pt1 | contig 10193 bp, 12 predicted proteins | sample 530291 | NCBI WGS metagenome assembly CEON01 (sample SAMEA2619888, study PRJEB7988) | marine metagenome | biome: marine biome (ENVO:00000447); feature: surface water layer (ENVO:00002042); material: "saline water (ENVO:00002010), including plankton (ENVO:xxxxxxxx)" | depth 5 m
ATCTACCTAATGCTCTCCATACACTCATACCCAGTAGAGGGAGTTCATGGTGACATACCGATATGGAGTGGCACGTACGTCACACCAGAGAATTACCCAACAGGGCATGAGGGGAGGATAGGGCTCGCTGAGACATTCGACATGCAGGGTCGTGAGGATGTCGGTGACATGATACGCAAGTACTACAACGAGGTTGTGTTAGCATGAAGTGGGAACCGAAAGCAGTGCACATAGTCGCCAATCACGGTAGGTTGTGTGGTGCTAAGGTAAGACCATGGCCTGAGCGTTGCATGGAAGAGAAGTGGTCTAGCAAGTTACCAGTATGTGAGGATTGCATCTCTGAGTATAAGAAGCGGGTGGGTAGGGACTATAAATCCGCACCAGTGCCAAAGCAAACCCGCAGGGTTGAACAGGCCGGGGGACTGTTCCTCAGTGATTACAGAGCGTTTGGCTATAAAGGCACAACACAGGACGAACAGAAGAAGAACCGGGGGTGAAAGAAAAAATGGGAACAAGTTGGATAAAGAGACACAAGCACGAACAGGAAGGAAACGGAAGAATAGAGAGAGACAAGAAGAGGTATGAGGAGTGGAAGGCTCAGTTCTGCACGTACAATGGTAGCACACTTAGGTGGGACGAGAACAAGATAAGCAAATGGATGGAGCAGAGGAGAGCACTGAGTATCTCACACGAGGAGGAGGAGTGAGTGTCAGATACGCCTGACTTTACTGAGTCCAATGAAGTGATGGATGCTCTTCTGGCAGAGGTTGCGAAGCAGCCAGAACACGTCATAGAGAAGTTGATTGAGGACGTGGAGAAGAAACTGAGTGAGGTCACTGGTGCTAACATGTCACCCGTCCTAAACTCCTTGAAGAAAGATGAGGTGGAGGAGCAGCCGACACATGACAAGAGCGAGACTGTGATGAAGACTGCTATCAGTCATGGGTATGGTGTGGATAGCAAGAGGACCATAGCGAAGGTGTTGGGTGTGCCTCTGAACGTCATCATGCTAGCGCAGATTCTGTTCGACAGAGTCACAGAGCATGAGTTGTGGGATTGCCGTAGAGCACCACATGCGCTCTTCGTTGACTGCATCTACATAGTGTGCAGACACAAGAAAGTCAGAATCACATCTCGTCAGATAGCACAGAAGACCAAGGAGCACTTCGGTGTGGGAACACAACCCAGACCCGGCGAGTGGAGCAAGGACTACTCATTCATAGTGGATACGGTGCTGTCATGAAGTTCTCAGAGGTAGCGGGCATATACGAGCAGATGCGTTTGAGCAGTCTCAATGCATCCAAGCGGGATGCGCTACGGCAGATAACAAACGGTAGTGATGCGGCTCTCATCTTCCACCTGTTCTTCGACAGGACATACACTGCCAACTCACATTGGAAGAGCATGCCCAAAGGCGAAGTAGCGGGTATGTTCGCTGAGGAGGTGGGTGTGTTCGTGGACGTGGTGTTGGACGCACTGGGTGAAGACTCACTAGCGATGGCACTGGCTCAGGAGAGCGACAAGTCCACCACGAGAGGATACACAATAGTGCAGATGATGGGAGTCATTGAGTCATTCATGGCTGGTAAGATGAAGGTGTTAGATGCAGCGCACGGTATGAACGAGATTGAGGCACGTCTGTTCTGGACACACGTGTTGGGTGAGAGGGTGAACATTACCCCTCATGCGTATCTGATGTGCCTAGGCATGAATGCGGGCGTACCCAAGGATGCTATGAAGAGGCACATTGCTCTGAAAGAGCCACTGGCCCTACTGCATACGATTTACGATGACCCCAAGTCCCTCGATGTGCCCTCCAGATGGTATGAAGAGACAGACATGGCTCTCACACCACGTAGATACGAGCCTTTCATGCCATATGACAACCCTGACATAATCATGAGTTTCAACAAGGGTTTGTATCAGAGAATCCCAGACAAAGGCAAGACTCGAATGCTCTATGTCTTACCAGAGGCGGGTGGGACGAGACTCGTATGGAGAGACAGAGCGGGTCGGATGAACAGACCGAACGCAGCACCCAACGTGGACTGGCTCCCTCAGGGTCCTCTCATCTTGGAGGTCTCGCTTGAGACTGATGACAGGACGGGACACAGCAGGTTAGGTGTGTTCGATGCCATCTTCCCCAGATACCCGCATCTTACCCTACGGGAGAGACTGGAGAAACTACACACACATCTCAAGGAGCATGAGGAAGAGAATCGTCTCAAGATTGAGGATGATGATTGGTTGTACCCAGACGTTCCTGTGGTCATACATGACCTGTCAGGACCACACAACATAGCCAAAGTTGTGTCTTGGTCTGATGAAAACCACATCGTCAGGTTCCCCGACATAGGGCCTTTCGACCCGTTCTCTAAAGGTGGGTATGTGTTAGTGAAATCACATGCAATCAAGTTACTGCGGCTAAGTGCAGTGAGGAAAAGCACAGATGATTCGTATGAGGTTCGCTTGTGTTGCTTGGATGGTATTGATGACTTCATTGACGTTGTTGAAGCGGAAGTCACTGGTGACGTGAAAAATCACTTACAAGGGACGCTTAGTAGATTGACCAACTTGGACATGGAGACATATCCACCCCTTCAAGTCACCAAGTCATGGACAGATGTGCCTGACGACATTATGATAGTCATCGAGGTCTTGGTCCCAAGCATCGAATTCGATGAAAATGGGCCTGTACTGCAAGATACGACCGTTTCCTGCATCAGGGAGGATTTGGGAATCGGGGATGTTATGCAATACGTGGATTTGCTCTATGGGGGCGAAATAGATGGATGAGATGTCTATCGGAATCGGCTTTTTGTGCTCTGATTTGAAATTTCACGTTTCTGTGCAAAAAAGCGCGACTGCGGCCTGTGGATACCGAATAAACCGATTTGTGAAACTACGTTCAAATATAAAGCAACATCAAAAAAATACCAAAAATATGTTTTCTGTTTTATCGGCCATTTTGGAGAAAGTGGATTTACCCCTACAGCAGAAGTACACTGATGGTAGGAGCGTGAGGAAACTCATGGACTTCATATCCGAGAGTGGTATGTCTGACTACCTGTCTGACAGGGATGGGTTTCTCATGATGGAATGGGTGATAGACAACCCTCCGCCTAGCACGTTCGATGAGTTCGTGGAGTGGGCTAAATTGTATGACGAACAGGTGTGTTAGAGCGTTTGGTTATAAAGGTATTAAGACGCACTTGTGATGTTCAAGGTAACAAACTGGAATTCGGTGGGGCGACCCACACACATTGATGACATAGTAGGGCAGGAGGGTTTCACCTCTCATGCCAAGGAGTGGGTGAAGAAGAAGGCCTACCCTGAGGCTCTGCTGCTACACGGACCTCCCGGCACTGGTAAGACATCCTCTGCCAGAGTCATAGCCATCCATATGCTAGGGGAGGAAGGGCTTGATGCTGACTTCTACGAATGGAATGCCAGTGATGACAGGGGTATAGATTTCATACGAGGCTCCCTCAAGAGGACCGCTCAGACAAGAGCGTTCTTCGGAGAGAGGAAGGTGATACTGCTGGACGAGGCCGATGGTCTCACACCAGCAGCACAGGATGCGATGAGACAAGTCATAGAGACATACTCCAGCAACTGTCTCTTCATACTGACAGCCAATGATGTCAGCAAGATTCGACCAGCCATCAAGAGCAGGTGTGCTGTGTATGGCTTCAAGCCTGTGGGTGTGGTGGAGGGCAGCGACCATCTATACAACGTGTGTGTCAAGGTGCACGTACCCCAGAGCGTCAGGGAGAAGTGGCGAGAGCATTTCCCCAGACTAGTCAGACAGATGAATGGAGACCTTCGTGCTTGTGTCAACTTCCTTGAAGCAATCAAGTTGGAGGAGGGTTCCCTTGAGAGGAACATAGTCGATGCCGGAGACATAAGCAAGGCCACCATGGGTGCTATGGCTGATGATTGGAACGAGATGAGAGCGCAGTTCCACACTGCTCTGGAGAAGGGCAGAGACAAGACATTCGTGATGAGGAGTTTCTATCAGAACCTATCCTCATTCTTTGAGATTGACGAGGAGGGCAAGACATGGATTGTCATGCGTGTGTATGGTGACATGATGAGCAAGATATATGAATGGCCTGACTCCGACTACGCATTCCTCGACTACTTTGTAGCGAAGTTGAAGGGAGAGATTGAAAATGCAGAAAATAAATAGTGAAAGCAACGAGAATAAAGAATTACCCGAAGAGGTAATGGAAAGACTGAACAAGCACAGTGAGAGGACAGGCGACTCGATAAAAGACGTAGTGAAACACTACGAGGAATTCATCGCCACCTACCATGGGTGTGATGATTGGACCGATGAGGATGAAGACCTTCTCATTGACTGGGCTGAGCAGTGTTTCACACAACTGAGGAGAGGAACAGCAGGAGGGGGCGCTAACACAGTCAACTTCGTGGGACACTTCATTGGTGTGGACGGAACGAAGAGGGACCGCAGGGCGGGTATGGTCAGCAGGGCGACTAGAGAGTTCACCCTAGACAACAAGGCCGCCGTTGATGGTGGTCGTGTTGGTGTGTACGAGAAGGAGGGTTCCTTCTGGAGAATCAGAACCAACCAAGGAGTACAGGAGACCAACGAACCTGTGGAAGAGCCTCCTACTCTAGGCTTCAAGGCTGACAACCAGTACATCTGTCTGTTGGGTATGACGACAGGCAGACCGATGATGCCTGTCATGTTCGGTAGGCACTACTACTTCCTTGGCAATGAAGAGTCTAAGTTCGAGAGTGAGATTCTCATGTGGAGAGTAGATGGTGTAGCCAACTCAGTAGACATGGACGTGAAGATAGGAGAGCCATGTCGTATCAAGGTCAGACCTCCGAACGAAGATGCGGACGAGAGGTTCAAGGATGTGCTAGGTACTAATGCCGGATTCGAGGAGTCAATCGAATACACAGATGACTTCGTTGATGAGCATGAGAGGAAGTTGCTGCACCCGCACAAGTTCCTAGCGACTAATACCTTCCATGAATACTACACTCCATTGGAGTCGCTATCTGATACTTACAATGAGAAGGTCAGGACTTTCGAGATTAACGGAGAGGAGGGAAGAGCAGGACCGATAGTGATTACCAAGGGGACTGTGAGCAGACTCAATACTGAACCTAGGGAGAGTCCCTATGATGAGACTGGTAGGAACTTCGTCATGAGCCTGTCCAACGTGGCTCTACAGAGCATGCACGGACAGGGGAGGAAGGCAGAGGTCTCCTGTTGGATTAGCGGTGCTTGCCATGACCTTTCATCACCCTTCATAGCCCGTAAGGGAGGAGAGGAGATTGAGTGGGCAGAGAAGTCCACTGTCATAGCAATAGGAAGGATAGGAATATCAGTACAGGACGGAGAGGAAGTTCCCAAGTTGAATGTCTTCGGGGTCTACGCAGACCATCGCAGGATACGCAGGAGACAAGATGGTGGAGACACTAGTATGGGACAGTTCATGTGAGGTGAGATGAATGGCAAAGAAAACAATGAAACAGATAGAAGCAGAACTAGAGGAAGCGAAAGCACAATTACAGGAGTCGCAGCAATCATACGACACACTGATGGAACAGGCTCAGGGATTACAGACCCTAGCAGCCAATCGTTTGGTGTATCTACGCATGATGGAAGCCTTCGTGAACGAAGTGAATCAATCGCTACAGAAACTACAGAGAGACGTAGCAGAAGTCAACACTCAGCAAGCACAGGCTCAAGAGGAAGAGAGAGGTGACAGTTGATGGCAGGGTTTGGAGCAGCCAAGGATTTGGAAAAGCAGAACAAGAAGCCAACTCAATCCCAAGAGAAGTTGAACAAACCACCAAAGGCTGGTGAGAATCTCCCACCACACAGAGGTGTGGAGCAGAAGGATGAGTTCTCAGACCTGAGGGCTGAGTTACAAACACTGCACCAGCAGAACCCATTGTCTCATACCTTCATGGGTATAGCAGGGCACGAGAACACAGGCAAGTCAGCAATAGTCTTAGCGGCGTTCAGCAACGACAAGGAGGCCGAGGAGAAGAAGGAGACTCTGGAGATTATAGATTTCGATGGGGGTGGAGCAGCATCAGCATCAGCGCACTACCCAAACAACACACGTATACGCTCTTGGGAGCCTTGGGTCATGCAGAAGAACGACAGGACGGCCTACGACTACCCTGCTACACACAACCGTGTGATGAAGATTCTACAGTTCGCACGTGAGAGAGCAGTGCAGCAGAACAATCCTGACTATGATGGTGAGAGACTATGGGGTTTGTTAATCACAGGTGTGGACCTTTGGGATTCCGTGTGTGTGAACAACATGCGTATCGTAGACCTGAACCTAGCGAAGGACGGCATCGAGGCATCGGACTGGAACAAGAAGGTAGGACACCAGTGGGACTGGGCTATCAGAAAGACAAGGTTCCACCAGTTGACTGCCATGTGTAGAGGCCTAGTCAAGTTGGGTGTCAGAGTATATCTAGAGACCCATCTGAGGCTGACCAACTACTCTTGGGGTAAGAACGAGGAGACTTCCAAGTGGAGACCCGATTGGGAGAAGGCCACTAACAACCTAGTCTATCAGTTGCTTCTCTGTGAGAGAGAAGACACCTATGATGACGACAGTGGTGAGATAGTGAAGAGCGAATACACAGTCACCTTTGAGAAGAGCAAGACCAATGCGGAACTGCAAGGACAGAAGAGGACAATACTAATCACAGAAGTGGGCAAGACCCCTGTCTGGTTAGGGCTTCCTGAACTAACAGACGGAAGTATCTGAGATGACTACTCTCACCCTCTCGCGTAGCGAAGCCCTTGACTTGCTCTCCTCCTTTGGAGAGCAGACAGAGGACCTACTACTGCGTGTGAAAGCAGGTGCTCTATCATTGGTGGTAGGGACAGTGGGCTTCGATACGTTCTATCTTCGCAAGACTATCCAAGTTGAGCCCTCTCAGATTACCAAGGAAGGTGAGTTGGGCATCTCTGATTTGAAGAAGGTCGTGCAGTTCTGCAAGAAGTGCAAGAGTCCGCATCCCATCAGGTTCACACAAAACGAACTGGGTAAGCAGTTGACAGTTAAGAGCGGTGGGATGACACTCAAAGTCCCCACTATGAAGATAATCAATAGCCACACCAAGGTCCCTCTGATTGAGGACCAGTTGAAGAAGACAGAGGAGAACATGTACCAGTCTTGGAGGAATGACACCCTTGAGACACATGGCACAATCAATGTGAGTAACTTGAAGTCCGTATCTGGATTCAAGAACTTCTTCACTTACCCTGACTTCGTAGTCTCAGCACATGCTGAGGAGGGTGAGTTCTTCATCAAGGCTGGGAAGCAAGGCACTATGCAATTGATGATGGAGTCAGCATTGGAGAACTCAGAGGGACCTAACGACAGGGTTGAGAGTAAGTTCGGCAAGTGGTTGATGGACTGCACAGGCTTGCTGTTAGATGGGGATGCCACGATACACATGGGTAACAACACATTCCTATTCATACAACAACACACCACTGATGGTGTGAATTGTGTGATGGTCATAAAGAACGAGGCATGAGTATGATTGTAGATTGGTTTCATCCTGACTTCGACAAGAGCGAGCCTCCTGTGATATACGAGAGGACGAGGGGGGAGGATGGATACCTACTTGAGAGACTCATCTACGAGGGTGACGAGGGATACATCAGACCGTTCTGTTGGGTCCCCATAGGTCTGTCTGTGGGACAGCAGTCTAGGATAGCAGCAGACTTTCCGGGTACTGAGTTCCACTATGAAGAGAAGGCACAGGCCATAGACGGAACCAACCTCATGAAGATGACAACCGTAGCGCCTGACAACCTCTGGCAAATCAAGGAGAGGATAAAGACATACGAAGCGGACCTATCGTATGAAGACCAGTACCTCATCACAAGATACCCGGACGGCATACCACAGTTCAATCCTAGAATATGGTACTACGACTTGGAGTGGGATACACACGAAGACTTCACCACAGTGATGGCTGTCGTTGATACGTTCTCAGACCATCCAGAGGTCTTCGCTTGGCGACCAGAGCAGAAGACAGAGTCCAAGTGGGTGGACAGGTATGACGGATACCTCCTCCATCTGTACTCAAGCGAAGCAGATATGCACGAGGGTTTCCTAGCATATCTAGATGACTGCAACCCGGACATACTGGTAGCACATGCGGGTAACTGGGCAGACCTACCTCACATGATGAGAAGACTGGAGAATCCCAACAGGCTGAGCCCCTTGAACTACGTCACACCATTGAGGGACAGAGGCAAGGGCTTCTATGATGACACCGCTCAACCCATCCGTGGTAGACTGGTGTACGACAGCGCTGCCAGAGGGATGACTGGTAGTGGATTCGAGGCCATCTGGCAGAAATCAGGAAGGGGACAGATGTCCAGCAGGAAACTCAACTGGGTGGCAGGTGCACTCGACTTAGGTGAGAAACTCACCAATAGAATAGAGGGCATGACTGTCTTCAATGGGTGGGAGGAGTACTTCGATGAGTTCGTTGACTACTGTCTAGTTGACACCACACTGTTGAGAGACATAGACGAGAAGTTGCATGCCATTGAGTTTCACCTAGCCATGCAGCAACTGTGTGGTGTGACGTTCCCCAGCACCTGTAGGGTCACGAGGTATTTCAGAGGACTGATTGGTAGGCGCACCTCATATAAAGCGCCATCATCCAGAGCAGTGAGCAGAGAGGAGTTAGAGGCAGCCTTCATCCCACTACCCAAGCCCGGTAGACATGAGGGTGTAGGTCTGTTCGACTACGCATCCCTGTATCCTAGTGTCATCGTCTCGGACAACCTGTCATGGGAGACGAAGCGAAGACACAGTGGGGCTGGAATCAAGACGATAGGCAACGGCACACACTGGGACCAAGAGGAGAGAGGTCTGCTCCCATCCATAGTGCTTGAGATGCTAGCCATGCGTAAGGAGTACAAGCGGCTCATGAAGGAGGCCACTGATGAGGATGAGAAACTAGGGTATGACATGCTACAGACAGCAACCAAGGTGGCAGTGAATGCCCTCTATGGAATGGTATCCATGCGAAAGATAGGTGGTATGTGGGCTGACCTAGACATAGGCAAGACAATCACATACAGAGGTAGGGAGAGCATCAGGTTCCTGATGAGTGAGAGTGAGAGCATGGGTTACAAGGCCCTCTACGGACACACTGACTCTGCTTTCATACAAGTCCCGTTGGACGAAGCCGAGTCCCTAGCAGAGAGGCTGACGCAAGCCGCTAGGGAGAAGTTGGACATGAGTGAACTAGATGTGGAACTGGAGGCATACTTCGACTACTGGATAAGTACCAAGACCAAGAACAGATACTTCGGAATCAAGACGTGGCCCAAGAGCGAGAAGGGTAAGATGAAGGTCACAGGGTTTGAACTCAAGGCGGCCAATGCTGCTCCCATCAGCAAGGAGGTACAGGACATAGCGTTCAACCTCATAGGCAAGGGTGCTGATGAGAGCGAGGTCAACGATGCAATCTACCCCATAGTGCAGAGAGTGAGAGCAGGTGATGTGGATGTCGCAGACCTAGCACCCTATGGTAGAATCAAGAAGGCATTCACTGACTACGACAAGGTGGTCCCCATGGCTGTGAGAGCAGCGAAGTACTACAATGACAACATGTCACCAGTGAATCCTTTCAGACAGGGAGACGGAGCACAGTGGGTGTATATCTCTGGGACACCAGAGGACATGCCCAATGAGGTTGAGTTCCCCAAGAGGAAGAGCATGAAGGCTGAGGTCGTTGCATTCAGAGAGGCGGAGGAGATGGATGAGTTCGCCTTGAACTATGATGTCATCATCGAGAAGATGATACACAAGAAACTCGAATCAGTATACTCGACATTGGGTTGGGAACTGACTAACGCACTAGCGGCGAGCAAACCAGCGGAGTGGTAACAATGAGTAAGATAGAAGACAACGTGATAATAAAGATAGCAAAGAGGACCATGGCTGGACTGAACAAGTATGGCACTACCATGGAGCGTACTGACTTGACCAAGAAGGAGTGGTTGATACACGCACAAGAGGAGGCGATGGACCTGTGTGTCTATCTAGAGCGCCTCATACAGGAGGAAGAGGAATGAGTGAGGAGGTAGAGGAATGGAGCCAATCACACTTCGGTGAGTTGGCACTGTACCGTACAATAGCCACCACAAT
>CEON01071973.1_pt1 | contig 10186 bp, 8 predicted proteins | sample 530291 | NCBI WGS metagenome assembly CEON01 (sample SAMEA2619888, study PRJEB7988) | marine metagenome | biome: marine biome (ENVO:00000447); feature: surface water layer (ENVO:00002042); material: "saline water (ENVO:00002010), including plankton (ENVO:xxxxxxxx)" | depth 5 m
TGCAGGTAGAGGTTCATACATTTTGTAAGTTACAGAATAAGGGTATGGATTACTTGTTACGTCTTTCTTAAAATTAGTTGTTAGAAAAATTCTGTTTCCAAATTTAAGATAAGTTCTTAAATCATATGGATTGTATATTAGGTAAGCAACATCAAATGTTGGATAAGAAATTGGCTGTTCTCCTTCAACAAAATCTTGCTGACCATCCTCATCTCTTAACGCATTTGCTGCTTCTTCATACGAGCGATTTAGTGTCACACGCGAACCGTTTTGATAAACATTTCTGATTTGTGCTGTAAATGGTTTATAAATAGGAGTTTGAGTTTCTTGTGAGTTTAGTGTAAAATCTGCAAATAGATTATCAATCCAAGTAACTCCAAACGCAGTATCGGGAGTAAGAGTATCATCCCATACATTGTGTCCGTTTATCTTTAGAAACCAAGGAGCAACTGGATTCCAATCAGGTGGTATTTCTATAGATGTTTCATAAGTACCCCAACCACCAGCAGTTGTAGCATAGTAAGGTTCCACTATTGAGTTGTAGCTATATACAGGCGCACCTTCTAAAGAATTCCATTCTGCTGCATCTCCATCCCATTGCCATTGATTCTCCGGACTTAGAGCTCCGTCTTTTTTAGGGTCTTGGTCAAAACTAAATATTGCAGTACCATCATCATATACTGCATTAGGATTGTAATTGTCAGCAGCTGGATTTCTAGGCCCAAATATTAATTCTTCTCCACCAGTATCTACTTCACCAGCACCAAATGCAAAAGAAGAAACACCTTTTGAACTATCAACTCCGTCTTTGCCAGCATTACTTTTCATTTTATAGTATGTATCACCTATTATACAAGACCATACTGACCAGTGACCACTGTAAGCACTTTTTGAAAATGCTACATCCCACTCAGAAGGTAAACCACTAAACCCAAAATTTTCTTGTGTACCATCAAATACTGCTGGATAATCTTCATCAAAGAATGTACCACCACTACCTTCTTCAAAAAAATCTCCGTCACCGTCACCCATTCTCCAATACTGATTAGAACCTTTTATAGCAAAGTAATGTTTGAACTTACTACCATCTTTGTAGAACATTGTTTCAAACTCTCCACCATTATCATTCAATATATTGTTAAAGTCACCATCTAAATCTTTCCAAAACTTCAATCCATCATCGACTCCACCACCGCCTATTTCACTAGCACCTTTCTCAACCATAAATCCTCTGTTACAGTCACTTTCACCTGAACCATTTGTATAAAATACTATATAAAAATCACTACGAATTCCTGAATCATTAGTCTTTCTTGTTCTTGTTATACTCTGTATTCTACCATTTTCGAAGATATCATCGTAAAGCGTTTTACCTGTATCTTCAAGAACAAAATTTCTAACAGATGGAAACCAATCATCAAATTTAAAAACCTCTACATCGTCTGTATTAGCAGTAAATGATTGTTTTAGTAACCAAATCAAATCATCTTTAATTAAAATTATTTTGTCTCGACCTACTATCGTACCAGTTTGCCATCCACTATTTTCACCAGGTGTATTATTTCTCTGATACACAGGAATTCCTTGACCAGGAAACTGATAAGGATGACCGTTTGCTAAATTATTATATTCATCAGGACTAGCAGTACCAACAGGAACTGCTGGTGCAGAACCAGGCACATCAGGATTCCAACTACCAGCACCATCCCAACTCCATTCTCCACCTTCACTTTTTGCACCTTCCTTTGTAAACTCAGGACCCAAATTAGGAGCCCACGCAAACAATCCACCACCTTTTGCTGCAACTATCCAAGCACCTTCTCCACCCCAAAACTCAGTTGTAGTTACACCAACTTGTCCATTAAAAAAATCTATACCATAAGTAGAAAGTATGTCATTTGTTCTAGTTGGTGGCTTATCCTCAACTGTAGTTGCATTTCCAACAGTATTTGATAAGTACCCATTGGGTGGCGAAGTAGGTATTGGTTCCGTTGGTTCTACGGGATTGAAAGGATCAAAGTAACCCTCTGGTGGGTTAAGTGGCTTTGGTTCATTAAATATACCAAGTGGATATATTAATTCTATACTCACACCTTTACCAACAAGAGTGCTTTTCATATCAAAAGTAATATTTATATCATCACCAACACCAGCACCAAGAGATTGTAATTCTAACAATTCCTGTTTAACAGACAATTCTCTATGTGCATCTGTTACAGGCCAAGACTCATAATCTACAAATACATTGTTTTGGTCTATAAACTTTAAACAATTACCTCCTTGATTTCCTTCATTTCTAACGAACTTTGCATGATACCCTATGCCAGAACTACCAGCATGCACAGTATCTGATAAACCATTGAAACCTGAAGTCCAATTTGACAACTTTATAGCATCAGAGTGTAAACTTGAATCCCATGCCGCTTCTATTACTGCTGGTTGTCCTGTGTTTACATCTATCTCTACATCTTCAAATGTGTCATTTGATATTATATTTAAATCTGTTCTTACCTTTTCTGTTTGATAACCCATCAAAAAAGCGTTAGGTAAAGTTACCGTACCACCAATCATATTATTAGTAAAAACAAATCCACCTGGTACTGTATCAACTTGTAGGTCTTTTGATGTGTTGAAGTTAGTAGGCGGTGGTCCTGAACCAGCACCAAATCCAGGAATAGTAGATGGGTCTTGATAAACTTCAACAAATGATATAGTTTGTCCTATCGATTCTACTCTTGTTGATTCTTGTAATTTTTGAAAGTCTGTTATGTATTGGTGTCCACTTCCACCACCTATAAACGCATTCTCTATGTTTTTAGCTCTTAACCTTACTTCTGTTCTAGAATTTGATACAGCATCGATTATGTATTTGTAATCGGTTATAAGTAAATTTTCAGCAATTTCAGGATTAGCATTGTATTGTTCCGTAGTTCCCGAATATATTTTACCAGTATTTGTAATGTGTACATTACTTGCATCTTCATTTAAGACATATATCTCATCTTCAAATCCAGTTTTAGTTCTTAATAGTACAGGCTTTTCTCTACCAGCCAATTCTCTTAAAAACCTATATCTTATCTCAAATGTTCCTGTATCAAATCCAAAATTTTCTTTTAGGTTTTTACCTGGTTTTATTTTTATAAAAACACCTTCTGTTTCTACAAAGGAATCTGCTATACTTAAATCTTGATATTCAATAAAATTACCGCCGCTATCATACAGTTCTATTAAAACTCTATCTTTTACAGTATTAGCTCCGAAGTTACCATTTTCGTATGGTTTATTACCTACTCTTTTTGTGATTCCACGGAGTAATCTATCTTTATCAGCTGGTTTTAAAGCACTTGCCATTATAGCTCTCTTATTTCTCTATCTACTATTTGATTTATTGTATCGTCATCTTTCAATTGTTCAACAACTGTTGTAGCATATACTGTGTTTGTTTCATCTTCATACAACTCTCCTGTGTAAGGATTTTCAAATATTTTCAAAGTACCACTTTCATCTCTAGTAACTAAACTACCATCATATGCAGAACCTGATACTGATATCTTTATTTTCAATCGTTCTATTTCTGCTAGATATTGTTGCTCGTCTTCATCAAGAAGATTCTGATAAAATGAATTATTTTTAAGTTCCTCTTTTGTATATGGCATTTTTTTACCTAACTACTTTAAATGAAAAATCATCATCGAAATATTGTACAGTTTCCTCATCTGTGTTACTTCCGCTTACAACTTTAAATTCGAATTTATAGTATCTCTCTGCTTGTAATCCGTCTAACCATAAATTGAAATAGTTGCCTGTAGAATCACAGCTTACCAGCGAACCAGTTCCAAATGGTATTATAACATCTCCTGTTTGGTCATCAATTACTGAGTAGTAAACTCCGTCACCACCTATACTTTCTATACTACCACTTGGTAAATATTTTACTGTTAAATATTCTGAAGCAGTATTTGAATATGATTTCGTAGGATATCTTTCTCTACCAACAACTCTAAATCTTACTTTTGATTTTTCTTTGTATTCAGGTCTTAAACTCTTCATATAAAATTGTAAATCTTCGATGTCGGTTGATGATAGTGCTTCCAAAGAACCTGTACTCCATTTTGTGTCAAACCATTCAACTTCTAACTTTGGTGGATAAATAGTATTTGTTTGTCTAGAGAAAAATTTAAAATTACCCAAGTGGTCGGTATTACCTTCATCACCAGAACCACTTTTCAGAGTAACACTATTATTTATTACTTCTACACTACCACTTCTTTTTAACATAAATCCTTCATTTGGATATGTCTCATCTAACCATTTATTTACAATTGGAGTCACGTCCATTCTCATATCTTCAGTTCCCCAAGCAAAAGATTGTGTGGCATAAACATCTTTAAAATAAGTTCCACCTTGTTCATTAGTAAACGATGATGATTCTGGATTCCAATAATCTTCTTCTTCAATGCCTGTTTTATATTCCCAACTAGCACCTTGTGTTGTAGTGGGATTATCCATATCAAATCCTTCACCTTCAATCCAACTTTGACTTATGGGATAAGCCCATAAGGATTGACTGTAACCCAAATCAGTTGGATTAGCATCATATAGATTTAAGTAAAACTTAGGATTTGTTATAGTTCCTCTAACTATAGATTGTGAAATGTATGATAAATCAAATTTCATTAGAATACGAGAAACTTTAATATTTGTTCCATCGCTCTTCATTTGTTTTTGTATTTCTAGTATTTCATCTAAACCTGTATTCTTACTACTTGAAGCTTGATATAAAGTCGTATCTATGTCTGGAAAAATAAAATAGTGCATTAGTAACTACCTCCTGCTGAACCACCACCAGCTGCGTCACCTACACACTTACCTTCGATATCAATTGATGGGAATTTCAATTCAAAACAACTTGGGTCCATAGATGGATAGACAACACCACCCTTTGTGGCACTTTTTATGTCATATAGGTTTCCTGAATATCCCTCTGCAGTATTGTATTTGTTAACAATTTGTACAGGTGGTCTATCTTGTGAACTTATTTCTTCATCAAGATCATCAGGAGGAACAACAGCAGCTACACCATCAACTAAAGATATTTGGTATGCTAAATCTGATAACACTATTGGTTGTCCTATTTGCCACTTATCATTATCAAAAAAGTCTCTGACTCTCTGAACTGACTGTAGAACTACTTGTTCCTTATTATATCCTGACTTAGCCAATAGATTAAATCTAACACCTATATTAATCACATAAGCATCCTTAATGTTAACAGCGTCTGTAATCATTCTAAATTGTGTTAGATAAGTTTGAATGTTTTCTTTGACTGCTTGATTTAGTTGAGTTAGTCTCTTTCCAGCATCATACCCCAACACATACAAATTCAACGCTAGAGGATTTTCTACTCTTTTTCTATTGCCAGGAAGAGTAAAGGTGTTAGCAGGTCCAGGATCTATTTGAGAGTCTTGAACTATGTAAGCTTTAGCAACATTTCCATATTTAGGTGGTAAAGCATATACTCTAGTTATGTAGTCTGCTTTAGTCACAGCTCTTGATTGTGCTTGAAAGTAAGACAATGTATTCTGCTTTACCTCTCCAACACTTTCTGCACTTTTACCACCAGATGTTGGGTTTGGATTTATAACTGCTATAGAATCTTTTACAGTATTTACTAACCCACTATCTAATCCTACCTCATTCAATGTAACAGTCTGATTAGTTATTGATGTTATTGAGTTAGAACTAACATTATGATTAACACCACCACCATATCTGTATGTAATTACAAGTGTGGTATTTGCTGGTGCTTGACCATATGTTCTTGTGTTTAAAAAGTTAGATGGGTCGAACGCTGTTCCTAAATATGTTGGTGAACCTGGTAATGTTGAACCAACTGAATCAGGATTAGGAACTATCTCTTCATCAGGACTATCTGATATACCAGCTCCAAATCTTAATTCTGTTCTATTATCTGTTCTAACATATGTTGTAAATCTACGAGCAGTCTTTAGTAATTTTAGTAAGTAAGGTGCTTGGTCTGCAAATTGAAAATCTTCATTACCTTCAGTATTCTGATTCTCAACATCTGTATATACAGTATCTTGTGCTAAAAATGGAACTTCATACCAACTATTTCCATCATCATCTGTACAAGATATTATCTCAGTAACATTTGGGTTAGCTAAAGCTATTCTAGAATATTTTTCAGCATCACCAAAAGATATCCTTTCAGTTGCAACTTCACCACTTTCTATTTTTGCAATCTTTTTTAGTAGGTATGTTACAGGAGTGTTACCAGAACTTTCATAAACTGTTTTTGACATTGGGTCGTATGAACTTGAAAATTTAAAGTTAACATCGCTTGTTGTTCTAAACGTAATACCTGTTTGTGAAGTTAGTTGCATTCCACTATCTATTTTCATTGCATAATTTAAATTTGGAAAAACTTTAAAATCTGCGCCTGTTCCTGAAGAAGCTGCTGGTACAAGCTGCATCACTTCAACTTCACCAAAAGAAGGAGTTGCTAATTTTGGTTTATATCCAAATGATTGAGCCATATTGTATACAGTTCTCTTTTCTTCTGCAAATGCGAGTAAACTTTCTTTGAACTGATTATCAATGTAATAAGAAAGAACATCACCAACATAAGATGCCATTTCAATAAACATCATACCTGGCGACGCTTCGTTAAAGTCATTGTAGGTATTTGGAAAGTATGTTTTAGCAAATTCAATTAAGTTAGATTTGAATGAACTAAAATCTTTGTTTAAATATCTAACTTCTTTCTTAGATGTTTTTGGTACATTATACGGCATAAATTTTCTCCGATTATAAGGTATAGAAAGGGTCTAGTGTATCGTACTCACCATCACCGATTATTGAATCTGACAACTCATCATACATAGACTCACCGCCTGCCTGTCCAATAGTTGCGATATCATCTTTTCTTAAATTTAAGTCTAATGTGGCAACTCTTTGGTCTATGTCAATACTAAAATTCATACTAACATTAATTTTATTTGGATTTCTATCATCAGATGTAGTTTCTACACTTACTATTTTAACATATGGCAACCATTCACTCATAGCTGATCTAATAGCCTCTTCTACTTTATCTCCTATACTACCATCGTCAGGTTCAAACACTACTCTCATTAGATTACTTCCAAATGTAGGATTACCTAATCGTTCACCTTTAATCGTGAGTAATAAATTTCTTATGTTAGAACGTGTTTGTTGTAAAGTTGTTTTTGTTTTATTGAAAAATCCTTGACTACCATAATCTAATGGTAAGGATATTCCTATAAAAACATCTGGATTTAAATCCTTTTCTAAATTAGACATTATTTTTTCCCATCTTTCTTATCTAATGCTGCCATTACTCCTCTATAATCTTTTGTTAAATTAGTCATCACATCTTTTACTGCTGAATTAGATGTATCAACGCCAGCTGCTTGTGCAGTTTGTATGGCAGATGCTTGTCTTCTACTTTCAGCATTACCTAACATATCACCGTAACCTAAAGTTTCGGCCATTCTTGAAGTGTCAAAAGTTCCACCACCCATTGTTGGATATTCTTCCATTTCTTGTGAGTGTGCTGTTTCATTAAGTATATTATTTAGAACAGGATCTTTGACATAAGTCTTTTGTTCTTTTGGTTTTGGTAGAACATCAGGCACATCAAAGCCACCTTTTGACTTTGATAGAACTGCTTTCTTACCTTCATTAATAAATATATCTGTCATCTGTTTTTTGACTTCTTGTTTAACCACTTCTCTAATTAAATTTACAAGTGCTTTTGTTTTTTTAGCCATAATAACTCCTATTTTATATAAATATTTTACTTTTAATTATTTACTCAATTCCAAGCTGTTTGTTTTTCTGTTCGTTTACTTTATCAGCTTCTTCCTTATCTTTTACTGCTTTTTGTAATCTATCTTTTATTTGTTTTGTACTCATTTTTAAACCATCAACTGTGGGTCCTAAAATATCACTTACACTACCCAAATCCTCTATCTCACCTTTAAATTTATCCATAAGTTTTTCTTGGACTAAAGATATAGCAGCAGCTGCTGGATTTAAAGCAGAACCAATTACATTAGCCTCTCTTAATTTTTCTGCACCCTTTAATCCGGATTTAGCAGTTCTCAGTAAACTTGACAGTTGATTCTTAAAATTATCAATGGTAACTTGTGTATTTTCTAAGTTAGTTATTCTATCTAGTATTTTGTTTACCTCATCTATAGTATCAGAACCACCTTTACCTGACCTAATTTTAGCAACTAATTTATTAGCATCTTTTGATAAAAGGTCAACAGGAGATGTAATACTCCTCTTTATAAAATTTCTAACATTGTCTCCTAATCCCATTATCCTCTAACTCCTGCAACGTCTGTTACTTTCTCAACTTCATATGCTGTTGAAGTCACAGTTTCAGGCTGTGAAGGCCAATCAGCATTACTGAATAATTCATCAAGATCTAAATCTTCTTCTCCAACATCTTTTCTATGTGGAACATAAACCTTATCGCTGTGATATCTAGGAACATCAGAAAGTTCAGTTCTTAAATCTCCTATTGCTTTTTTAAATTTTTCTCTAGCATCTTTTATATCTTTATCTACTTTAGCTTGAATCATCTCCCCCAAAAATATCTCGTTTGCGTGTAGAAAATCATCCAAAAAATCAGTTAGTGGTTTTCCTAAAACTGCAGGAGTGGCTTTTGGGTCACCAACGTAGGTTCCTAAATTTACAGTTCCATTTTCTGTTTCAAAGTTTATAGAAGACTGTGCAGCTAAGTTTATGTTTCTATCAGCAAATCCAAAAATATCTCCACCCGGTGATGAAACCTCTCCAAAACCTTTTGCATTTATGGATACACTATCTGCATTCAACGATATGACAGAACTTAAACTTCCACCTAAATTTTTAGACAACATTTGACTAGGTGCAGCATTTCTTAAAGGTATATGTTCATTATTAGATATATAGATATTTGCTTCATCTAAATTCACATCTTCGACGTGTGGTACATCCTCATTAAATTCTTTAGCAACCATAGTGCTAGGATTTTTACCTTGTCCTACAGTTAGTTTTAAATAAGGTTGAACAAAATTTTCATCACTACCAAAGTGTATTGATTGTCCAAATCTACCTTGTATAATAGTGTCTCCTTGTTCACAATAAATTTTTCTGTTATACTTAGTTAGTTGTTCATATGGTTTACCATCTCCTCTAACAAAAGGAACTCTGTTCATATTTACATTACCGAAAAGATTCAGAGGATTAAAGTAGTACAGTTGTCCTAAGTAACTGGCAACATTAACTATTTCACCAATCAATGGATACTGAATCATATGTGGTGATATTGGTTTTGCTAAATCTTCTAAAACTTCTCCGTTAGGTTGACTATACTTTAAACTAACGGTTACAGCACCTAACATTGATAAGTCTACACCACCACCTTCACCTTTAGGAAAATCTTTAGCTTCAGGATCTAAATGACATTTAATTACTTGTGCTGGTTCTATTTCATAAAACTCCTCTTGTGTAGACATTTGTTCTATCAAATCAACAACATTACTCTGATTTAAAAAACCAGTGCTTGTTCCGATTGATGCGACAGAGTTTGTTACTTTTCTATATCCAGGTTGCATGATTAATTCTCCAAGCTTCCTATTTCAGTTATTTCATCTGAGTGTTTTTGAGCATCAGCTGCCACTTCTTCAACAGCAGACATTAGTTGCTCCTTTTCAGCATCGCTCAAACCAAACTCTTCTTCAGAACCACCTTTGTTTTCAGCTGATATTAGTCGTTGAACTATTCCAGCTACCTTAACTAATTGGTCATCATTTTTAACATTGATTTCTAAATACTCTTTCAACATAGGAATGATTTGTACAGCTGTATCTCCATCTTTAATGAACCCAACTACTTCTTTCATAAGAACCTCTAACTGTTCTTTATTTCTTGCCGTATTATCGTATATATCTTTAAATAAGTCTGACAATGACTTACCATCAAAGATTTCATAATCATTAGCCATTTTTATCCTCTGAATTTGTTATAGAATGTGTCATATATAAATATTTAAATTTTTAACTTTTGATTAATATATATGATATTTATATATAGGGTGAAAATCCCTTTTTTGTTAACTAATGGAGAATAAACATGAAGGAAATAATAA
>CEON01070327.1_pt1 | contig 10182 bp, 4 predicted proteins | sample 530291 | NCBI WGS metagenome assembly CEON01 (sample SAMEA2619888, study PRJEB7988) | marine metagenome | biome: marine biome (ENVO:00000447); feature: surface water layer (ENVO:00002042); material: "saline water (ENVO:00002010), including plankton (ENVO:xxxxxxxx)" | depth 5 m
TGCTGTCTAAAGGCGGTATAGCTACCTTCGCCGAAGGTGGAGACGTAGTAGAAGCAGAACAATCACAGATGAGCATGCTCGATGCCAACGAAAAAGATATTATTATCAACGCAGTAAATGCCATAAAAGGCAACATGCCCGAAAGAGAAGCCTCCATAGCGTTAGCTATGTTTGTAGAAAAATTTGGCGAAGAAGCGTTAGAAGATCTTGTAGAAGATGTTAAGAAAGGCGAATACGATAATATAAGTGGTAAAGCTGACGGTATGATCAAAGGCGGTGGTGACGGAATGAGTGACTCAGTACCTGCAACCATAGACGGCAAACAAGACTTACTAGTAAGTAAAGACGAGTATGTAGTAGATGCACCCACTGTAGCTATGATTGGTAACGGCTCCAGTGCTGCAGGTGCAGAAAAATTAGACAAAATGCGTGAAGAAGTTCGTAAAGCTGCAACAGGATCGCGCATACAACCGAAAGAAATAGACGCTGAAGAGATTATGGGTAAAGCTATAGCATGAAGGACGTACGCGCAGGTTTGATGTTTTCTCCAGTACCAACGGAGTATGCATCTGGTTTGTGGCCTAGTGTATCAAAAGTGCTAGACAGATCCGTTGCTACAGCAGAGGGGAAGTACAAAACAGACGATATACTTAATTGTATTTTGGAAGATGAGATAGTCTTGTGGATTGTGGTAGATCATGAAGATGATGACGATATTATAGCCGCCATAACAACTAGGCTCATAGAATATCCACAAGGTCGTGCTATGGCTATGGACTGGATTGGTGGTACAAGAATGAAAGAGTGGTTGCCGATGGCACAAGAAACTATAGCAAAGTATGCGAAAGACCATAACTGCAAATATTTAGAGGGTTATGGAAGGAAAGGTTGGGGTCGTTGGCTTGGTAAGTACGGGTGGAAGCCAGACTATATTGCTTATAAAATGGAGTTAGGTTAATGGGCAAGGGTAATAAATCAGCACAATCTGGTAGGCAGACCATTGTAAATGAACTGCCAGAGTACGCACGTCCGTTTTACGAAAACCTTATGGAGCGTACAGAAGCTGAGTCTTTAGGACAATTTCAACCTTATCAAGGTCAAAGAATAGCCGAATCTGGCAGTATAGCTGACATAGCTGATTCAAGAAACATGGTCAGAAACGTTGCAGGTGCAGGGCTTCCTGAATTAGATGAAGCTATTAGTGGTATGAGAGATATATCACGACGCGGGCAATTTACAGGGCAAGTAGCGCAAGACTACATGAACCCTTATATGGAGCAGGTTGTAGACAGGCAGAAACAAGCCGCAATACAAGACTTTAATCGTATGGGCGCAGCCAGAGCAGCGGATGCTGTAAATGCAGGGGCTTTTGGTGGTTCTAGACAGGCTGTAGCTAACTATTTAGCTGAAGAAGGCTTGCAACAACAACTTGGTGATATAGACGCCGCAGGTAGAGAAGCCGCATTCCGAGACGCTAGGGCAGGTTTTGATGCTGATAGGCAGATAGGTATGACAGGTCTTGGTCAGTTGGCTACGATGGGTGGGTCACGTAGGGCAGCAGATATTCAAGGCGCACAGCTACTAGAAGGTATCGGTAAGCAGCAGCTAGGCGAACAGCAAGCTATGCTAGACACAGGGTATCAAGACTTTTTAGCACAGCAAAACTTCAACAAGGATCAACTAGGGTTCTTGTCTAATATACTACAAGGTGTGCCTGTGCAGCCCGATAAGTCGGTAGCTAACTATCAATCGTACAACCCACTACAACAAGCATTAGGTGCAGGTATAGCAGGGTTAGGTCTTTATCGCGGGATGATGTAATGAATATTCTAAAGCTACAAGATGACCTAAAAAACTTCTCACAGCAACAACTTGTCATGGAAATGCAAAGGCCGTCTGGTAACGTACCGCAGTTCCTAGTGCTTAGTGAGTTGAGTCGTAGAAAACGCATGCGGGCAGAACAGGATCGCGCAGAAGCGGCTGACGCCCCTACTGTAGCACAAGAAACCGTTGCAGCAGCAGGTATGCCTATGGATGGCGTAACACAAATGGCACGGGCTATGGCTCCGAACACAAGCATGACTGAAAACACAGGTATTGCTGCAATAATGCCAAAACAACCTACACGGATGGCAGAGGGTGGCGTAGTAAAAATGCAAAGAGCCGGTCTGGCAGGGGGTACAATATCAGCCATAGCTTACTTAAAGGTAAATTATCCAAAGTTATACGAAGCGTATAAAGACGATCCAGAAGAACTAGCACTTGTGGCAGCGGAAAAATTTGAAAAAGATATGGAAACCGCTGAAGACTCTAAATCTACAGCTCTAGAACAGCTAGAAACACCCCGCACAAACCTGCAAAAGATTATGGACTTTGCCAAGTATAGCCCTTTAAGAGCTAGAAAGAATATGGAGAAGATAGCAGAAGGGGATAAAGAAAGAGAACTACAAGCGCGACAAGAAACGCTACAAACGTTAAGAGATAGAGATAAATTCTATATCGGTGCAGACCCTATACTTAACGACGGGGGGTTTAGTGAGCAGTTAAAAGGTACAGTAATGCCTGTGCCACTAGCTGAAGACCCACTAAAATTTATACCACCGAATAATATGAGTGGGCCTAGCGTTGCTATGGATCGCCCGCTTAACATGAGTGATGTAAGCCAACCAGAGCTTGGCCCGATGTTTCCCTCGGTCTCTTCAAACAGACCCCCCGCACAACCTACTAATTTACCCGTTAACACTTCTCCAACGTTCACATCGATGCTACCAAATATATCGCAAGGAGACGTTGGTGTAGGCGGTAAACCCAAAGAGGACATAATTAGAAGTCTTTTAGCTGGGGAAAACCCTTTTGAGACAGGTGTTCCTTTGGAACTACAAGCAGATGCCGCTGCTGATCTAAACAGAAGGGCAAGAGAGTTTTACAATGCTGATACTTATACCCCACCTGAGATGATATACTCTGGAGATGTTAGAGATATACTTAAAAGAGAAGAGGCTACTCCAGAAGAAATTCAAGCTGCTTCTGATCTATTGGCAAATCAAGCCGCAGCAGATGAAGCAACGAAGACACAGGAATCCCTAAAAGATCTAACAGAAAACAAAGGGCTTGGCGCAGACGCTGCAGCAGCCGTACGGGAAGGTGCTTTACGAAGACTACAAGATCAAATGCAGCCGACACTTGTAGAAGGTGTTAACATACCTGAACAAGATCAAAGTCTACTTGTAGATGCGGGAGAGCTTGCATTAAAAGGCGCGGGTAAAGTTTTTGAAGGTTTAACTGGAGATTATTTTAAAGACAGAGCTTCTCTCATAGCAAATCAAATAGGATCGGATGTAAAAGATTTTTTTACTGGCGACCCCGTAGTAACAGATGAAGAAGCAGCTAAACAAAGACAAGAAGCCGCAGCGGAGCAAGCAGATAATATACTTGAGCAACTCAAACTAGATAGTGAAAAAACTAGTGCCGCTGCAAGTAAAGCAGACTTGTCACTATCTGAGTATATTAAAGGTCTTGATAAAGACAGAGAGTCTAGCAAATGGCTTGCGGTTGCAAGGATGGGCGCAGAGCTTATGAAGCCGTCTGCCACTATTGGCGAAGGTATAGGTAAATCAGTTTCAGTAGGTGCAAAAGATTTACAAGAAGGTAAAAAAGCATACAACAAAAGTAAACTTACCGTGTTGGGATTACAAGCACGTATCGATGCCGCTAAAGCAAAGAGCGGGGCGTTGACCACTAACCAAAGATTTACTCAAGGTCTCAAGTTTGCAGAAGAAGCTCGTAAACTTAAAGAGGCGGCTATGTTATCTAACCCACCCAACCTTGATCAGTTAGGGCAAGCTGAAGCATACGAACAAGTAGCTGCTAGTTTATTAGGAATGCCTTCTACATCAGGTAGTACAGTAAAAGCACCATCCGCGAGGTAGATCATGGGTATATACTCCTACACAGATCCTCAAACAGGTAAAGCCTATAGGTTTGAACATGCAGGAGAAGCGCCAACTAACGAAGATTTTGCATTTATAGCAGACTACGTACGAAGTGAACGAGAGCAATATGCTAAAAAATACAAAGATCTTTTAGGTGAAGATTTTGAACCTGACGATGGTACAGCTTTAGGGCGCGGACTAGATCGTGGTTTTGAGAACATACGGAGCGCAGTTGGCGAAGCAATAGGCACTGCAGGAGAAAAGACGGGTTTAGGCTTTCTCGAAAATTTTGGCCTTGGTATGGAAGAAAAAGGTAGACAAAACCTAGGACAGTTGTTGGCAGATCAACCGGAAAGATTACAATCCACAGATGTAGATAGTATAGGTTCAGCTTTAACATATGCAGGGGAAGTAGTCGGCGAACAACTACCACAATTAGGTCTTGGTATTGGAGCGGCAGCGGCAGCGCCCATCGTAGGCGCAGGTGGGTTTTTGGGCGGTGCGGCGGTAGCAGGTACTGTAACTGCTCCGATTTTGTTTGGTAACAACATACAAAGACAAGAGGACAGAGTAGCAGCAGGAGAACTTGATAGCGTCGATGTAGGCGCGGCTCTTCGAGCTACGTTTGGACAAGCAGCCCTTGAAGGTATATCTGACAAGATCTTGTTAGGTGGACTGTTCCGACCTATGGGTAGATCTATATTTACACGAACTGTGGGTCGTACAACGGGCGGTGCTACAACGGAAAGTTTAACCGAAGTTGGACAACAGATGCTTGAGCGTAGCCAAGCGGGTCTAGCCATTGACAGCGAAGATGCGATTGCAGAGTATCGTGAAGCAGCTATTGCAGGTGGTTTGATCGGTGGCGGCACACGAGCTACTTTCGGCGCGTTTCAAGGCTCTCCAACACAAGACGATCTACCTACAGACACACAAACAACTACTCCTGTAACACCCGCAGCTACACAAACAACACCTGTTGTAGAACCTGTAGTGGATACAGAGGCCACTGAGACAACACAAGAAGCACAAGAAGCTACTGAGACAACAGAAGATATTGATTTCAATTTGTACAAGAAAGAGGGCGCTGAACAAGCAAACACTGCACTAAATGTAGCCCTTAACCAAGCCGTACAAATGGATAACTACGAAACTGCTAAACAGTATATGCAGGAAACCCAACAAAAATACGTTGACCTTGGAGCTTTAGACACCGAACCAAGAGAGATTATTCTTACTAGATTAAGAGAGGCTTTTGATGCAACTGATACCACAAGAGATACAACTGTCAGCGAGCGAACTGGAACAGGCGATGAGCGCGGTGAACCTAGCGTGGTTGGAGGCAGACGGACTGGAAGTAGAGATACGGATACCGAAGTCACTACACCACCTGACGATGGAACAGTGGGAAGAAGTGAGCTGCCTGTTGATGATACTACAGCATCAAGCCCTGACCAGTCCGATACAGTAGCAGAAGAGACACGTGCCAAAATCGCAAAACAGTTGTTTGATAGCGAAATGGCAGAGATACGTGCCAGAAACAAATCTATGCTGGACGGGATAGATGAGATAACGGCTGAAGAAGAGGCAAAAATAGCAGCCCTTCAAAAAACTACAGAACAACAAACCGCTACACCTGTGGTTGCAGAGACTACTCCTGAAGTCACGCCGCCACCCCCAACGATTAACGTACCTACCACAGGACGGACAACGGGGGCTGCAGGGCAGGTGATACCCCCGGGAGTGCAAGTCCCTGCCGCACCAAGAGTTGTCGGTGCGCCCGTACAACAAGAAGTTTTGCAAGCCGCTGAAGTAGAACGACAGACAGCGGCACAACAACGTATAGAAAAAATATTCGAAAATAATCGTGGCAAACAAAAAACTCGTAGAGAGTATCACGATACTCAAGTAGATCCTCGTGCTACTGAAGATACAACAACAGCACTAGATAAAGAAGCTGTGGCTGATCTCATTGAAGCGAAAGACCAAGACTTAGACGATAACGCAAAAGCTGCAAAAATTTATTTTAAACGGTTTCGAAGACCTATCGATGCAGTGGCTGAGATTGGTGCGATGCGTGTTGTAGGGCCAACACAGCAAGCACTTGAAACAGATAAAATTACTGGTGGGAAAACAGAACAAGACGATAGCGGTAGGCAGTACTACACACCAGAACAATTTGCTTACTATCAAGGTATGACTCAACAGAACGCACTCAAAGCTACAGCATGGGTTCGTGAGAATATGTCTGATGGGCCAAGAAGAGAATTAGCTAACTCCAGATCTGTAGCTATGAGGGATACTACACCTCATCAAATCTCTGATAACGCCATAAGAATAAGAAAAGAGATAAAGCAAATTCAAGATAAAGAAGATGCTGCTTTTCAAAAACAGTTCGAGAGACAGTTACAAAAAGAATTAGAAGCAAAACAATCTGAAAGACCTATAACGCTACCCGATGCACCTTGGGATAAAAACAATACACTAGCCCTTATAGATCCTGTGCATAACCTAAACACAGCGTTATTACCTAGCATACGGAACGCCTTGCTACGCGGTGATCTACAGTTTGCTCTTAATGCAATAGCCGCTACCAACAACGGAAATCGTGTACGTCAGATAGCCGCAACTTTAGCTGAAAACGTAGGCACAACAAAAGTAGAGGTTGTTGATAGTGTTACTGAACTACTAGGAAAAAGAGCGGTTGGCTTTTTTGAGCCTGAGACAAACACCATATACATAGATGCCAATGGAGGCATGAACACACATACTCTACTACATGAGATGACACATGCGGTTACGTCTGCGGCAATAGCTAATAACCCATCCCTACCAGAAACACAGCAGTTACGGAGTTTATTAAGTGCAGCTAGAGAACAATTCGGTGATGTATACGGCACTAGAAATCTAGACGAGTTTGTAGCAGAGGCTTTTAGTAACCCACAATTCCAATCGGCTTTGGGGTTAACAAAGGTAGACGGAACAAACATCCCGGCGCTGGAAAAGTTCATAAACACAGTGAGACGTGTTGTCAGGAAACTACTAAGGCTATCCCCCGGGGCCAACTACGCTGAGATAGATACGCTTGTAGAAGCGTTAATAGCACCCGCACCAGAAACACGCGCTGCAGGTAGATTAGTACTGGAAGCAAGCACATCGGAAGGTTCTGGTAAAATACTGCAGCGTATGACTAAAGCTGTGCCTGTAAGCGTACAAGACAAAGCAGATCAACTACTTGATGTAGTTGTAGGCGAACCGTTAGGTAAAAGAGTTTCAGATACCGTCAATAGATTCTACCCTGCAAATGTTTTGACAGATAAAATGAAGACTAGAGGTATACCTTTTGCACCGGAGTTAAATGTCATAATAAACAGAATGAGTGGAGCGTTACGAGAAAAGACATCTATTACAGAGGCCATAAACAGAGGCTTGGTAAAATGGCAGCGTAGGCACAGAAAAGAAGCAAAGATACTAAATAACATAATACCTCAAAGTACTTATTTACAAATAGATCCATCAAGAAAAGATAAGAAGTATTTAGAATATATAAAAGCTGATCGTGAGAGAACGGCTGAGTATAATCAGCTACGCAAAGAGTTTAATAAGCTAGGTCAAGAAGGCCAGAACTTATACAGACAAATACGAGACCACTTTAAGAAGACATACGACGATATACTAAAAGCGTTGGATGAACGTCTAAAGGCAACCATACCTGATGCAGAGATGCAGAAATCAGCGTTTAAAAAACTTCAAGAGATACTACAAAAAGAAAGTGGTATAATAAGCCCTTACTTTCCACTGATGCGTAAAGGTAGCTTTAGATTACAATACACTGCACTTAGTCCACAGACTGGGCAACCAGAGGTCTTTGTTGAGTACTACGAGAGCCTAAGAAAAGCAGAGAAAGCGGAACAAACAGCAAAAGGTATGGAGGGTGTGACAGACATAGCACTATCACGAAGCTCTAGCCCTATGAATTTTGACAACATCCCTTCTACTAGTTTTATACGTGATATACTAGACACACTGCAGGTTTCTGGTGCGGATAAAGACACTATGCAAGCTGTAGTAGACTTAGCACTAGACGCCATGCCTGAACGGTCTTTCATGCAGAACTTTCGGCGTCGTAAAGGCGTCAGAGGTTTTATTGGAGACACAACTCCAACAGGTATGGGCGGCATAGAGTTTGATGCTAGTACGATGCTCAAAGAAAAGGGTAGAGACCTTGACAGACAGCTTGTTCAAATGGTGTCATCTGCAGAGTTAGAAGGGTTTATTAAAAAACTAAACGAGCCTGTAAACGGTGTGAGCGGCGCAACTTATCTTGAAGATGTAAGAACAGCTAAACCTGCAGAAACATTGTTGAAGATGGCAAGTTTTGCTAAATCTCCAAACGTTAACAGGTATTCACAAATAGCCAATAACTTAGGATTTGGCTTTACTATGGGGCTAAACTTTTCCTCGGCGGCTATAACTTTCTTTGATGTAGCGATGTCTGCGATGCCTGTGTTATCAGGTACATACGGAATAGGTAATACTTCCAGAGCTTATGGAACAGCGACTAAAGCGTTGGCGGGCGCACCGACAACACGCAGGATTATGGTTACGGGGCCAGATGGTAAAGATATACCACAAGACATAAATATGGGTACGGTAGGTAAGTCCATATCAAATTACACTCCCGAACAACTACTCCAAAAATTTGGTAACGATGTACGTATGGACATTTTAGTCGAAAGAGGTTTAGAGCAAGCGCAGTTTAATCAGTCCATGATCCAAGAACAATTAGAAATTGGTCAAGGTAATTCTATGGAAACTTTTAATAAGTATTCCAGTTTTATGTTTCATCACTCGGAACGAATTAACAGAGAGACAACTCTTACCGCTGCATATTTATTGGAAGTAAAAGATATGCAGAAGAAACGCGGTAGAAACCTTACCGAAGACGATTATAATGAAGCTGCACAAAAAGCTATAGAAAGCACAGAGTTTACACTAGGTGCAACGGCATCTGCGGGCAGACCTGTGTTTGCTCAAACAGGGTACGGTAACGTTCTATTCTTGTTCAAACGTTTTGCGGTCAGCAAATATTACATGATGTCAAAGCTTGCAAGCGAGAGCATAGGAACTACCAACATCAGTAAAATAATGGAGCAAGAAGGCGTAACACAAGAACAGGCGCAGAATATAGCAGAGAACAGACGTGCGGCTCGTAGAGCATCAAGAAACTTTTTAGTTATGACGGGCGCGTTGTCTGGGTTAGGCGGTATGCCGATGATGGGCGCTATCGGTGCGTTATACAATCTGTTCGCAGACGATGATGAAGATGATTTTGAGTCAGTTCTTAGAAAAAGTGTGGGTGAAGTACCATTCCAAGGTCTTGCGAACGAGTTGTTAGGCATAGATATAGCCAGTCGTATTGCGTTGAACAGTCTTATATATCGTCCACCTATAGTTGAGAAAGATCAAAGTCCGCTCTTTACATTAGTGGAGCAGCTCGGTGGCCCTGTTTTTGGAGTGGCTAATTCAGTAGTATATAGGGGTGTGCCTGATATGTTTCGAGGCGTGTTTGACGGGGACGCTAAGACTTTCCAAAGAGGGTTTGAAGCAGCCACTCCTGCCGCAGTAAGAAACATTAGCAAGGGGGGTAGGTTTCTATTTCAAGGAGCTAATACACGCAGAGGCGATCCAATTACAGAGGATATAAATCCCTACAATGCAGTTATGCAAGCCCTAGGGTTTGCACCGCAAAACTATAGCGAAGTGTTAGACTACAACAGAAACGAGCGGCGAAAAGACAAAGCGTTGTCACAAAAACGTAGCAAGTTGTTGAGACGTAGGAACATGGCTGTGCGAGAAGGTGACGGCGATGAAGTACGTAGAGTGGACAGACTTATAGCTGATTTTAATAGAAGTTTAAAACCTGACGAGAGAGCTGCTTTGATAACTAGCGATACAAAAGAACGCTCACAAAGGTCTTTTACACAAACTACAGCAAAGATGCGCGGTGGTGTAACTTTTACACCTGCTATGTTGGCAAGCCTAAAAGAATACAACCAAGGCTTTAGACTCTTCGACTAAAAAAACCCCCACTATATGTGGGGGCTACAAGTTAATGGAGAACAACATCGGGTATCGAGTTGTCATATCTTGTGTATCACATAGTTCTCCATACACGTAAACCTAATTTTTTGTTTTCTATGCAAATCTGTACTTCAAACTCCCATGCTTTCATTTTTGCAACACTTTT
>CEON01064895.1_pt1 | contig 10175 bp, 19 predicted proteins | sample 530291 | NCBI WGS metagenome assembly CEON01 (sample SAMEA2619888, study PRJEB7988) | marine metagenome | biome: marine biome (ENVO:00000447); feature: surface water layer (ENVO:00002042); material: "saline water (ENVO:00002010), including plankton (ENVO:xxxxxxxx)" | depth 5 m
ATGGACCCGTTATGTCTTGACGATGCACCTCAATGCATGCCCGATGAATATAAAGACAAGTCAACTATACAAGCATATCGTAACTACTACAATGGAGGTAAAGCGCACTTTGCAAAATGGAAAAATACAGTAACACCGGAATGGTTTAAACCACAATTAGAGGAGGTAAGTAATGTTTAAAGGTCATTTAATTAGAAGGTATGGTAATCGTAAATTATACTCTATAACAGAGTCTAGGTATATAACATTGCCTGAGATAGCTGAAAAGTTTTTAGACTGTAGTGGGTTTATAATTAGAGATGTAAAAACCGATGAAGACTTAACTATAAAATATTTAGTTAAAGCCTTAGCAAGCGCAGGGCATTTTGATGAACAAATAAAAGTTAGAAATCTTAGACAAATTGAAGCTAATTTAGAAGAACAGGGGATATCTATCCATGGCTAAATATTTATGTACATGCAATAAAGGAAAATTTAAGGGAGGGGGAACTAAACTCTACCCAACAGAAGTAAACTCGGAAGGTATTTGTATTTATTGTGGTTACTATGCTTACGCTCAACCCGATGATAAACATTTAAAATATCCTAGAAATCCACAAAGACCTTACGACCAAGAGCCGTCTAAAACTAAAACTTACTGGAGCCGTACTGTAGGTATAGATAAATATTATCAATATTATCACGGAGCGGACCAACCTAATTGGGGACAAAAAAAATTAGGTAAACTAACAAACAAAGAATTACAACAAAGAGAGGAGAAAGTTAAAAATGAAGAAAAATTTAGAAGAGCTAACGGAAACCGTAGTTGAGTTGTCTGAATTAGTAGCGGATTTAACTATAACTGTAACGATTCTAGAGAACAAAGTTGAACGGTTATCAAAATTTCGTGATGTGGCAGGTTATGTCCGAGTTTCCGACTCTGGAGAGAAACAATGAACTTGTCATCTATATCAAAATTTTCGATAACTATACCATCGATCTCTCTACCGTTGTAGCGATGTTCAAAAAGATTATCTTGAACTAATTTTTCAATATTAGTGAGGTCCATGCTTCGCTTTGAGACTTCACCTTTTTTAGTAAGGAGTAAATTTAATGGATAAAAAAAATCATAGGAAACGAGTAACGCATGTTTTGTTGAGCACCATTGCTGCTTTAATAATTGTATTTGTTGGAGTACCTCTGGTTTCTGCAATTGAAGTAGAAAATCCTCACGCCACGCTCGCGCTTCTTGCGTTAGTTGTCGGTTCTTATAGTATGCTTTATTTACGCTAAAAGGTTTGGCTTTAATGGAGAAAGAAACAATCATGCAAGAATCATACCATAAACTAAGTACAATGGAAAGACAAAAGTTATTTAAGGTATTTAGACAATCTAAGTTCTATAATTTTGTTAATTTTTTAAATCATTTAGAGGAGTTATACAATGGAAACTACAAAAGAGCAGTACAAGAAAATTTTAAGAAGGTGCAAAAATGCTTTGACGAAAGTGGAAATAGAAACAAATCATCAAATAAAACATGAACCCGAAGAATGTCACGAAGGGATATATTCAATGGCTATAAAAAGTTTATGCTATTTGTTTGATGTAAATTTCGGTTCGGATGAGGACCTGAGATATGGCGAAAGAGTAGTTGATAATGTAAAAGTTTTTAGGGATGGAGATTAATCTCCCGATAGGGATGACATGTCACGGAGACTAGTCTACTTATATAATTTTAAAAGTCAAGTAAAAAATGTAAATATGTAATAATATTAAGGGTTTATATACTGGATTAATATATAGAGGGGCGCCTCGAAAAAGAAAAAGGTGTATAAAAGGTGTATATTTGGTGTATAAACGTGTATAAAGGTGTAGAAAGGTGTATTTGAATGAAATCGGATGGTTAGGCGGTATATGTATGGCGCTTTGCGCTATTCCAGAGGTAATACAATGCCTAAGGAAGGGTTACACTGGATGCTCGTGGGGACTTCTAGTGCTCTGGTTTATTGGCGAGGTGTGTCTATTTGTTGTAGAATTAGAACACATGTATGCACCTCGTTTTTTTAATTATCTTGTAAATATTGCTTGCCTAATTTATTTAATTAAATGTAAGATAACTGAGAAGAGGAGGTAATTATGCTAACAGAACTTACAGTAGGTGGTTTGATATTTCACATAATGTCTGTAGAACCACAAATACCAGATACAATGATAGCCCCTAATGTTATCATGAAATTTAATGAACACAATATTTTACTAGGAGAGAACAGTGTACGAGAACCTATTGTTGGGTACGGTTATGATTTTAATATTATTGATCATGCAAATGGTTCAATAGATTTTAAGCTTGGAGGATACTTTCAAGAGGTTAAACCTTTTAGAGATAGAGGTGTTACACTACCTTTTGACGAATTTATGCCTATTATGGGACTTGAAGTTGACTTACCTATTACTAAAAATGTAGCAGTATCTACAACAATAACTCCATTGATGACATTCACTGGACTAACTTTTAAATTTTAATGATTAAATTTATAAAAACAAAACATCATTTCGATAACTTAGACGAACACCAAGATGGAATGGCTGTAGAAATACAAACTACGGGACAAACATTAGGAGAAGTTGTCGATGCATTTAATAAATTTTTAATAGCCTGCGGATATCAGGTAGAGGATGAAGAATGAATTTGTATAAACAGTACGCAAGAGAGTTTACGGACGCTGGCTATTCTGTTATACCAGACAAGTTTATGTCTAAACAACCAGCTATTAAGGGGTGGACAAACTATTGTAATAATAAACCAACAGAGCAAGAGATTGAAAATTGGTGTAATAGTTTTGATACTTCTAATGTAGCTGTATGTTTAGGAGAAGCATCGGGTATAGTAGCCATTGATCTTGATTGTATAGATCCTGAAATAGTATCTATTATAGAAAGAATAGTACCTCCTACAAAAATAGAAAAGATAGGTAATAAAGGATGGACTAGGTTTTTTAAATATACTAAAGGTATAGAAACTGATAATGTAAAGCATAATGGTAATATAATATTGGAGGTTCTGAGCACAGGAAAAAAGACAACAATACCTCCTAGCGTCCATCCCTCAGGCAATAGTTACACATGGAAAGGTGAGTCCCTTGCCAGTGTAAAGCCTGAGGATCTGGATGCCTTCCCTATATATTTAATACCTATGTTAAAACAAAAAATAAAAGAACATTATCCAGATGCAGAAGAAGTATCTTATAATAAAATTGTACAGGGACGTAATGACGCTTTATCTAAAGAATGTGCTAAATTAGTTAAAGAAGAAAATGACCCTATATTAATAATAAGTAAGTTAATTAATTTTGATAAAGATAATCATGATAATCCTTTGTTTACAGATGTAGATGAATTTGGAAATGATCATGCTGCTACTAATGCAGGATTATTTTTCTTTAATCATTTAAGATCGTACAACAATAAAAGATTTAATGCTAATCAAACTTATGAAGACATAATCCTACCAACGGAGGGTAGCGAGGGAAAGTCAAAAAGCGAGGCATCAGAAAACTCAAACACCCCAGAGTTACCGAAACCGGAAGGTGTCCTCGCTGCAATCATGAATTACATTCTACAAAATAGTTATATAGAGCAGCCTGCGTTTTGCTTTTCCGCAGCGTTGTCTCTCCTAGCTACGTTATCCGGACGCAAATTTGAGTTCGAAGGGGTTGCTCCTAACCTATATTTATTAAACGTAGCTCCGTCAGGTTCAGGTAAAAACGCTCCACAAGAGAAAATTAAAGAGGTCCTCATTGATGCGAAATGTGATTACTTATTGGGTAGTGGTGATTATGTTTCGGATGCTTCTCTTATGGACGGATTACCTGAATCACCTGTACGGTTAGATATTATTGATGAGGCAGGAGGTATGCTTAAATCAGTAACTAGAGGAGGAGCTACATACAATGCCAAGATGGCAGATATTTTAGCAGAATTATATACAACATCAACATCAATATTCCTTGGAAGACAAACTTCTGAGGGTAATAAGGGACGTGCTCTAAGACCTAATGTCAACCTCCTATGTTCCACTACGCCTACTGGTCTCTCTGAAGGAGTTACCGTTAGTGCTATTGAAAAAGGTCTTATGGGACGTTTCCTTATTTTTATAGGTGACGGCAATAAGAAAGCTAGAAGAGTAGAGCAACCTACTAGATTGGATCATTCTGTGTTAGGACAGCTACAAAGTTTAGCTGCATATCAACCTGATAAATCAGACAAAGTAATTGCAGGACATGTACAGGACGTAACCATTTTAGAAAAAACAGATAGTGCTAATCAAATGCTACAACAAGCTTTTGAATACTTCGATAATCTTAGAATAAAATCAGATGGAGAAGACGTACTCCTACCAATTATATCTAGATTGTATCAACAAATGTTAAAGGTAACTATGTTGCATGCAATATCTAGACAAATATATTCTCAAAATCCAATAGTAGATCATAACGATGTAACCTTTGGATATCAAACAATACAGTATTTTTATCACCACATGCAGGACATAATTAATAAATGTGTATTTAGTAATAAAAATGAACAGCATTTACAAAAAGTATTAAGTGTGTTAGAAAAGAGTGAAGAAGGATTAACTAAAAAACAATTATCAAATAGAACACGTTTCCTAAAAAAGAAAGAAAGAAACGAGTTATTAGAAGATTTGCTAGAAGCAGGTCAAATAGAATATGTAACCTTAAAAAAGGAAGGTAAGGTGAGTTATGTTTACAGGAGAGTATAATGTTAAAATTAGGAATTAACCATTGTAGTAATGACAACTATCATGAGGATAGAAAATTTAAATCTAGCTCTACATTAAAGTTGTTTTTAAAAGATCCTAAAGAATATTACAAAAGATATGTATTAGGAGAACCTAGAGATGAAATGTATAAAAGTGCGTATGATTTTGGTTCGTACATGCATAGTATAATTTTAGAGCCAGAAAAAACAGAATTAGAATTTGCTGTATTTGAGGGAGCTACAAGGAGAGGTAAAGCTTATGAAGAATTTAAATCCAATAACGAAGGTAAAACAATTATTACTGCGAGTCAGGCGCAACAAGCTCTCGATCTTATGCACATCTTTAATGAAGACGTGGACACTGCCGGACTCATTCAGGGCGGAGTAGCAGAACAAACTTTATGTGTAGAGTTAGATGGCATGCCTATAAAAGTAAGAGCTGACTATAAAAAGGAGGGAATGATTGTCGATCTTAAAACGAGTAGTGATCCTGTTGATCGTTTTAGCGCAGCTAAGACAATTATACGTTTCGATTATGATTTATCTGCTGCTTTATACGTGGACGCATTTACGAAACATACGGGTACACCTCATGATTTTATTTTTGCTTTTCTTAATAAACAGAATGGAGATGTAGGTATACTAAAAGCCAGTGATGCATTATTAGAAAATGGTAGAAAAAAATACAAAGCAGCTATAAAAGGACTTGTCAAAGCAGAGAAGACAGGTATATATTTTAAAGAAGGTATACAGGAAGTAGATTTACCTTCCTGGGCTGAATTTAAGGAATGAATAAAAAGGATTTGTTTCACATGATTAATGATTATAAAGACGCAGTAAAACTTGTAGAAGCTCATGTAAAATTAAATCCTACTACAACAGATCTACAGATGTGGACTAATGAATTATACAGGTTACGTAAAAGGTTAGCAGAATTAGAAGAATGTATGCACCTGGGAGAATATGATGAGTGAAATGACTTTAAGAATTATAGAAGGATTAGTATTGTACGATCTTTTTAAAATATTTATAAACTTAACAATGCGACTAGTATTTGGAGCATTATACCAAGGAGAAGAGAAAGATGGCGAATAAAAGAGAATTAGAATTAGAAAGACAAGCGTTGCTTTTAGAAATGGCAGGTAAAATAGATTTTATCTACAACATACTAAGCCAGGCTAGTATACAACAACAACAACCTGAGGAGAAAAAAAGTGAACGGAAGAATAGCAAGAAGACTAAGAAAAGTTCTGGAGTTTAAACCAAATGAAGAGAGGTTTTATAAGTGCCTTAACAATGCTAATAGTTTTGCCTATTCTGCTAGTGGCGATCTTGAAAGAGTTGGTGGAACTATTATTGAAGTTACTCAAGAAGGTCATCCCGTAACAAATAGATCTAAATATAAATATATGAAGGAGAAGTATTATGATAGAGCCTTTTAGTGAAACAAATATGATAGAAATAGTGGATGAAATATTAAATACATCAGCGTTAGATCACTTATCTGTAGAAGATCAAATGATGGTATTAGATTTAATAGCAGATAGTATAAGGAGGTACAAAGCAAAAGAAGTACAAAATTTTTTAAACGAAATGGATAACCATTATAATAACAAAAAGTTATCTGACTTATAAACCTGTCAAACAACAAAGGAGGATTTATGATCCAAGGTTCACAAATTAATGCGGCAGAAGTGCCAGAAAAAAAGAAGTATGATCCTGTACCAGAGGGTACATACTCTGTACGTTTAGATAAAGCTGAGGTAACAGCTACTAAACTTAATGATGGTTTTTATCTAGCCACATCTTTTAAAGTAACAGAAGGAGATCATCTTAATAGATTGATATTTGAAAACTTTATGCTTAGTTCTTCAAATCCTGGTAGCCAGAAAGGTGTTAATGTAGGCACAGATAGATTAAACAAGATGTTAAAATCTATAGGTGTTTATGGAGGGTTTGAATCATTAGGCAATGACGGTTCTCAAGTAGAGCAGTTTAAAGGTAGAGATTTAATTTTAGATGTAGGTATTGATCCCCAAACAGGGACTAAATATAATCCTAGAAATAAAATAAATAAGTTTATCAGGAAGTAGTATGTTATTCAATGGTGTAGAATATACAATCAAATTTTGGCAGGGAGAAGAGTTAGGTAGGATTCTCGCCATTGATACAGAAACTACTGTTAAACCTTTCACACAGACTCCTGATCTTATAACTTTTCAGGTATTTGATGGAGAAGCTGTGTACTATGTTGATAGGAGCTTAGTAAAAGATTTTTTTAAAATTCATTCTTTTCGTTCGTTCGTCTTTGCTAATGCTCCTTTCGATGTAGATGTACTAAGAAAATTCACGGAAGATCAATATTTTTTAAAGGAGTCTATTGAAGATGGAAGAACTTATGATATTAATATTATGTATCGTTTGCTCGGTTTGGCTACTAGGGGTAATGTTCCTCGTAGGTACAGCCTCGCTCATATTAGTAAAGAACTACTTGGTATCGATCTTGACAAAGACGAAGAAATCAGATGTAACTTCGCAGACTTCAGGGACTTACCCTTGCAAGAAATACCAGAACAATTCATCGAATACGGTGCGAAGGATGTCATTGCCACCTTCCATTGTTACAATAGATTACAAATAGAAATACAAAAACTAAATACTAACAATAATTTATCACATCATATACAATTGCTTGGAGCGTTAGCTCTTAACCGGATGTATAAAAATGGTATTGGTTTTGATGAAACTAAGGCAACAGAACTATTAAGAGAACTAAATGCTAAACTGGAGGTCCAACATGAAAAGATGGCTATTTACGGTTTTGTAAAAGGCATCAAAGGAAATCAAAGAGCATACAATAATGTTATAGAATATTTGGGTATAGATTTACCTACAACCACGGAAGGTGATTACTCTATGAAGGAGAGTGATCTGGAAAAATACAAAGGTAATCACTTCATAGATTGTTTCTTGGATTATAAAAAGACTGAAAAAACAACATTCTTTATAAGAAAACTATCAGGCAGTCGAGTTCATCCGAGATATGATTTACTTAAAAATACAGGCAGGACCGGATGTTCCTCACCTAACATACAGCAATTACCCAGGGATGGGGACATACGCTCTATGTTCAAAGCAGAAGAAGGCAGCACACTATTAATAACTGACTATAGTGCAATAGAGTTAGCTACACTAGCTCAACACGTATACACCACGCAAGGAAGCTCGGTTATGCGAGACAAGATAAATGAAGGGGCGGATCTGCATAAATACTATGCATCCGTCCTATTTAATGTACCAGAAGATAAAGTAGAGAAATGGCAAAGACAGGCTGCTAAGGCTGCTAACTTTGGATTTCCAGGCGGATTAGGCATAGAAACCTTTATAGAATTTGCTAAGGGATATGACATATCTTTGTCTTCTGACGAAGCGCAGAAAATGAAGGATACATGGTTTGAAGCATTTCCAGAAATGAAGGAGTATATGCAGGGAGAGGAAGGGCATGTATGGACGCTTACAGGGCGTCTTAGAGCCGATACAACTTACTGTGCGGAGAAGAATACACCCTTCCAAGGATTAGCCGCAGATGGGGCTAAAATAGCCTTATATAACCTTATGGATAGCGGGTTTAAATTAGTAGGATTTGTACATGATGAGATAATAACGGAAGTACCTGAAAATACAGCAGAAGAAATGCGTAGACTACAAGAGGAAATTATGATAAACTCTATGTCACTCGTAGTGCCTGATGTCAAAGTCAGTGTAGAATCAACAATCTCACCAAGGTACTGTAAATGATATTTAGTGAAGGCGATTGGGTACGTATTACGAGGGAGGGTGTAAGTCATGACAGCTTAGGCGCTGTGGTAGGCAGAGAGCTATATAAAGGTGACATGATATACAGAGTAATTCTACTTGAAAATCCAGAAATTGAAATTACATGCAGAGAGCAGGATATTGAACGCTGGTCTGATAGCATCAAAAATAAAAATTTGCCATCTATTTGCGAGTGTGGAGGCGATCAATTGGAAATACCACATCATTATGATTGGTGTCCTAAAGGCAGGTCATGAGCAAAATAGTTAAGATGAGAGACAACAGAGACAAAATTATAGACCAATTAATTGATGATAAAAATAGAATATACATGAGGTTAAAGAGAGAAGAAAAAGAAAATGCTGTATTACAATCACAAATTACTTACTTAAAACAAAGATTAAAATATGCAGAAAAAAAGATAAAGGAATTATCTAATGAAATCACTAACGATAGAACTAAAGAAGAAAGACCTAGAGATAGCAAAGCAGTTCGCCAACGATAGGGTACATCTTTCTATAGATCATTATAAGAAAAGAGGACAGGGTAGTATAGACAAGATTACCCATGATATAACAACCGGAGCCTTAGGAGAGATAGGAATTTATAGGGCTCTTAAACGACTAGGTATAAAAGCTAGTAAACCGGATTTTAATGTTTATGAAACTAAGAAAAAAAGTTATGATGCTGACATTACAGATAGTACTGGTAACAGATTTCATTGTAAATCACAATGCGTTGAGTCGGCTAATAGATATGGTAAGTCCTATATATTACAGTATGGTGGTAATGGTATGGGACATGTTGATAAATTATTCAGAAATGTTACTAATCGTGATTTTCTTATCCCTTGTCTTGTCGATGTGGAGAACATGGAAGTCATAATATATGGATGTATAAAGATAGAAACAATAATGAAAAAAGACTTGGTAAAAATGCCTCGTGTCAAATGGCTTGAACATAGTAAAAGAGCTATATATCTTGAAGATCTATTTACTTTATCTTGGTATGAAAGATGGGGTAGACTAAAGAAACAAAGTGTGCTAGAATAACAGCATGGGTTATAGACTATAAACGTCAACCGGAGGGTAGCTTAGGCTTTAAATACGCCCTCCTAATCCATTAGGGAGATACATGGAAGGTAAGAAATTCGATACAAATAAACCACAATATGATCTTATAGATGCACATGCGTTAGAAGACCTAGCTAAGGTTCTAACTATTGGTGCGCAAAAGTATGACAGATATAACTGGAAGAAAGTAGAAACTCATAGATATGAAGCAGCTTTGCTTAGACATATTCAATCCTGGCGTATGGGAGAGAAAGAAGATCCAGAGACAGGATTACATCACATGGCACATGCCTTAGCAAATGCTATGTTTTTATATTGTCATGATAATTTAGAACCTATAGAGATATCTGATATTGAAGATATATGATTTTTCTTACTTGCCTAGCTTACTTGCACTTACAATCTTCTCTATGGTACGTCCTCCGACATAAGCACCTAAAAAGATCTCAGCAAGACTGTATAGTTCAGGACCAGGGTTACAAAGACCAAAAGAAGCCAACACAATAATAGTGACCAGAGCGGTCG
>CEON01023224.1_pt1 | contig 10171 bp, 12 predicted proteins | sample 530291 | NCBI WGS metagenome assembly CEON01 (sample SAMEA2619888, study PRJEB7988) | marine metagenome | biome: marine biome (ENVO:00000447); feature: surface water layer (ENVO:00002042); material: "saline water (ENVO:00002010), including plankton (ENVO:xxxxxxxx)" | depth 5 m
TGAGTTTTGTGCTCCACCAGCAAAATCGCCTCTTACATTTCCATCAGTGCTATCAGTGTGATCAGGAGAATTATCTTCTACTTCACCACCAAAAAATACAAATCTTGCTGTAATATTATTGTGTGCAGCAATCTTACCATTTCTTCCATTAACATTTTCATCACCCATAGACCTTAAAAGTTGAGATGTACCAGCACCATAATAATAATTACCAAATTCTCCATAACCATCTGTTTTTTTAATCTCTCCAAACTTATCATCCAACATTTCTCCTGTACGTTCAAAGTTCATAGGCATAATCAAAGACTTAAAAAACTGACTATCACAAAACTCACTTACTACTTCATATCCTTGTGATTGAAATATTTTATCCCATATATTTTTTATAAATAGGTTTGGTATAAAGTCTAAGGTAGATACAACTCTATTTGGTGCAATAGTATCACCAACACTCATTAAAGGATATAAAACCTTATCATGATTTTTTTTATAACTATTAAAATCGCCTGCTGTATTATTAGTAGGAAATTCATCATCACCTCCTGATATTGTACTTATTCTTACAAAATTTATAAAGAAATTATCTAAAAAACCATAACCTTCAATGCCTGTAAAAGAACTTTCACCTAGATTATAACTTACTGTATCTTCAAAATTAAATTCAAAAGGTTGTGCAGATATAGTGCCATCTTCTAAATCTTTGTAGTTTGAATACTCTTGTGAGCTAAATTTTAAATCTTTAAGCTCTTTATTTTTAATTCCTGAAGCCCAATCCATGTTATCACCAAACAAAGTACAGCTATAAGATTTTACTTCAGTATCTTTAGTTACTTTGGTTATACGAACTTTGCCTGCTAAAACATGAACATTATCAACATATACAGAAGCATCTATGTTTCCTAATACATTTTCTCCTTGTGCAGATCTCCATCCTGAGTTCCATAGGTTTCTCAGTATAACATTATTATTATTGGTTGCTGGTATATCAAATGTCTTACTAAAAGAACCACCTCTTGTCTTTAGGTTCTTAACATCAAAGTTTTGGAAGCTTAATGATAAAGGAAATTTATCGCTTGATGTAATATCTAATTCACCAACAATATTATCTTCATTACTTGCACTTGTACCAAAACCTCTTAATTGTAATTTTACTTCTGCCATTATGTGCTTATTGTTCTATTTTTTCTACTTTCAACATAATCTATACTAATTTTAGTGCCTTCATCACTATTTGTAAGTTCTGTCGTACCATCTTTGATAAGCACAGGAACATAGTAATTTTTATTTAGTGGTGACATAAAACCTTTTTGTGATTCTTCTTCTGGTGAATACTCTGTTACTTTTATGTAATCTATAATAGTTCTTCCTGATGCGTCATTATAATTAGCTATAAACATTGGAGCAAAAAATCCAACATTTGTTCCTTGCGTATAATATGCTCTTGCTGCTTTAGCAGGGTCAGGGCTTGCTCCACCATAAGCACCTCCATCTTTAGTAAAACCACTAATGTAACCTCTAAAAGTAGTGTATTTAGCATCATTACCTAATCCGTCAGTCAAATTTTTTGCTTCTACTGCTACATAATGTGCAGCACCAAAGGTATCTCCTCCTGTTGTACTAATTTTCGTACCATTAAAATCTGTAGCTGACTCATCATACATTGTTAAACCACAGTAAAATAAACCAGTTGATGTACCACTTCTTGACTTTACCCTTACCTCCACTTCGTACATCCTGTCTTTTCTATACTTAAATATTGTTTTACTAGATGCGTGCACTTCATCATCACCACTATTATTTCCAACAAGCATTGCTTTTGTTCCTGAAACATGACCTTCTGCTGTACTAAAACTAACCAATCCTGAACTACCATCAACTAAGTGCCAATTTGCTTCAAACTCCTCACCTGTAGAATATGTAAATTCTTCTTTAAATACTTCTTTTGCTTTCCATCCTTTTTCTATCCATACGTTTGGACTAGACATAAGGTCTTTAAACATCTCTACTTCTAAAGGGTCTATAATCTTACTTACTGCATTACCACTATTAAAGGCGTGTACCTTATGCTTTCTTGATGAAGGGTACTCATCACTTGTAAGACCTGCTATTCTTGGTACTACTGCACCTAAGTTTTCATTAGAAGCAACTAATCCAATGTATTGACCATTATTCATAAGGTTATTTGAAGCACTACTACCTAGCTGACCATCAAAAAATGGATATATTGTCTGTTCGTAAGTGTTAGAAGATGTGTTTAACATTTTAGCAGAAACATTATCAAAAGTATAGCTGTCTATACCTCCTAATCTATTTTGCCAATGAAATCTAGTACACCTTTGGTCATACTGTTTTTTACTATGGTCTATGTAATATGTAACATATTCTCCTACAATCTCAGAATTAGTTGCTAGCTGTGTGTTTATTTCATAATGAGAAACAGCAGAAAAATCTGTCAATGGTTGGTCTTCTGCCCACTCACCTGTATGGTTTATACCTGCTTCTTTTATATTTCTTGTTCCTACACCTATTTGTACTACAGCTCTAGTTTCTCCAGTAGGTGTTGCAGAACCATAAGATAATATTTGATTGAAATTATGAGTGCCTCCTGATGTATTAACAGATTTTACAATATTTAATCTATACCCCACTGCTGCTTGCCCATGTGTCAAAACATTACCATCATGACCATAAAATCTAATTACTGCAATAACATCATCTCCTCCTGCTGTTATTTCTACAGGAAAACTCAAATATTCTGACTCATCATATCCTATCATTCTTTTACAAGTAGGTTTTAAGGTTAAATATTTTTGCCTTCTTGCAAGGTGATGGGTATCATCTTTGTGCATATAAAAGGTATTTATTGCACTATGTTGTTGTTCACTTGGATAACTAGAAGCATCAGGATGGTCTGTGTGATTAAGAATAGCATCACCTATGTAGCTATTAATTTCTTCTTCATAAGAAAGAGCAGAATTTATTGCATTTACTTTTTCATATAGAGTGTTATCACTATCAGAAGTTAATGTGCCATCTGCTGCTAAAAATTCTGGTGTTAGTGCTACTTCAAATCTTTTATATACATTATAAGATATTTGAGAAAGTGTTATATCCCTTCTTACATTTTTGTTTATTGTATAATGTGAACAAGGTCTTAAATTAAAAGACAAAAAGTTTTTTAATAAACTAGAAACATCTGTTGTGAAATACCTATAAGTACCATCATTTCTTGCATCAGCAGCAGAGTGTGTATGTATAAAAGGTGTAAAAGGAACTCTATAAGAAAACTGTTTGCTTGGTGGTTTATTTGTACCTCCATTCTCAAACTGATTTATAATACTATTAAATGGTGTTATAGTAACTCTCATACTTACATAGTCAACCACTGAATCTGCTTGACCAGTAGATGGTGGGCTACCTGAAACTCTCATTGTGTATTTTATAGGTGTATAAACACTATACATCCCTGATTCTGTGCCTGCTGTACTTGGGCTATCTACAAGTTGTACTGTTGCCATTAGTATATGTTATATTTATGGTTAAGGTAATTCATTACGTCTATTATTTGAGCATTTGATAAAGCTGATGTAAAAACCATTAGTTCTTGTACTGAGCCATTTAAATAAAGTGGTGTACTAGCGTTATCTACCCCCATAACAGCAGCATTTGCTGATGTATAATTGCTTGGTGGTGCATAACTTGCAAAAGTAGATTCTAAATGACTTTCTCCATTTAAAAAATAAGTTAGTTGTGTGCCATTTAGTCTTACTGCTCTACATTTTATTTGTGCTGCGTTAGCAGTTGCACTTTCTGTTAAAGTAGCTGTGTCAGTTCCAGATGAGCTTGCTTCATTGGCAATATATGTCCATTTATTATTATTTGTAGCTGTTTCTGTTACATGAATCTTCATTCTTTGTAGTGTTGTGCTTTCTTGGTTTACCCCAAAAACTGCACCACCATTTTCTGCTAAAGCATTGGTTTTCGCTATATAAAATATTGTATGATTTGCTGACAAGCCAACAGTTTCTCCTAGTGATGCTTGTTCACAACTTAAAAAATCGTCTGTACCATCAAAGCTTAAAAAAGGGTATCTGTTGTTTGTATTTGTAGTGTCAGCCATTTCATACTTGTATTCTGGCTGTTGTGATGATGTTGTTTGTGTAAAATGGTTACCTTTACCACTTTGGTCTGTCCATTTTGTTACAACTTCTTTACCACCAAAATATTGTGTCTTTACTCCTATGTCAGATCGCAACCATACAGTAGGTGCTAAATCTCTGATAAACTGATCATCAAATGATGCAAAAGCATGAGAAAAACAATCTACAGTAAAATTCATTCTTATTTGTACTACTTTATCATTATGTTGATTTGTTTCTCTTTCTACAGTTATTGGTGAAGGTACAAGTGTAACTTCTTTGTTTGGGTAGCTATCTAAGAAACTTTGTAGCCAATATTGTGCTTCAGCTTCTAATAATGTATATATTACATCTAAATTAGTGTTTGTATCATTTGCACCAGTGTTACTACTACTTGTTCTATATGGTTTTGCAAATATTACTTCAAACTCATATTCTTCTTTGATATGAGCATTTATTGGGTCTTTTTCAGTTGCAGGTAAAGTAGATGTTGGTGGTATAACTAAAAGTAAAGGATAATCTATATTATGGTTTTCGTTTACATCATCTTCATAACCAAATATAAACTGACCACTTGTCCATTTAGACTCCATTCTATCTCTTATATCTCTTAATCTATTAAATGCCATTTATTTTATATTTTTTCTTTGTTCTTCGTTTACAGCTAATTCAAAATCTGCTTTTGCTGTTTTCCAAGACATATATGTCATAACTTTATATAATTTTTCATCTTTTACGCATTGTATAGCGTCTTTACCTTCTTTTGTAAATACACCATCCAAAGCTAAGTCATACAAGCTATTTAACCAACCATAAGGCTTCATTATTTTGCTTGCTTTTGTTACAGCTATGCTTTTTGTGCTGCCATTTCTGAAAAGGTTTGGATAACGCTTAGAGATTCTACTGTTTTCTTGCTCAAAAAAAAACTGAACTCCCAAACTATATCCATTGTTAAATTCTTAAATTTTTTAGCCTTTTCATCTATATTATCTAAATCTACTTCTTCATCTACCTTTTTGCAAAGTATTGCCATCTGTTCTGGTAAAATATCAAATCTACCATTCTTCAAATATTTAGTGCTTAATTCTAGTTGATTAGCTTCTATGTAATCACCAAATGTGCCTGTTTTCATAAACTCAAAAGGAAAGAAATATGTTTCTCCATCATATACAAAAGATTCTATGCCTTTTGGTTTATAGTCTAGCATTATATTATCTAATGAATTAATAACTTTCTCAACATCACTCATGTTAGCTTTATCAACCATCTCCATTGGTATTTCTGTCATGTAAGAAAAAAGCTCTTTATACATTTTAGTTTCTTGAACAAAATAAAACTTCTCTAAATTTTTTTCTTTTTCTTCTTCCTTTTGATCCTCTGTTTTTTTGTACTTGTTAATTATTTGGTAAATACCACAATAGTAATCAATAGTCATTTCTTCCCATTGACATGGTATTTGTTTTTCTTTACCATTTATTTCTAAAATTAACATCCTTGTTTTATTTTATTTAATTCTTTTTCAATACCTTTTTTCTCTCTGTAATCTGTAAGCACATCTGCTAGTTCTGCTACCAGCTCTAGTGTTTCTGCAATAATTTCTTCTTGCATATCACTCATGTCTATTCTTTTCTGTATTTCTTCATTTTTTATACCTACCATAAATCCTAAAGAAGCATAAAGAGATAATGTAGGTATCATATACATCCACTCGTCTTTTCCTCTATTTTTATTTGTATAATCTTTAAAATCATTAGAATATTTAACTATTGTGTCTAAAACATCAACAAAATCTAAAAATTTACCATTAGTTTTATCATATTCTGTTAAATCATACAATCTTGATTGCAAAAACTTTAAATGTTCTCTAACTAAAATTCTGTGTTTACTGTTTATACCTTTTATTCTGTCCATATTAAATGCTTAAACTATTTCTATCTGCTATATCATTTCTAACCTTTGTTGCAGTTGCACTATTTAATATTGTATTAAAAATTACAACTTCTGCTATCTGTGCACTACTCAAACCATTAGAATGTGCAGATATTTGATTTGCTTCAAAAGTTCCTGCCTGACTACTAGCTGTACCTACTTGTGCTCCATTTTTTAGTGCCCTTATAGCGTTTGAGCCATCTCTAGTAACTTCAAATATTGCTTTATCTGTACCAAAAGCTGCTGACATAGTTATGTCTGCCTGATTTGATGCAGTATTTTGTCTAATTCTAAAAGTAGTGTCGCTACCTTGTCCTAATCGCATAAATGATGTGCTACTATTGGTACTGCTTAAAAATGTTTCATTAGTCTGTTCCGATAGGTCAATAACCATAAATACATGATAAGCACCTGTCAAATCAATTTGTGAGGTAAATTCTAAGTGGTCATTAGCACCTGCATCAGTTCTATAAAAACCAGAAGCAAAAGCACCTTCATGGTCATCAGTTGATTGAGTAGCATTATTATCATTACCACTGCTATCACTCCATTTCAAACCATCTTCTAAAGTTACCTGACCTTCATTAAATTTTAACCATAGTTGTAAACCAGATACATCAGTAATTGCAAATCCACTTCTAACTCTAGGGCTACCTAGACCTATATTTAATGATAAACTAAGCATATTATCGTTTGTAACCTATTACTACACCACTTGTAAGTGTTAGGGCTGTAATATTAAGCATTAATGTTGTTCCTGCTGGTAATGTTGTTTGTAATCCTGCTGCATTTGTTACTTCACTATCACAAGTTATACTAGCAACTACTGTTTCTGTAACACAGTAAACACAATAAAAATCTTTACCAGTATGTGCTGCTGTATTACTTATAACTTCTATTGATTGACATTCACCTAACATTCTCATCAATGCAACATTATCATCTAAAAATTCGTAAGCCATTTTATTTAATTTTATATATTATTATCCATTTTTGCAAAATTTACAAATATTTTCTTGAAAATACAGCAATATTTGTGTAAATTATTAAATTATCCGAAATATACCACTTTTGAAGCATTAAAATGCTTATTTAGTGCCATAACAAGACAATCTACCATATCATCATGCTTTGCAGCAGGAAATTGTTGACATTGTAGTAAAAACTCCTCATTCCAAGCTCCTTTTAGTAAAGATACCCTACCACTCTCTATACTTGCACTAATATCTTGTACTCTAGCCACTTTGTCTTTAGTTGGTGGTTTATCTTCCTTAACATTCAGTCCTGTTTCACGAATTAGTGTTTGCACTATAGATTTACCACTTGCTTTTGGCTCTACATATATTTTTGATCTGCTGGTATATCCATTTTTATGAACAAATCTACCTATGTGTTTTACTAAATCAGGAAACTCTAACCTAACATTCTGAACCTCAATGATTTGCCATTTGTTGTCAAAGAACTTATAAGCCATAAGTGCAGAGGGGTCATTCTTTTGGCTAGCAGTATATGCTGGGTCTATAACAAAGTGAACATCTCCTTCGATTTTTTTTTGGTCTATATTGAACCAATTTTTTTGTATCATACCACTATCAGCAGGTGTAGGTCTTTGTTGTAGCTGTCCTGCATAGCCATAAGAGCCTAATGCTGACTTGTAGTCATCTAATACTTCTCTTGAAAATCTTTCTGTCCAAAATAGTCCATCTTCATAATGTTCAGCTAGGTGTTGTGGTTTTAAATCATCAGATAGTTCTGCTGGTATGCAGATATGTCTATGTTTGTCTGGTGAGTTGTATAAGAGGTAGCCACTTAGATCATCTTCGTGTACTCTTTGCATAATAATAATTCTAACACCTGTTGTTGGGTTGTTTAGTCTTGAATATAGTGTTGACTTGTACCATTCGTTAGCATTATCTCTTTCTGTTTCTGATGCAGCATTTTTTGGTGATGTGGGGTCATCCACTAATATTATATCTCCACCCTGACCTGTTACAGAACCTCCTACAGATGTTGCTCTACGCACACCAAGAAAAGTATTTTCATATCTTGCTTTTAGGTTTTGATCTTTTTTAATTTGGTATGTATCGCCCCATAAGTTTTGATACCATTCACTTTGTATTATATCTCTACTTCTAGTTGCGTGTTCAATACTAATCTCTGCTGAGTATGATGCAGTAATGAATCTCATTTTGGGATATACTGCCCAGCACCATGCTGGAAACATAACTGTTACAAGTAATGACTTTGTGCTACGAAATGGAATATTGATAATTATATCTTTATCTTTTTTTACACCTTTTTTTATTCTTTCTGCTTCTGCTTGTAATATATCACATAAATATTTGTGATGAAAATTTGTTGATAGTGGTACTGCTGGTTCTGCTATATGCCAAGCTTTGACAAAGAACTCATAAAACGATTTTTCACAAATCGCCTTCTCCATTGCTTGCAGTAATTGTTTTTTATGTTGTTCGTTCATTACAGTTCTTCAAATTCTGTATCGTCTGCTTCCATCTCAGCCATTTTTTCTTTAAGCTGTTCTACAGACATAGAGTCATCAAGTGTAATTTCTATTTTGGTATTACCATTAGCACTAATTTCTGTTGCTTGTAATTTAGGTATTGCGTAGTTAAGAAGTTTTGCTACTGCACCAATATATGCTTCAGGATTTTTTTCTGCTAATTTTTCCAGAGCATTTCTTATATTCTCCTCTTGACCTGCTAAAGCCATAGTCAAAACCTCTCTTGAAAATTTTGTTACTTTATTCATAGAACCTTTAGTTCTACCACCAACAGTATTTCCTACTGCAAAAGGTTTACCAATAACTTTCTTTTTTTTCTCTGCCATATAAAATTGAACTCTCTATATATATAAATTATATTACAAAAGTAACAAAAAAAACTTAGCAATTTTATATAATTAACTATAACCTTATCTTTTTCTTTAGCTTTATATATATCTTATAGGGTACTATATACCCTTTACAAACCCTTAGTGATATTTTCTACACAAAAGTTGCTTAAATATTAAAAAATAAAACACTAACTTCGTAGCCTTCTTATAATAAGTTTTTATCTAAACTTAATAATTAAATAATTAGCCTATAAAATTGGATCTAAAATTGGTGTGGTTGTGTGGATATGGTGGGGAGAACATTGCTCTGTTTTTGACGGAATCAAAAAAAAACAATTTGCAACAAAATAAATAAAAAATGCGTTTGATTTGTGAATATTTGCATATTAACTTAAAAAATGCAGTCATTTAAACACATTTTAACCACCATTTAAAGCAACATCAAAATAAATCAATAGTAATACATTAGAACAAAAAAAAAGCCCTTAAAAAAAGGACTTTAATTTTTTAATAATTTATTATTGTTTGTTACAATTTATGGTCTTTTGTAATTGATATTAATAAGCCTACAACAAACGAAAATAAAACTATTAATATATAAGTTAATATATTTATAAATGTAATTATTTTATTCATTATAATGTTTATAAGTAATGTTTAATATTTTTTTCAGATCTTTTTTATGTTTACTATTTAATAATAAATCTATAATCCAAGTTAATTCATTATAGGGATCTGAACATTCATATAAAAACCAATTTATATAATTATCTATTTTATCATTTATATTTACTTGGTTTTCTTCTTCTGTGTAAGTATTATTTTTTAAATAGTCTTTTGTGTCTTGTTGGTTATTTATTATGTTCATTGTTTTATTTATTTAAGTTATTTATTTGTTTGTTAATTTGTTTTTCTTTAAATCCATCTTTTTTAAGAAATTGTATAATTTCTAAAATTGCTGATTCTGGCAAATTTTCAAAATCTGTTTTTAAATTTTGACAATAAAGCCTGATCCATTCATTTAATTCTTTTTGTAAATTCATAATTTTATTTATTTAAGTTAGTTAATTATAAATTATTATATTGTTTCATTCTTTTTTGATAATGTGCCTGTTTATATGATTTATGTAAATTATGGTAGAGCGTGTATTGTGCATGGAATAGCATATCCATTCCACACCCTGAAATTGTACCATTTTTATTACAACCAGCCAAAGACAATATTTTTTCGTCTGTTATTTTGTAAAGTT
>CEON01216435.1_pt1 | contig 10165 bp, 13 predicted proteins | sample 530291 | NCBI WGS metagenome assembly CEON01 (sample SAMEA2619888, study PRJEB7988) | marine metagenome | biome: marine biome (ENVO:00000447); feature: surface water layer (ENVO:00002042); material: "saline water (ENVO:00002010), including plankton (ENVO:xxxxxxxx)" | depth 5 m
ATCTGCGGCTGAATTAAGAAAAGATTACGAAACTCTATACTACCAATTAAGAAAGGTAGTATATCCTAAGAGTAAAAAGGAGGAAAAAGAATGACGGAAGAAAATAATGAAGTATTGATGTTGATGAAAGAACTTGTAGATAGAGTAAAGGCTCTAGAACAACAAGTGTATGATAAAGACAACTTACTAATGAAATCGGGTATGGTTGTAGTAGATAGTCCTAGACCAAATATGGGAGTTAGTGCTACACCTACAACTGAGTCAGTTAGTAATATGTCGTGGGACGACATACATAAGATGGTAGAAAACATTGGGTGATTGAATGAGTGAAGAAAAATTAGTTATTGAAGCAATATCAAAAGCAAAAGAAATTTTGCAAGAAGCAGGACATTTGGGATTATTAGAATTAGATGAGCCTTCACAGGGAGAAGATGAAAAACTATCTCGACCACCTAAGAAATCAAAAGAAGTTAAACTAGGAAATCCTCAAACTCCTGAACCTAAAGGCTACGAAGGGTGATTATTTGTGCCTGTATCGGGTTTAGCCTTTGAGAAGGAAACCGATACTGTATCTAAAGAAATACTAGATTTGTTTGAGAAAACTAGAGTAGCCTATCTTTCGGCTAGAGAAGACCCGAAAGAATATGAGAAGAAGTGGAAATCAATTGTTAAAGAAATCCGTGAAAAATTTGACGACATTGATAATGTAACTACTGAATTAAAAAAAGTGATATCTGAAAAAGAACTATTCGCTGATGCAGTTTTAGACCCAAAATCTTCTCAAGCAAAAACATTATTTTCAGCCATAAAAAAACTTAGATTTGAATCTGAGTTAGTATCTGACCCGTTCTCTAAACAATTGGGAGAACAAGTAATAGACGAATTAACAGAAAATGATTCTATATTGGTGGCGTTTATTCATTATGCCTTACGCTCGCACAGTAATATTATTCCTGATAAAGCATACAAAAAATTCAAACTAAAGCCTGATAATATCACTCAAGGTACAATTGGTTTAGATTTGAAAAAGGATGATTTGTCTTTGTATGTGATTGAACATTATGGTGGAGACAAGAAAGATACAAGACGAGTTGAATCTAGAATCAAAAAAGGAATGAAATTACTAGAAGAAATTTTTGTTGATGCTTATGGTGAAGAAGAATGGGCTAAACTAGTTGCATTGGATATCAAAAAAGAAGATAAAAAAGATTCCATTGATTTCATAATCCCAAATAAGCCAATGTATAGAATTTTTGAAATTGACGATATGAAAGAAATTTTAGGGTTTAGTGGGGAATACGTTGTTCAAGAAAAGTATGATGGAATGCGTATTCAGATACACAAAATAAACGGTAAAATTACTATTTATTCATACAATGAGAAGGACATTACAGATAAATGTCCTGAACAAGTTAAAGCAATGGAGAAGAAACAGTTTGAAGATTGTATTTTAGATGCAGAATTAATTTTATTCAAGGGAGATGAAGCGTTACATCGAGCAGATACGATTTCACACGTCTTCAAAAAGGAAACAGAAGGAACTCTAAGAGCGCACGTATTTGATATAATGCGACATGAAAATAAGAATTTAACAGATGAACCTTTGCGAGAAAGATTGAATATTTTACTCTATCAATTCAGCCCACATTCAAGTGAAGATTTAGCATTCCCTTCAAAGAAAGATACTAGAGTTGCTGATTCTCTTAAAGAAGTAGAAGAATATTCTAAACTAATAATGGATATGCCAACTTCCGAAGGAGTAGTAATAAAAGACCATGAATCTACTTATTTCATAGGGAAAAAGAAGAATCCAAAATGGATTAAGTGGAAGAAATTCATAGACCTTGATGTAATTGTATTGGATAAATCCAAAACAAATAGTAATCTTTATTCTTACACTATGGGTATAGGGCCATTAAATGCAGAAGATTCTAGAAAGTATAAGACTAAAGAATTAGATGGAAAGGAATACTTACCTATAGGTAAAGCATTGAATACTAAAGAATCGGTAGAAATTGGTTCTATCATTCGTGTAAAGGTAGATGAAGTTAAGAAAGGTAAAAGTGGATTCAGTCTATATTCGGCAAAGGTAATTGAAATACCCGAAGTAACTCAGACAGATACATTACAGGCATTAGAACAACTATCTACTAAAACTAAAAAATCATTACAACAAATTGCTGAATTAGGTGATACGTTTAAGGTAGCAGCAGGTTTGAAGAAATATACCATAACTGATGATATTCATGGAACTGCTGAAATTATTCTAAAACAAGATTTGGATGGGTTTACTGTTTATGGATTCAAGGGAGATTCCTTAATGGAAAAAAATGCTCTATACAACCTTGATGTTTGGAAAGAACAAGTAACTGAAATCACAAAAACAAAACGTTCTGAATTAAGATTGGCTATTAGAAACTTTATTTTTGAACAGAAAGAAAATGAAGAAATAGAATTTTCAGAAATTGTAGCGTTTGTTGCTTCAAAACACCCTGATGATTACGAGCAGTTATTCGATAATGAGCAAAGGAAATTAATGAATTGGATGAAAAAACAAGATGATTTGATTTACATTAATCCTAATAAATTCCAAATCAATGCTGATATTCTAGAAAAAGATAAAGATATCATAAAAAAAGACACTCCTGAAAGTGGAAATTTTAATGTTTTTATTTCAGATAATGATGTTGAATTGTTAATTGAAGTAGCAGATGAAAGAATGGTTTGGAGAATAGATTTAGAAGACGCAGAAGATGTTTACGAATTATTTGGTAAATCTGCTAAATATCCTGCAAAGGTGGGTAAGGCTATCCGTAAGGGTAAAAAAATAGACTTCGGTAAAATTATTTTTGGTGTGCAAAAAGATGGCTACCATGAATACAAATTAGAAGGAGAAAAGTTTGAAACTAGAATACATTTCAGGGTTGTTCCTATTGAAGAACAAAATAGATGGATAGCATGGACGGGTAAAAAACAAGAAATGTTAGACCCCGAAGATGACGAAGGCGTATGGATTATTTCGGAAGACAAATACGCAGATTTAGAATTTCCGTAAACCGAGTAAGTTAAATAGTAAAAGTTGAGGGTGGTAGTAGTGTCGCAAATTTTGTTAAAGGGAGGTGAAGTTAGTAATTTCAATATACTCAAGTCTGATGATTTGGTTATAGGCGGCTACGCATCTATTGAAATGGTAGATAAGCAAAACGATTTGATTACATTAGAAGCCCTAAATGAAGCAGTAAAAAAATTCATGGAAGGTAAAAAATACAGAAATGTAATGTCTAATCATTCAAATGTTCAAGTTGGTGAAGTAATAGATAATTACCGAGACAAGAATGGAGTTTTGCATAAAACCAAAGTAGATGATGTTGGATTTTATGTTGTTATCAAATTAAGAGACGACATAGAAAAAGCAAAAGAAATTTCTAGAGGAATTAGAAAAGGAACATTGCGCTCTTTTAGTATAGGAGGACAAGCCATTTCTAAGAAATCAAGAAATTCAGATGAGTACGGCCAATATAACGAAATTGATAGATTAGAGTTACACGAAGTTACTATATGCGAAAAAGGCATTAATCCCGAAGCAAAATTCGACATTTTAAAACAAGAACGAGGTGAGAAAATTTCAGAAGAACTAAGTGCTGCGATTTCCGAGTTGAATGACCTAATGAAACAAGTCAATTCTCTACATAAGGAAGAAGAAATGATGGATGATGATATGGGTAAAGAAGACGAAGAAGTTGAGGCTATGTATATGAAAGAAGACGAAGAAATGATGGATAAGGGAGACGATGAAGAATTGAAAGCCCTTGCCGATGGCGGTGATGAAACCGATGCAAATGATAAACACGCAGGAGAGTTAGTTGTAGATAATGGAAATGCAAAAACACAACCTGCTACAAAGCATTTGGCAAAGGGTGTAGGAAATGAAGAATTTTCTACATTAGATTTGTCGCCTGAGAATGTGGAGAAAGCATATGCTCAATTCCGAGCAGAACAATTGGAAAAGATTGCATATGATTCTCTTTCAAAGCAATTTGAGGAAAGATTTGCTGCTGAACTAGAAGTTAAGAAGGCTGATGCTGAAAAGGCTGAATATGATGCACAAACAGAAGTTGCAACTCTAAGACAAGAGTTTGCTGAACTACGAAAGTCATTGACTGAAACTAACGAAATTGCAAAATCTGAGGGTGTATCTCTAACATTGCCCGAAGGATTCCCAACATCTGCTGATGAAATTCAGAATATGTCGTGGGGAGATATACACAATGTTGTTAGAGGATTTAATTGAGGTGAACTAAGATGAGTGGATATATTAGAACAATGAAAGATTTAGAGGCTGCTTCCTATGGAATGGGCGGTTCAGCCGGAAATGCTTTGCTAAAAGCAGCAGGTGTTGTTGGTGGTTTTGGAACTCCACACGATGCTGCATCAAATCCATTTAGTGCTGCTAGTAATTTGGGCGATTTGTATAACGTTCTTTACGGGCAGAAAGTTTGGTCAATGCTAAATCAAGAGGTTAATCCTCTAGCAATGATAGCAAAGAGGCCATACACTTCTAGTGGTTGGAGAGTTTTGAAGTCAAGACCGGAAGGTGGTTCATCTTCTTCCTTTACTATTGGAACAGGAGCGGCGGGTTCTGCTTCTCCTGCTGCCGATAAGATTGGTGGTGTTGGCGAAAACGCATCTCTAGGAACAGGAAATGATATTCCTGCAATTGCTCCTGAGTATGAAAAACTATACGTAAGTCCAAAGACTGTTGCTCACTTGTTTGAGTTTTCAGAATTGGGTATGGAGTTGGCTGCAATTGATGATGGTGTTGGAGATATTCGTGCAATTATCCGTGAAGATATGGGTAAGCACCACGCAGAAACACAAAGTAAGATGCTAGTTATGCCTCTAGAAAGATATGATGATGGAACTGCAACAGGTATTGAGAAGAACTATACTTCACTAATGAAGATTGTATCTTCTGCTGCTGAAATCGCATCCATGTATAACGCTAACTTACTAAACACAGGTGCAAACAACGGAGATAACTCCGCAGTTGTAGATGATGTAGTAAGACTATTCGGAACTTCCCGAACAGTAAGCGTTTCATCTAACTCCGCTACCGGAACTGCTTCTTTCCTAGATGCAGAAGTTGATTACGGAACAGATTATTCAGATGGTGCTAGAGTTCTAACTCTAAGTCTACTAAATGATATGATTCGCAGACTCCGACAAAATGGTGGTAGTCCAAAGGTTATTCTAACAGGATATGATACTATTCAGCATATCTCAGACCTTCTACAAAGTCAAGAGCGATTTATGGATAGAAAGGAAATTGTTCCTTCCCATAATGGTGTTCGTGGAGTAAAGGGTTCAGAAGTTGGATTTAGAGTAGCAACATACTACGATATCCCAATTATCCCAACAAAAGATATGCCTTCTACCGGAAATGAAACAACAAATCCATTGAGCGATATTCTAATTCTAGATACTGACCACCTATGGCTATCTGTAATGAAACCAACCCAATACTTTGAGGATGGTATTACTAACGGAAACCCATTCGGTGTTGGAAAACTCGGAAATCAGGGTATGTACCGAACAATGGGCGAAACAGGTTGTTCATTCTTTAAGGGACAAGGAAAGATTACTAACCTAAAGAGCGCATGAGGTGATTAAATGACTCACACAGTTACAGTCATTGAAAACCATAAGGGCTTAACTGCCTCTAAGGTTGCAGGTGAAGAATACCTAGTAGATGCTAAGATTAACATTACATCTTACACAGCAGGTGGAGAAGTAATTACTGCTTCATCTCTAGGACTTTCTTCAATCCATGCAGTTTTAATAACAGGTCAGGAGAAAGGAGTAGGTGCTAGTGGTTTTCTCGCAACTATCGAATTAGATACATCGGGAGATTACGCTAGTAGTTCTACTTTCCAAATCGTAGCCACAGACTTTGACGGAACAAATGCTGCTGCATCTGCAACAGATGATATTGGCATGGTTCGTGTTAGAGTTTATGGCAATCTCTAAAAGTAAAAACGTAAAGTAAGTCCTGCCCCTCTTAATCGGGGGGTGGGATTTACCCAATTTTAAAGGTGATAAAATGGTTACAGTAACATCAAAAATTAATAGACCAAACGCTTTAGTTTTAAGACGAGGCGGAAAAGTATATTCGATTAAGAAAGGACAAAAAACAAAAATTCCATTAGGAATTGCTATTGGGTTTATGCCCGATAGTGGATTAGAAGTGGAATTTGAAGAATCAGATAGAGAAGCAATTGTTGATTTAATTGCTCCATTAAAAAATTCTCTAAAAAGGAATTTAGGAATTCCTGAAAATACTTCTGATGAAGATTTGAAAAATCATGTTTTTCCTGTAAAAGAAAAGAAGTTAGGTAGAAAGAAACCTAAGAAGAAAACTCCAAAGAAAGAACCTGTAGTAGAGGAAGTGGTAGAAAATGTTACAGAAGATATTGTTGAAGATAAAGAAGATAATACCAAAGAAAAAGAAGTAAAGGTTGAAGCCCCTAAGAAAAAGAGAGGCCGACCTAAGAAAAACGTTGATAAGACTGACTGAATGTAGAGGGGTTGATTGTTATGTCCTTTGCAGGTTCTAGTTCAAGTGGAGTAAAAACATCTTCACAAGTGATTAACGTTGGTAAGAGTAAATTGATTAGTTGTTATTTAACATCTACCGCTAATGCGGTTTGCACATTGAAACTATGGGATAGTGCAAATTCTACGACTACCGGAAAGAAGGAGATACTTAGAATACAAATTCACGCAGGGGGAAATGCGAAATCAATAGAACATGACTTACATGGGATGATTTCAAATAATGGAGTATATGCTCAACTATCAGGAACGGGCGCATATACAGTTGCCTTTGCTTAGGAGAATAAAGAATGCCAACCTTAGATACAGATACAAGGCTAATAATGACTATACTTTTCGTTGGTGCAGTTAGCGGCGTAAATGTTTATTTCTTTTCTCAATACGGTGCAGGATTTCTTAATTTCTACGGCGCATATTCTCTATCCCTAATGTTTGGGGTATTGACCGTAGGCGGAATAATGATTATCAAAGCATTATTTGATTTGATTCTTAATGAGTATATTGAAGACTTATTGCTTCAACGAAGAATAGAATCCTATTGGAGAAGAAAAGCCAAAGAAGAAGATACTAGAAAGAGAATCCGTGAATCTCTTAGAACATACGAATCTTCGGTTTACACTCCACCATCATTTACTGCACCAACAATGCAACCTGCAAATGATAATTCTCTTTCTGCTACATTTTTAACAGAATATCAAGAATGATGTGAGGGGTATGCGTGGTATCAGAATTACTAATGGGGTTTGATGAATCCACATTAGCCTACGATTTACAACGAGCGCATTCTGCTGATGTTTGGTTTTTAAGAGCGAGATTTTGGCTTTGGGGAACTGCTGCCTCAATAGTTAGTTTTCTTTTAGGTCATGCCTTACCATTTTGGGGAGTAAATCTCTACGGTTGGGCGTGGGGAGGTATAGTTAATTTTTGGAATCATTTATGGTGATTAAATGTCTATAATGGCAGGTTTCGCAATATTAATTGTTGAGGCTACAAATAAACTATATCAAAGATTACATTCAATTAATTTCGGTGTCTATGGAGCGTCAATGGCCGGAAAAACTACATTACATAATCAACTTAGAACAAGAGGTGAAGTTCCCACAATCAAAGAAAGAACGGTTGGTAGAAAACGAGCCACTAGAAAATATGTAAAATTAGATGGGGATGCACACACAATCAAAACCGCAGATATAGGAGGACAGTCAGTTTATTGGAGTGAATGGATAGAAGACATGAAAAGAAGACGTATTAAATATGTAATATTCATGTTAGATGATAGACATTTATCGAAACATTATGATATAGAACAACAATTATGTTGGACTTTTTTAGTTGATACAATATGTTCAAATGAATGGTATTATAATGGGAAAAGAATAAAAAAGAAACAATCAGATTATCCAATTGCAGTAGGGCTATGGGCTAACAAATATGATTTGTGGAAAGACAAATATGACTATGAAGGGGATATGGCTAACCATCCAATATTTGAATCATTCAAAACAGGTATGCAAAAATTAAACGATAAAGGAATTCCATGTTACAAATATATTGTAAGTGCAAAATCAGATTCAGAAATGGTGTATAGAGGAATATTAACAATGATAAAAGACTACTAGGTGATAAGATGAGTATGCAGTATCAACCCAATTCATTTATAGGTGCAGAATCAACAACTGTTCCTAACGCATTTTTAGATAGAATATCTCAAGCGAGAGCAGCAGGAACAGTAATGGCTTATGAATATAAAAGCCACAAACAAAAGAAACAATTGAAAGAAATGATTTCAATACTAAAACCTGAAAAAAAGAAATTTTTAGGAATAAAATATGGATTTAAATTCAATATAAAAGACCGTTGCGTAGTATGTGGAACACAAAAAATATGGAGTTCTAACGATAAAGTTAGACCCCCAATACCCCTGCATAAAGTTAGAAAAGGCTACCCAATGAGGGGAACTTATTGCAATAAACACGCAGAACTTCATCGTCAATATGAAATGCTTGAGCAGCAAATTTTAGCAGAAGAACATGGACTTTCTTTTTCTGCTTATGTTCCCTCAGTTGCTAAGACTTTGAATCCGTTAGCAACAGGCCCATTAACTTCTTTAAAACAAGAAGACATACAATCACTTTCTTCATTAGGTTGGGCTATAAAACCCCCACAAATGGGGTCAGAATCGAAAGAAGAAGAAATTTTTAGACTATTAATTGAAACTAATTCAATTAATGAAAGAATCAAAACTTTATTGAGCGAAGGTGTTGTGATACCCATCGAAGAAGAAGCGGAGAGTGATGATTGATGGGTCTTTTTGGCACAAGTAATGGTAGTATTTCTAATCAAATTGCTGCTCAAGGACAAACTAATTTTAAGACAATGAATAACCTTTTAACTCTACAGGAAAACCATGTTGAAGAATTTTTTCAATATCATGGAGAAAATTTCCTAAGTAGTTTTGAAAAATTATTAGAAGATGTAATTGAAAGAGTAGTTAGTAGAATGCTTACTGATTTGAAATTTAGTACAGGTTCTAGTGGTGAAATTACCATGCACCCTGATGCTATGCGTGAGTATGAAAAAATAACTGCTGAAAATATTCAATTGGATTTACAGAATTTATTGGCTACTGCATTGAATAGTGAAGTAATTGTTCAACGTAGAATGGCTAAACAACAATATTTGGAATCTCAAGGATTTGCAGTTCCACAGGAACAACAACCACAATTGCCAATGGGACAACCAAATACACCTTCAAATATTCAAGGCGCACCTGCTATGGGTGGAATAAATCAACAGATGATGCAACAACAAATGGCATTAAACAATGGTTCAGGTTATCCTATTCCACCATCAGGTTATGACCAATATAACAATCCATATTGGATTGACCCCGCAACAGGACAACCAACATATAATCCGCCGCAAAGTGGATTAGGTTTAGCCGCAGGATTAGGTAAAGCAGTAGCATGGGCGAAGTGGTTAGCATAAGGTTGGGGTTGAATGGATGCTAATGAAAGAAGACAGAATTAGAATACCTGAAAATAAATCAGTTAATCTTCCTGTTCTTTCTTATTCTCAATCAGATACTTCTACAACTAACTTTGATACTTTGATGCGTGATGATGAAATTCTTCATGCTATGATAGGTAGTCTGATAGAAGGACTTCCGGCAGGTTTTGGTAAAGGTGTTAGTAATTATATTAATACTGCATCTAAAAGAATGAGATATATTGGTAACTATAAATCCGAAGATGCTAAAGAAAACGATTCTATTAGAAAACTAAAAAGAAATAGATTCAATTCATTGAAAAAAGAAAAATTTGAAGATGTAATAAATCACAAGGATTTACCTGATGATTTGAAAAATAAATTAGAATTAGATAAACTATTCAAATCAGGTACTTTGTATAATTATCTTTTTACTGATGTTTTGATAGACAAAAAAACAAAACGCCGTATTAGTGCTTTTGACCCAACAGTAGAACAGATATGTAATCCTGAATTGATTACATCTAGATTTGGAGACATAGGCATTCCCCTTGAAGGGAGTGAA
>CEON01006681.1_pt1 | contig 10162 bp, 7 predicted proteins | sample 530291 | NCBI WGS metagenome assembly CEON01 (sample SAMEA2619888, study PRJEB7988) | marine metagenome | biome: marine biome (ENVO:00000447); feature: surface water layer (ENVO:00002042); material: "saline water (ENVO:00002010), including plankton (ENVO:xxxxxxxx)" | depth 5 m
TGATAAAGATGATTTTAATCGACTATTAAAACAATATGAAACAGGTGAGGTAGAAATACCTTTAGAACTTCAAGATGAAACAGGAGGTTTAAAACAGCTTACTACTAGAGATATAGAGTTCATGTATAAGCAAGGAGAAGAAAGATCCCTTGATAATAAGATGAAGTATATTTCTAGCTTGGTTGGTGAACCCGTAATCAATGAAGGAACCGACCTTAGTGATTTTGGTTTAAAATTTGATTTATCTCGAAGTAATTTTTTTGAAACAAGAAAACTAAAATTCTTAGATAAATATCCAGAAGGTTCTTACACACGTGTTCAAGTTCCTATAACCGAAGATGAAACTGATTATGTAGAAATATATAAGAAAAACAAAAATGAAGAGGGTTGGAAAATGATCAATCCTTATGGAAGAGATGTGGGTGAAATAGGATCTGTTTCTGGATATATATTTGATGAACAAACTGCCGGTGAACTTGGTTCATTATTATTACCTTGGAAAAAAAGTAGTCTTTTAGCGAGAGGGGCAAAAGTATTTTTAGGAAGTGTCTTCGGTATTAAAGCAAGAGAAACCTCTGAATTTTTAAGAGGCTATGGTGAAGAAGAGTTTAAAGAAGAAAAAATAGGTGATATTGATTGGTTAAAATCTTTTCAAGACGCTAACGATTGGTTTAGTGCTACTATTGGCGCTACCTTTCAAATGGGTTCTGATTTTTTAATAGGAAACTTAACAGGTAGAATTAGACCTACCTTGATTGAAGACGCTCCTTCTATTATTAAAGCAGCCGAGGATCTAAATTTGGAACCTTTTGTTTATGCTCAGTTAGTAGCTAATCCTTTAATTAAAAGAACATACTTTCAAGCGGGTGAGTTTACTAAGCTTCCAAGAGAAGTTCAGGAAAAACAATTATTGAGTCTTAATAAAAAATTACAAGAAATCGCAGGTAAACAAGATTTAAGTAAAAGTGATTTATTAGATGTAATTAATAGATTAGAAGCAAACATGGCTGATGACATGGTGTTTTTTAAAAATACCAAAGTTGCCATGGACGATGCAAATAAAAACTTAGCCGAGTCTATTGTCAAATATAATAAATATAATCAAGACTTAACAAAAAGTTTAACAAACGAAGCTATACGTTATTCTACTGACGCTAGTGTGAACATGCTTCCTTTGAAAAATATTGCAGGAAGAGTTAGAACTTCTTTTATTTCAAAACCTTTTGCTGGAAAAGACGAAGTCATAAAGGTTTATGATGAATTTGGAAAAGTAGTTGAAACAAAAATAAAACCGAAAAAATATAATGTTGGAAGTGTGCCAGAAGAAGTGCAATCAGTTCTAAACGACATAGATAAGTTTAAAAACTCAGCTAATGCTGTTGAAACTAAAGGTAACAAATTAAACGCTTTAGATGCGTTGGTTAAAATAAGAGAAAAAGCTTTCAAGCTTACATTGAGTCCTGATCCTAAGATCAACGCAGCGGGTCAAAAACTATATGACAAGATAGTTAATATGTTTGACATCAACGCTGGTTATTTTAATGGTAACGCAGAGTTTGGTGTTACTTTGAAGATGATAGATAATGTTATGTCTAACTCGGAGAAAACAAATTCTTTGGTGTTTGTCAAACAAGCATTAACTAAAAATTTTGATCCTGATTCATTTGCTGAGACTTTTTTAAAACCAAACAACAACATTAAGGTAAATGCTCTGTTTAATATGTTTAGAGAAGGGGAAACCAAACTTCAACAACGATTGGGAGAACAGGCGATTGATGATTTACAAAAAGCATGGATTACTAGACTTTTAAACAATCCTGAAAAAATAGGCGAAACGTTAGACGCGTGGAAAAAGGCGGGAGATGAAGATGGTTTACGTTTACTGTTGGGGGATAACGCTGATTTAAAACTAGAAAAACTATACAGTATTTCACAAAAGGCAGGACGTTTAGAAGGAAGTCTTTTCAAAGAAGTTTTAGACGAACAAGGAACTAATGCAGAATTAATTTTTAATATTATAAAAAATAGTGGTAAGGATAAAATTGGAGCGTCCGCTCAAATAGATGACCTTATTCAACAAGGGGGAGAGTCTTTTGTTCAAAGCGTACGAGCAGGAATTATCGAAAACATATTAAACACTGCGTCGGACATTAATGGAGACACCTTACAAAAGAGTTTAAACATTACGAAACTACAAAAACAAATTGAAGACTTAACCAAGAATGAAAATCTTTTAAAGTTTTTTGATTCAGAAACAATAGACGCCTTAAAGAAAATAGACATTTACGCAACAACTCTCGCTTCTCAAACAGATGTGGGTGGCATGATTGCAGCAGGTGCGACCGCCGCAGAACTTGCCGAGTTAAAACCGGGTAAGACTTTAAAGGTCGCAATATCTTTATTAAAGTACAACATCATAGCGAGAATGCTTTCAATTCCTCAGACAAGAGCAGCCTTAGAAGAGTTTGCTAGTGCGCCTACAAATTCAAAAGTTTTAGATGGTTTAAATATAGCCTTAAACAGATTTTTAAGAGAGCAAAATATTGACCCTGCTGAAGTTGAAAGTCAAACAGTCATTGAAACTTTTAAAGGTGATATCGACGGAAATATAATCGATAAAGAAGCAAGTAGTATTGCTCCACAGGTTCCTGTCGAAGTTCCAACAAGCGTGGTTCCCGGATCAGCAATTTCTTCCGCACAAGTAGTGCTACCACCTCTTCCAACCATGGGTAACCAAACTGTGCAAAATGCTCCAAGAGCTCAACAGGCTTTTCCTTTTGATCCTATCTTTGCTGCAATGGGCGGCAGTATTACCAATCAAGGAATTATGAATACTTCTCGCGGTCGCCAAATGGTGGTATGATTCGAAGAAGAAAGGATCTCAAACCTTACGAAGTTTTAGGATGCATGGTGAGAATCAACCATGATAGTAATTATATGCGTGACATGATCGTCGAACATCTAGTGCAACATCATTTAACGGCTATTTCCATGGATAATTACATGCTTTGGACCAAGAAAAATAAGCCTCACGCTTACGCAACATGGATCGAGGACAACGGAACAGAGGTTTATCACATGGCTGCGCCCTACGGGGATGTTCTCAAGCTATGTCGAGATTTGAAAGATTATTTAAACCGTGAGAAAAATATATATAATGTAAGGTTTATTCGACGTGATAAAAATGGTAGAGTTCGTAAAAAAGGTTATATTAATACAAGGAAACAATAATGGGTAGTTCACCGGGTTCAAAATCAGGCGATAGTGGCGGAAAAGCTGAAAAAGCTTTTGTTGACAAACAAATAAAAAATCTTCAATCGCAACAAACAGATCAAGACAAAGCCCTTGACGCTCTTTTTGAAAAAGATAATGCCTTTCAAAAGGCAACGGGTACAACTTTTGCAGACAGACAAAAACAAGGATTTGCTGCAACTTATCAAAGGTCTGAAAGAGAAAAAGAACAAAGACAAGCAGAAAAGAAGTTAGCTAACTTGACTGAAGAGGCATCACTGCCCGGTCAAAAAGGTAAATATTATTATGATAAAGTTTTTGAAATGGAAGAGGCCATTAAAGCTAATCCTAATTTAACAAATTTTCAAAAAGTAACAGAAATAGATAAGCTTCGAACTCAAATTGGTCTAGGTAGTGGACGCTTTGAAGCGAATAAAAATTTTGGTTTAAACGAAAGAGTAGCAGCCGCAGGCACAAGTGCATTACAGGAATCCACTAAAAACACTCCTCTTACTCAAGAAGATTTTAAAAATCTAACCTTTGATCAAAAACAAAGGGCGGCGATGTTAATGTCTAAATACAAAGCTCCTGTTGTTTTAACTAGAGACGGACAAATACAAAGCACAGGTGGTTTTAAGGATGTTTTCACAGACATAGCGGGTGGACTAGGTAGCTTTGGAGAGAAAGTTCTTTCTGGCGACGTAGGAATCACAGGCGCTTTCAAAAACGCATTTTCAAGAGACGATACTCCTGAACCAATGACTAATTATTTTGATACAGATTATGCAGATTATTTTGCTCCTCCTCGACTCTTGGATGAGGAAACTAATTTTTCACCGACCGGCGGGGACTATTTAGGCATTGCAGGAACTCCAGAAGGAATGGAATTACAAAATATATTTTTAGCTCAAAATCAAAACAGAGGCACTGATAATAATCTTGTAAGCTCGTCTCTCGGTGTTGCAGAACCTGTTGCACCGCCGGTTGAGGAACCTCAGTTTCTTGCAGGCTACGACAGCAACACACCAACGCCGATTATATACCCCTCTGGCATTGGTGGTAATCTAGTTTCTTACGAAGATATTATCAATCAAGTAACCTAGACTAACCACTCTTTATAATCTTCACCTAAAACTTTTGTTGCAAGATCAATTTTATTTCTCAAGCTTTTAATAATTTTTTCATCAACAGTTTTCTCTGTCACTAAATCAATGTAAGTCACTTTATTAGTTTGACCAATACGATGTGCGCGATCTTCTGATTGTAGTCTTACTTCTAAGTCATAAGAGTTTGAATAATAAATCATATGATGTGCTCGAGTTAATGTTAAACCAAAACCACCAGTACGAGGATTACCGACAAAGAAACGAATAGGGTTGTTTTCGTCTTGAAAGTTCTTGACGGCTTCTTGTCTATCTTCTGCTTTAGTATCCCCGAAGAAAGATACAACACTTTCTGCACCGTACTTCTCAGCTAAGGTTTGAGTAATCTTCATGATATCATGACGGTACACGGCCCAGATAATAACCTTGCCATCAATCTCTTCTAAACAATTTAACAGTTCACCAATTCTATTGTTGGGTATTTCTTTGATCTCACCATCATTAACAATCACACTACCGCAAACAATTTGATGTAGCTTGACTAACTGTGCAAGCATCGTGGTCACAGAAGTTTCTTTGCCTTCGATCTCGGCAATCGCTTCACGCTTCATGGTTTCATACATCTTCGCTTGTTCGGGTGTCATCTCTACAATTCTTTTGGTAAACACTTTGTCGGGTAAATCTAAACAATCAGATTTCAATACACGATAAGAATATTGATCTACCTTATAATTTAATTCATCCAGTCTTTGATATCCCACAATCTGCTTAAAACTATGACTACCCATGTTTCTATTCACTAACTGACAATATCTTGCCTTAAAAGTGTAAAAAGAAGAGAAGTCTAAGAAATAAGGATCAAGAAAATAAGACTGTGTATATAAATCCATAGGAGATTTAGTAACAGGTGAACCAGTTAAAATACGACGATACTTAGCAAGCTGTCGTAACTTGATAATATTTTTTGTTCGCTGAGCAGTCGGAGATTTAATTGTTGTGCTTTCATCGACAGCCATAAGAGCGACAAAGCCACTAAGAAACTTATTTGCAATCTGTATTCCTTTCTTTGTTGCAAAGGCATCGATGTTCATTAAGAAGATAACTAACTTATCTTTGATCGTAAACATGTCCGACAATTGTTTAAGATTTGCTTTGGTAGTTTTAGGTGACCATGTCACAATATGATGATCAACATGGTCGGGCATGTGTGTTGGTATCTCAGACTGTTCCCAGTTACGATACACACCTTTGGGAGCAATGATCAAGGCTCCGTTAATTTTTCCTTTGTCATAAAGCATTGCGATATTATCAATGAGAACTTTGGATTTACCGGTTCCCATTTCCATAAACAAGGCAAACGCTTCTTTGTTCCACGACGCACCCAATGCTTTTAATTGATGCTCGTATGGCATTGTTTTAAATTTGTAATCCATCAGTAATCCTTTTTTAAATTTCTACTAGCTAATCTATATTTTTTATTTTATAGTTCAATCAGAAAATATTATGGCAGTATACGTAGTACAAGAAGCTTTAGGCAAAAACATTTTATCCGCTGAAAAATATGGCGAATTGGTTTTATTATTAGAATATAATAGACAAATTGTTTTATCGTCGGCACCGACGGTTAGAATTTTAAAAGAGAAATTAAAAAACTTTAATGACGATGATTATTTACTCTTAATGGGTGACCCTGTGGCAATGGGTCTTGCTTGCGCTATTGCATCTGATGTTAATCGTGGTAAAGTTAAATGCTTAAAGTGGGATAAACGTGAAATGCGTTACTATCCTGTAGAATTCGATATTCATGAGAAAGGATTAAAGCATGATGAATTTTGAAGATGATGCTAAAATCAATATTAGCAACAACAACCTTGATGAAGTAAGTTCACTTTGTCAAGAACTCAGCAATCTTGAGAACGATATCAAGTCATACGAAGACACAGTCAAAGAACTCAAGAAGAAAGCTGACAAGTTATCGATGGAGGTCATCCCTGAAAAGATGAACGAACTTGGATTAAAATCTGTAGAACTCAATGATGGTTCTAAATTAAAGATAGCAGAATTTGTTCAAGCTCGAATTACTGAAGAAAACAAAGAGAAGGCATTTTCATGGTTACGTGAGAATGGCCATGGTGATCTCATCAAACATAATCTTTCTGCGAACTTCGGTCGAGGTGAAGATGACAAAGCACAGGACTTTAAGAAACGTGCTGAAGACATTGGTCTCGATCTAGCGGAGAAAGAATGGGTGGAACCTATGACACTCAAAGCCTTTGCAAAAGAGCAAGTGGCTCAAGGCACCGGTATCCCCATGGATACTTTTGGAGTCTTTATAGGTAACAAAACGAAAATAACGAAAACGTAAAAGGAAAAACGATAATGGCAAATGCTAAAACAGAGACAGGTGCAGTAACTGTCAAAAAAGAAACTGCAATGGTGGCGGCAAGCTTCTTAGAAGATGATGCGGCTAAAGGGTTAGAAGGGATTCAACAAGAAGACCTTGCAACACCTAGAATAAAAGTCTTAATGGCTTTATCTCCCGAACTAAATGAGATCGCTGATGCGAAAGCCGGTATGATCTACAATACTGTATCGGGTGAATTGTTTGATGGTACAAAGGGAATTAAGGTATTACCTTGTGCCTACGTTAGACAATATGTGGAATGGCAAGATAGAGGACAAGGATCCGGTGCACCAGTCAACGTGTATGGTTCTGACTCTGATATCCTAACCAAAACCACTAGGGATAATAACAACAAAGATAGATTAGAGAACGGTAACTACATTGAAACCTGTGCTAATCACTTTGTGTTAGTAGTAGGAGATGACGGACAAGTTTCTCCCGCAGTCATCATCATGAAATCTACTCAGCTTAAAAAGAGCAGAAAGTGGAATTCGATGATGAATGGATTAGTCTTACAGGGTAAGAATGGTCCATACAATCCTCCGGCATTCTCAAGATTTTATAACTTGAAGACTGCTCTTGAGGGTAATGACAAAGGAAAATGGCATGGCTGGGATATCACTGCCGGTGAGTGGATTACAGACGCAGATGCTAACTTATATGCGCAAGCAAAGAAGTTCTCTGAATCTGTAAGAAGCGGTAAAGAAACCGTGAAACACGAACAGGATGATAACAAACCTAGCGGAGACGTGCCGTTCTAGGTTTCGGTCCATCATGACAGGGTTCGCGTTGATCCTGCTATAAAGATCATGAGTGGGGACCGAGGGTATAGTCTGCCTCTTAATTTTTGCCACTCATGGTCAAGACGCACAAGGAGAATTCATGATAGAAAAGTTTAAAGAAATATTCAGTGGTTTAGATCGCGCCCATGGTGTTTATAAAAAAGGGGATACACAGAATGGGGTCAAACAAAAAGGAAAAGCCTTTATTAAAAAAGAACCTGTCACTGATGAACTGTGGCAGAAACATCTAGACGGAGAGGAAAGTCTAGGAATTATTCCTGTAAGAGATGCAATAAAAGATTTAGACGGCGAGATCATTACGCCGAGTACATGTAGTTGGGGGTGTATTGATATCGATACATATCCCTTGGATCACGGAGCACTGATCAAAAAGATTAGAGATTTAAATTTACCTTTGATTGTTTGTCGATCAAAGAGTGGTGGTGCTCACTTATTTATATTTACGAGTGAACCTGTAGAAGCAAAAATATTAAAAGACAAACTAGAAGAAATTGCGGCGTTACTAGGCTATGCGGATTGTGAAGTATTTCCCAAACAAATTGAGATACTTGCCGATAGAGGTGATACAGGAAATTTCTTAAATCTTCCATATTTTAACGGTTTAACGGGTATGAGATATGCTTTTAACGATCGTGGAGAGGCTTTGGATTTACCAGAATTCTTCGATATGTATGATACGTACGTACAATCAGCAGAACAGATCAGTCAATTAAAAATAGAATCAAAGAAACAAGTAGATGAATTAGAAGACGGTCCCCCTTGTTTACAGATGATGATGTCATTAGGTATTCCCGAAGGTGGAAGAGATAATGCTCTCTTTCAATATGCCGTCTATGCAAAGAAGAAGTGGCCCGATGATTGGCAGAATAAATTAGATGAATTTAATTTAAAGTATATGCAACCGCCGTTGGCTTCTGCACAAATACAAAAGACAGTACGTCAACACGAACGAAATGAATATCAATACAAATGTAAAGATCAACCAATGAAATCACACTGTGCATCAAGCACTTGTCGTTTTCGTAAGTTTGGTATTGGTGGTGACTTTCAACATGAGATGTCTGACTTAACAAAGTATCAATCAGATGAATCACAATGGTTTTTGAATATCGACGGACGTCGTTTATCTTTAAACACAAAAGATTTGTATGATCAGAATAGATTTATTCAATCTTGTATGGATCAATTAAATATTATTCCGAACAGATTAAATCCTCGTGATTGGATACAACGATTACAAGAACTAATTGCGAATGTAGAAATCATTGAGATGCCGAAAGAGATTACAAAAGAGGGAAGATTTGATTCTTTACTAGATAGTTTCTTGGGTGATCAAGGTGAAGCAATGAACATAGAAGAGATACATATTGGTAAGGCTTGGTTTGAAGAAGGCATGGCTTACTTTAAATTAAACTCGTTACAAGACTTTTTAAGTAAGAAACAGTTTAAAGATTTTACAACAACACAGATGTCTGCTCGTATTAAACAAATGGGCGGTGGCGATACCAGAAAGAAAATAAAAAACAAGACTGTTTTTATGTGGTATGTGCCATACAATAAAACGGATAAATTAAATTTAGAAACACCAGACATGGAGGAGAGTTTACCGTTTTGAGGAAGATTATCTTTGGTCCGCCCGGCACTGGCAAGACCACTTATCTTTTAGATGAGGTCTTTGCAAAGGAGGTGGAGCAAGGAGTCGATCCCGCAAAAATAGGATACTTTGCATTTACAAGAAAAGCAGCACAAGAAGCTTTAGCAAGAGCCTTAGGTAAGTTTCCCTCTATTTCTAAAAAGAACTTTAAACACTTTCAAACACTTCACAGTCTAGCTTATCATTCGATTGGTTTATCTGAAGGTGATGTAATGAGTGACGAGGATTATCGTTACTTATCTGATAAATTACAGATACGTCTATCAAATCCAAACCGTAAGATTAATACATTGGGCGCAGGCTTTCCCGATGATCAGTTTACGGCATTGATTGACTTAGCAAAAATCAACGGTGTATCTATTCAAGAACAGTTTCAACAACATGACGGGCATTTAGAAGGTGGTTTATTAAAGCTAGAATATATTGCTAAGGGGTTACAAGACTACAAGTTTGGTGGCAATAGTCCTCGTTTTAAGTTTGATTACACAGATATGCTCATTGAGTTTAACAAGCGTGATATGAACGTGGGGTTAGAAGTAATAATTATTGACGAAGCACAGGACTTATCTTGGTTACAGTGGCAATTAGTTGAAAAGCTCTCAAAAAAAGTAAAGAGAGTTTACATCGCGGGAGATGATGACCAAGCTATTTTTAAATGGGCGGGGGCTCGTAGTGACTTCCTAGTAAATATGGAAGGGGAAAAAGTAGTTTTAGGTCAGTCTTATAGAATACCAAAATCTGTTCAGCGTGTCGCTAATAATATTATCATGCCTGTATCAAAAAGAGTTTTTAAACACTGGCGTCCTAGAGAAGAAGAAGGTACAGTTAAATATTTACCTACAAGACATTTAAAACCATTATCAAACGGTGACTGGATGATCCTAGGTCGTACGAATTATATTCTTGATCAGATAGAAGACTATTTAAAGTCAGAAGGTTATTACTACAAGCGTAACGAACAACGCTC
>CEON01027151.1_pt1 | contig 10161 bp, 3 predicted proteins | sample 530291 | NCBI WGS metagenome assembly CEON01 (sample SAMEA2619888, study PRJEB7988) | marine metagenome | biome: marine biome (ENVO:00000447); feature: surface water layer (ENVO:00002042); material: "saline water (ENVO:00002010), including plankton (ENVO:xxxxxxxx)" | depth 5 m
CTCCATCAATATCTAATATTAAATTAGAATCAGTAGTTCCATCTCCTACTGTTGCTATTGTTAAGTCACCTGTATCTGCGACTGCAAATGTAGCATAATCATCAGCATTGTATGATAATTTCAATGATGCACTTGTTCCAAATAACTCTAATGCTGCATTATAATCTAATGTTAAAGTGCTAACATCAGCCAAAGAGCCGCCTTGTTCTATTTTAAATTTATTTGAATCAGAGTGGTCATGTCCTATTGCCCATCTTGCAGACCCTCCATCTCTAAATTGTATAAAAGAATCTGCATCATACGAACTGATAACTATTGAAGCTGAATCCCCTGAGCTACCATTTAAAGCAGATGATAATTGAAACCCTTGCCCTGAAGTTACATACGATGAAGTACTACTATCATATCTAAATTGACCCTCTGCAACACCACTAGTTCCAGATACAGGATTGAGTTGTAACCTAGATGCTCTTACAGGCGCATCATCACTATCAGTCAAATCTCTTACTTTAAGTGTTCCAGATTCATTTTTTAATAATACTCCACTATTTTCAGCATCTAATTTTATATTACTACATTGTATGCCTTTATCTTCATTGTCAGTTCTATTTCGAAATTTTAATGTTCCACTTTCATTTTTAAGCATAATAGGTGAAGCATCGCCAGATACAAAATCATTTTTACCTAATAATAAATAGTTAGACTTTACCTTTAATTTACTATCTGAAACATTTAATTTAATTGAAGAAGAATCTTTTCCAACTATAGGAACATCAGCAAACTTATCATATTTTACAGATTCTGAAGTAACTGGTTTTTTATTCTGACCTTGAAGACCTTGAGATGAAACAAAACTTCTATTAGCTATTGGTTCAAAATGAGAATTAATATCAACCATCCAACCTTGACTAGTATTCATAGCTAATGTTAGATTGCCATCTGGAGTTTCTACTACTGCAGTATCACCTTCATTATCTGGTTCAGGACCATTAATAGACGCTTCTGTAACATTTTGCAATGCTTCTAATTTATCATATATATCTCTTAAAGCAATATTTGTATCTGAAATGTGTGCTACTGCTGATATTGTTTTTCTTGGAAGCTTTTTCCTTAATCTTGCTTTTAAAGCATTATAATTAACTTTAGAAGGCATTATAATTTTAAGCCTTTAGTTTTATAGCTAATACCAATAGAATCAACATATCCAGCCTGTTCAAATAATCGTAAACTAAGTTTTTTACCCTTAGTTCCAGAAGGTAATTTTAATTGAGGAGCAACTATATATATTGTATCGTTTGTTGAATGTGTTCCAACTACCGTATTCATTTGACCTCTTATAACTGTTAATTGATTATATGTGCCGTAATCTGCAATGGCTGTAACTAACATAATCTCATCATTAATTTTTATTAAATGACCTGGCCTAATATGAGTCTGTCTATAATCTCCAGTTAATACTCCAGGATTATCTGGGTCTAATTTATCAACTTCAACTTCTATATTAATATTAGTATCATTACTAATTCCATCTTTTAATTTTGTATTACTTAAATTAATAGTTTCATAAAACCTATCTTTAACAGTTAATGCAACTTGTTCATCATCAACAAATACTTGTATTGAATCAGTATTATTACTACCATTTAATGCTGCTACAGTAGAATTAGAATAATTAAAGACAGATGGTGCTCCCACTAATGTTATACCTCTAAATATTTTATCTTGAGTAGATGTTCCACAAGTTATATCTTTACTTATCCATTTCCATAGTTTTTTATTATATTTATTATATTCAGTAGTTTCTGTGCCAATATAATTCCACAAAAATTCACCATCACATATTAATAAGTCAGAATCATCTCCAGAAGCTGCAGATTTAGGTACTGGAGAATCCCATATATCCCATCTTTTTAATGCTAAATTAAATGCAAATGCTACACCTTTTCTACCAGTAGTAGACAGATTAATAACAAAACTATGCTTTTTACCTAAATAAAATAAACTTGGATTATGACCATTCTCTAATGTTTTTTTAGCTAAATCTATATATCCTTGCTCAATAAAGACAGTACCATCTGTTGCATCTGGATGAGTGTAACTTTCACTTAATTTAGATGTTGCATATAATATAGGTTGACCGATAGGATTGGGTCGATTTCCATCATGAATGTATACATTATTAGTATCACAAAAACATAAACCATACTCTGTTTTTACAAAAGCATTTTTACCTAATATACTAATGCCTTCATATTCATCTTCAATAACCATACTAAATGGGTCTATTTTATACATTTTATTTTTACCCCAAACATATAATCTAGAATTCCATGTAACCATAGCAATAGGAACTTCTGGCATTATTATATAATCATCTATCCAATTAAATGCATAAAAGTTATTAGGTTGAGACCTAAAAATATATCGTTTTACATTTCCTAATTCTCTATGAGATACTTGACTTACAAATAAATATCCATGCTGCCTAGTCATTAATCCATAATTTAAACTTGTATCAAAAATTGTTTCAGAAATTCCATTAATAGCAGAATAATGAGTACTAGCTACTCCACCATCTTGAACGTTATACTCCCATGCACCATCACTATCACTCCATTTCCAGTTTTCATTGGTAAATTTAACATTTTCTAAAAAGTAATAAGAATCATTATGATACCCATCATACCTTCTATATATATTAATACCAGTAACTCTTGGATTAATATTAGAAAATAATGAAACAGGAATTTTTATTTTTATCTCAATTGGTTGATATTGCCATTCTGATGACGGAGCAACCTCATTACCATCTTCATCTATAGCATTTTCTAAATTTAAATCTACAGGATTGGGAAGAGTTACTTTATCTATATCTCCTGTAGTTAATGGAGATTCATATGCATTATCATATTCATAAGACATTTTATAATAATAATTTCCCCAAGCTAATGGATGATTTTCATCTGCTATTGTAGGATTTATAGTAACATTGTCAAGAGAAGGATGAGTAGCACTTAAATAAGAATTTCTTATTAAATATATATTTTCATCATTTTCATTCTCAAAAAAAGAACTTTCAACAAAGCTGCCACTACTATCTTTAACAGAACCTCGTATCCAATTTTTAATTTGACCTTCACTAGGAACAGGAGGATAATTAACTAATCCACGCTGAGTATTAGCTGCTGTTTGCCCTCCATAATCTAACCTAAAAATATTATCTTTTTTACCAAAATATATTTCACCGCCCGTAAAACTTGAAAGTTCTGACAGATAAGTATCTGACATGTCAAATGTTTGTTCAGTGCTATGCCATCCATTATCATAACTAGGGGTAAATGGCTTAAGAGTTAAAGTCCTAAAATCAGCATCATTTAAATTACCAGTAGCACGACTTAAATAAATTGCTGTTCCTCGTAATTGATTAGTAGACGGAAGAACTGTATCTCCAGCATCATTTATAATTACTTGTTGACCTGGAAACCAAGTGCTAGTATTAGTTAGTGTTAAAGTTTCAATATTATGAGTTCCAATATTTTTTGGAGCAACAAAACCATCTTGATTTAAATCACTTGAACTAAAACTAATTCTTCCAGTATAATTTTGGTCACCAATAGGGCTTACTCCTCTCCACCTAGTCATTGAACTAACCAATCTATTTCCTAAACGATTAGCATTATTAGAATGAATTCCTGATTGTGAACCTATAGTATCAAGCCATGGATAATCAGTTGAAGCATCTGCAAAATTATAATTTGGTCGTATATGTGCCTCAGAAATGACATTATGCCAAACAGCATCCCAATTAGTACGTATAATTGCAATGCCGCCTAATGAAGAATTCTTTTTTGATATTCCGCATACATATGAAACATTATAATCAGTTGACCTATGTGACCAACCAGAATCCATACAAAATATTGATGGTAAAGCATTATTAACTTTGAAATTTAATTCTTCTGTATCATCATTATCCCAATCCCAAAAATTACTCATTCCTTCTTCTTCAGTTGTCATCTTTACTTTATTCATAGTGCAAACTGCAACAGTAACATCATTACATCCAAAAGTAAGATTACTACGCCAATTATCTCCATGTTGCGGGTCTTTATCCCAAGTAGCAAATCGAGTCATTTTGTATCTAAAATTAGGATTATTTAAATAAGCCCATAAATTTATATCTCCTAAACTAGTATTCCAAAATGAAGAATCATATTGAGGCCATAAAGAAAGATTGTCATTATTTGCTCCAAAATTTATATGGTCAAAATCAAGTGTAATATCTCCTTGAACGGGACCAGCAACATTTTGACTAATATTTAATTGATTAGATACATGAAGATTTTCTATGGACTTTATTGTAGTATTTGTAACATCACCTATGCAGGTATTACTAAAATTATGCCATCTATTACTATGCTTAGATGTATCATTATGAGAATCTGCATCGTATTGGAAATTCCACATACTGCCTTGATAAGTAGGTAATGCTTCTGGAGCTATTGCATCTCCACCATTATATTGCTGCCAAGTAGTATCATAATCTACATTTATTTCATTTCGTAAACTTTGATTTTTCCATTTTCTATTAATATACACATAATATCCTGCTCCAGGGTTAAATAATACAGGAGGTTGATACCCATCCCATCCTATATCATGTGTATGATTTCCAGTTGAATCTTTAGAATATCCTCCATTACGACTTGTAAAAGGAAATCTCGTTCCATTTGGAGTTACATCATCTTTATAATAATATGGATTTTCAATTTCTGGACCACCCACATTAGGTCTACCCATTGCAATGCCAGACACATAAGTATTCTCTCCTGATGCTGTTAAAGATGTAGGATTTACATCTCCTTCAGTACTATACAATAATGAACCTCTATGCCCACTAAAATCATCAAGAGTATGTAATGTAATATCATTATCAAATTTTTCTATTGTATTGATTTTTGCACAATCACCACCTGCTATAAATGTAGACAACCCTTTATATGGAAGTTCTATTGAATTTTCAAAATATGCACCTAATCGAGAAAATTGTTGAGGAGTCTTTACAAATTTTCCTTTAACTTCGGATAAAAATGTTACAGAATGTCGTGGAGTTTTAAAATTGTCAACAATAAAAAAATAATCTCCATCTTGTCCTGATAAATATCTTGGTGGCATTAAAGTATTCATATTAAATCTAATACTATGTGGAGCTTTAGGGTGTAATGAGCCAGCAATATTTTTTATTTTACGACCATTAAATGGGCTTTCATTGTTTTCAGTAACTTCCCATCCTATATTATCTCCAAAATATAAAGGACTACCAAAAGGGGTATCAGTTAATCCTCCAGAAAAACCCTTAGCATAATATCTTTTACGATTTTTAACTTTATCATCTGGCATTGAACCAAACTCTGTCCACTCAGACTTTCCATTATTACTCCATCTGCCAGATTTATCATAAACACCTAAAACTGACCATTTTCTAGCAACTTTTAAATGGTCTCCATATGGGTCATCGTCTTGAGAAACATTAGGGTCTTCAGTAACCCAAATATTTTCGTTATATAATAAAGAATCATTATTTTTCATTATCATATTTTCTTGAGATAATATTCCTTTTGGATTACTTGTCCCATCAGATTGGTCAGGAGCTGTATCGTGAGTAAAAGAATGCTCATAAGTCCATTCTTGAGTTTCATTATTATAACTTACATTATTAGCTTCTGTATCTGGAGCATTATGTCCTCCATGAATAAAGACAGAATCACCAGGATAATGCATATAAGCAGATTGAGCAGGATGAAACAAATCATTCTCTAAATCAGTACCTCTTAAAGCTAAATCATAAGAATCAAGATTATCAGTATCTACTGTTTTATATCGACGAGCTTGAGTATAAGGTATAGTCCTATCTGCCATTTTTAAACTAGTATCGTTTTTAGATAAGTCTATTGTATTTGCATTATATAAAAATAAATCCCAATCTTTAAAACTATCATTACTATTTTTCTTTCCATATAGTATCCATACTTTACAATTCCACCATATAGTATCGTTTTGATTAATATCTAAAGGATTTGTAGAACCCATATCACCATTATATGGCATAAATTGTGGCTGAATGCCATTATAATCTTTTATTAACATAGCTCTACCATCATCAATAACATTTACTGTAGCTGGAGGTCCTGTACTAAATCCTTTTGAAGCAGAAGCAAAGCCTGCAAATCTAACTACATCACCAGAAGTTAACCTCCAACTAGGCCAATCAAAATTTCTAATAGCAGCTCCATCATTAACAGATACAGGAGCATTCCAATCTGGATTTAAATTTGTTATAGTTGAACTAGTATATTCTGGATTTGGAATATTTTGATTAGCAGCAGGCCAAGTTGGATGAGGATTAACTCTTTTTGCTTTAAATTTATAGCATGTTCTTCCTTCAATAGTCAAATCTTCAGCAGCTACGCTTCCTGCAGTATCTTGACCTGGTCTAGGGTCAATATGTCCAGACTCCCAAGTTTCGCAAATTCCAATAATTTGAGCATCTGTTGGAATATTACTCCATGATTCATTGGCTGTTTTAGGGTCTAATGAATGCGTAGATTCTGTACCATTCCATATTTCTCGATGCTGGTCTTCAATAGTACGTCTAATAATTCCTTGTTGATTTTCTGCATGCAATTGAGATGGAATTCGTGAAAAATCCAAAGATATAGTTTCTGTTTTTACAGCATTACCTAATTGATGAAAATCAATACAATTAACTTTATATATATTATTGACAGATTCAGAATCAGCAACCCAAAATACTCCATGCCTATATAATATTTTTAAATACCCATTATCATAATATACGTCTTGAGTAGAATCGCCAGCAGCATTTGTCGCACTATAATTTTGATTTTCGCCAGCTAATCCTATCTTATTAAATAATGTTGGACTTGTAGCTGCATACATTGCTGATATGTTTCCACTAATAATATCTGCTAAATCAATAGTAGTAATTCTTGAACCTCTGTTTTTTAATAAAGTAACTGCTCCATCTTTATCCTTAACAAGATTAGTAGTACTTCCATCAAACTCTAATCTATCATTTGTACTAGAATCAACAAGACTTATTTTATATAATTTTTTGCCTTCTTTTATACCATATGCAAATGCAGGAGTACCTCCTGAATCTGTTTGATTTCCAATAAAACTTAAAATAGGAGTATCGTTTCCAAAATAACCACAAAACATAAATAAATCACCTGCAGATACAGAGGTAGATGTTGCACTATATTCCATTTTTTTATATGAAACTAAAGCACTGTCATTAAAATCATTTGTTCCTTTACATCTAAATACCTGACCTATTTTTAAATTCTTTAAAGCACCTGATGCATTATTTAAATGATAATATAATGTTTGCGCTACTGAGCTAGTATTATCAAATTCAATATCGTAATCTGGATAAAAATCAGCAGTATATTTAGAATTAGTTGGAAGACCTGTTGGAGTTCTAGTAGTATCATTTAAAGATATTGGATAGTCAGTATCTTGTCCACCATCGTTAAAAGTAGGTGTATTACTATTTTCGTCTAAAGCTCCCATTCTACTGCCTATAATTGGAGTAACATAAAAATATTCAAATTGATTATTTAAAGTGTCTACACCTGGAGGTGTTAAAGCAGATTCATAAACTCCTAATTTAGCTTCATCTGCATTACTAGTTAATGGGTTATCTTCTGGTTTCATAATAACTTTAGGAGTACTTGATGCAGTTGGACCTAATCCTACTAAAACCTTATCATCATCAACTAGCATATCAAACTCACCACTATTAGATGCAACAGAAGATAATTGTTTTATTTGCGTATTATTACTATAAACATCTTCAATTGCAACAATACTATTAACTCCACCTTGATTATCACTATGCAATCCAAATAAATTATATTTATTTTTAGCATCTTTATCTGACGCTAAAGTAAATTCTTCTAAATTAACTGTCACAGTATCTCTAACTGTAGATGCTGGATAAATTTGATTATGATAAGGTAATACTTTAGTATACGATAAACCTTGATTTATCCCAAATGTAAATGGATTAGTTGTTTCTAAACCAAATATATTATATTTAAAAGCAAAATCTGTTAATCGTTCTGGGTTAACATTAAAATCTAATTGTTCAGAGCCTGTAGTTTTCGTATGACTAATAGAAGAAAAAATATCAGACCATTGATATAATGGACTAGTTAATACATTTTTTATTTCTGCAAATATTATATTTCTTATATTAGTATCAAGTGTATTGCAAGTCCTATTTTTATTAAAATCAATTTCAATCGGATATGCTCCTGCAAATCTATCATTCCATGTTAAGCTTCCTGGTAACGCTCCAGAAAATTCTCTTAAATAATTAATAGGATTTAAATCTTGAGAAGGATTATCTGTATCAACTAAATAAAAATAAATAAATTTTTCATTTATTTTAAACATTAAAGCTCCACCAGGATGAAAACTTAACATTAATGGATACATTATTCTTCCGCTAGTAATATCTTGACTACTATGTCTAATAATATTAGGACTATTATTAAATCCATATCTAATATATTCTGTGCCACTAGATACCATAGTAGACTTAGTAACATTTAAAATAGTTTGAAATACATTATCATTATCAAACATAAAAAAGTGCAATTCATTGCCAAGATTTAATGCTTTACCAGCAGCATTTCCTGTAGATGAAAATGAAAATAAATTAGCATCATTAATATTACTTGAAGCAGTTGTAAAAGAATCTACATCATACATTTCATCAAATGTCGCACCTAAAGTATGTAAAGCACCACCATTATGCTCTATACCACTACCATAATTCATAAAACCATTTACAGTAGTGCTATTTTTATTAGTAGTTACTCCATTATAATTTAATACTATTGAAGTGATATGTTCTGCAACATAAGGGTCAGATGCAAAACCTTCTGACGTAAGGATAGAATCATTATTTACAGCCGTTAATCTACCATTTGCAGAAATAGGGTCTATATTAAAAGAATATCTAGCATGGTCTTCTGAAGTATCTGTTTGAGAACTTGTACTATTTACTCCACGATTAAACGTATTTATTTCTATTAAACTTTTAGGCATTATTTATGTTTCCATTTTATAGCTGTATCTTCTAATTGTTTTATTCTATCATCATGATTTTGTTGTATTTTAAATAATCTTTCTATTTTTTCTTCAATATCTTTAGCTTTCTTTTTAGACTTTTTGCCTAAAGCTTTAATTATCTGTTCTATTATTATTTTCTGTGCTAACATTACCAGTCCCTATTTGTTTCTTTTTTTTGTTGATACTTTTTTTTAATACGGTCACCAAGACCATTACCACTAAATGCGGCTAATATTTCTACTATAGCATGGAAACTTGATTTAATTTCCTTTTGCTCTAATTGTGTGAGCTTAGCCTGGTCTATTAATTTAATAACAATTCCCTCTAATCTCTTAAAAGATTCTTCAAGTTCTTCCATTAAAGTATTTTGTATGAAACTATTTTGTTTCCATATAAAATAACCAAAAGCTACTGCTACTGCTATTGGTATACCATATTGGTCTAATATTCCTAAAAAATCCATTACTTCTTATTACCTTTAATTAATTCACCCCATAAAGAAGCCATACCATTTACTATCTGAACTATATGTACAGTAAAATGTCCACGGGCGAAAAAGTCTATCACTCCAAATGCATGGGCCCATTTATGTTGTCTCCCTCCAAGCCATTGGTTTTTATCACCTGACATATCCTTTAAACACCCTAATGACCAGGCTGACTTTGGCCCATCCATGTGAGTAACAGAATCCTGCTGCAAACTATGATGATGACCATACATTATATTACATCCAAGTTTCCTTAAATGATTTGATGTATGATATTGCCCACCAAAGTGATGACCATGATAAAAGAAGATTTTCCCTATTTTAAGGTACTCTCCTGCTGGATGGTATATATACCCCCTATCATCGGATTTTATTGCCTTTTTGAACCCATATTGGCTCAAATAGGGGTATTCCTTAACAAAGTGGTCTAACCATTCATCATGATTACCTGCGCAGATATGTCTTTTCTTACATCCTGCTTTATCTAAAGAGCTATCCATCTTATCTAA
>CEON01018918.1_pt1 | contig 10158 bp, 2 predicted proteins | sample 530291 | NCBI WGS metagenome assembly CEON01 (sample SAMEA2619888, study PRJEB7988) | marine metagenome | biome: marine biome (ENVO:00000447); feature: surface water layer (ENVO:00002042); material: "saline water (ENVO:00002010), including plankton (ENVO:xxxxxxxx)" | depth 5 m
TATAGCATGGAAAATATATCACAAGCCACCTGTGTGGGCTCATTACTATCATTGGGTGTATGCTAGAAACTCATCAGTAGGACAGTTTTTACAATTCATGGTAGATGCTGCCTTTGTAAATAAAGGAGCTAAGGCTGGAACTACACAAGGAGAAGCAGACGCTGACTCTAAAATATATTTATCTCTAAACACCATGGATGGTAGACCATATAGTTACAGCGAAAGAAACAGGGCACTTGTTGGTAAGTGGAGCTTTGCAGAAGGTGACAGAATAAGAATAATAACAAATGCTAGTGGAACTGTTATGACAGACCCAGATGATTCATCTCAACAAATATATTATGATTTTAAAATTAGTGAGGTAGGAAGTTATCCAGGTAGGTTTGACTTTGACCCACAAGCTAATGATGATGAACAAGATGGTTTATCAGGAAAAATAAAACTAAGTCCTGATTCTCCTGCTGGTGGTTCACTTAATAATCCACAAGATGCTAAACCAGGGAAGTTCATTATACTAGATGACCCTAAGATATCAGGTCTTAGTATTAATGATGAAGTAAATGGTTCAATAAGTGGATGGGCAGGAGTAAGAGTGGAAATATATAGACCAAAGAAAAACTTAAACGCAGAGCAAAGTTTGTATTATGAGTTCTCTGAAAGGTTTAAGGTTATAAACCCAAGGACTGATTCAAGAACACACGAAGGTGGTCTTGGTGGTGTAAATCAAGTGGCTGACTCAAGTTATGTTGATTCAGAAACAACTGACTCTACTATTCCTGCAACTGGTAGGTTTAGAAGGGGTGATATTTGGTATAAGCCAAGAAACATAAGCACAGCTGCTGTATCACTGCCAGGGCAATTTGTAGAGAGTTATTTCTTAAATGACTTTATGCAAACCAATCATAACAATATAGGTAGACCACACATAAGTAGTCCATTTGCCACTGAGCTGAGGCGACCAGCTACTGTAACATACTCTGATGTATTTCAACCTGACACACAATTTAATGGGCTTCACTCATTTAACTTTAGTCAGAGACCATACATGGATTATGACCTGACTCTTGGTTCAATACAAAAACTTGTAACCAAAGAGACAGACCTTATACTAATGCAAGAAAATAAAATATCATCTCTCTTAGTTAACAAAAATATCATAAACTCACCACAAGGTGACCAAGGCTTGACGCTATCGCAAAATGTCTTGCCTGAAGAGGCTACCCCATATGGTGGAGACTTTGGTGTTTGCAAGAACCCAGAGTCTGTCGCAGTGCATGAAAAAACAATATATTTCATAGATATAAAAAGAGGTGCTGCATTAAGATTAGGTGGCAATGGACTTACTGTAATATCTGATTACAAGATGGGTGACTACTTTAGAGATAAAATGGATTTATATGCAAACATACTGACATCAGAGTATAACACTAAGTTAGATGGTGGATTATATATACTTGGTGGTTATGATAGAAGACATGGTGAATATGTAGTTACATTCCCACCTGTTTATACTGTTACTGCAGGCACAACTGATAGACAGCTAGCATTTTTTAATTCTTATGATAGAAACTTTAACACAAACTCTTTAAGAGAGGATGGTACAACAGCTTTAAATTTTAACACCAATATCGTTAACGATAGAGAAAAGACAACTCAATATGATGAGGATGAAACTGAAATAACGAGTGATGGTGGTAGAAGAGTTTCTATATCAAACAAACCTGAGACACTAAGTTTTAATGAAAATGCTAACAGATGGCACAGCTTCTTTACTTTTTATCCAGATTATTATGGCACACTAAATAGAACCTTTATATCTTTTAAGAATGGTGATTTGTATAAACACGATTCTAACTCTGATAAACATAATATGTTCTATGATAATCCATACCCTGAAGAATCTAAGATAAGATTCCCATTTAATTCAAATGTTTCAGATGTTAAAAGTTGGAATGCCATAACTATAGAGGGTTCAGATAAAAAAGAAATAATACCTCTTTTTGCTGTAGACACAACAGAAGATGCATTTATTACTGTAACTACTGACAGTGCTGTTATTACAGGAAGTAACGTCAAGTTTAGAGCTAATGACATTGTTGTTGGAGACTCTATTAAAGTTGATGATAATGGAACAATAAGAACTATAGGTAAAGTTGTTGAATTAACTAGTGGCACTCAACTTACGTGCACAGCATCTGAAATAAATGCATTTTTGACTGCATCATCTTTTTCCTCTGGCGACAATATATTCAACGCATTTGTTGAAACTGAAAAGCCAACTATGTATAAAACTGATTTTGTAACTAACCTAAACTCTAGTTCTTTAACTCATAGAACTTCTTATATAAACTCAGATGATTTTTCTACTGAAGCTTTATATACTGCAGGTAATTGGGTGACAAGGGAAGAGGTGGCTGCATCTCATATACCTTTTGGTATAACTAATACAGTAGGTGGAGAGTATTTTGGTTTGGGAACCTGCAGTACAACTACACTTGGAGCACTTGTGCTTGGTGCAAATGCACAATTTACAACATCTGGTTTAAATCCTGGTGATGAAATATTTTATAGTGATGGAGTAAATCCAGAAGTTAGTGTTGGGTTTATATCTAGTATTACATCAGACCAAACACTGACTTTAGTAAGCAATGCTTCAGTCGCTTTATCAGAAAAGTTTCTATATGGTAAAAAACAAGGGCATATAGAAGGAGATAGGTTAAAAGGACATTACATGGATACTCAGCTCACAAAGAGAACTCTTGAAAAAATACATCTGTATGCTGTAAATGCTAGTGTAATTAATAGCGAACTTACTAATAAATAAATAATAATTACTATATTTGTAAAACCATGGCTAGAAAAAAGAAAAAATTAAAAGGATTACACGCTGCCAAATACTTTATTGGTGGTTTAATTTCAGGTATAAAAGGAGCAAAACAATCTAAAAAAGATATTGCTAGAGCAGAGGCTGATAGACAAGCACAACTAGCTAAAGAGGAGCAGCTTAGACAAAGCAGACAGAAGTTAACTATGGCTCCTGAAGTAGAAAAACTAAAAGAAGGTCTTGGTGGTCAAGAGATAAACAGAAGACAAGAGGCTGCTGAAAGAGCTAGGGCTGGAGCTATGGCTGCTGCTACAAGAGCAGGTTCAAGAGTAGACCCATTCGCTGCTATGAAGGCAGGTCAACAGGCTGAAGCTAGTCTTGCAAGAGACCAGTCACAGGCACTTAGGTCAGGTTTAGAGGCAGGTGCTAGAGAAAGAAGGGATTTAAGAAATGTTCAAGAAGCTAGGGAGCAGGCTGACTATGCTAGACAAGCACAGTTGGCTGATTATGCTAGAGAAGATATTATGGCAGGACAATCAAATTTAGCTGCTTATCAACAACAGCAGTACGCAGGTATAGATGCTGGTATTGGGACTTTAGCTACAATGTCAGATAGAAAAATAAAAAAGAATATTAAAAAGGTTGGTGAATCAGAAGATGGTGTGCCTGTTAGTGAGTTTGAATACAAGAATAAAAAAGACGCACCTAGAGGACCTGGTAGATATAGAGGTGTTATCGCACAAGACCTTGTAGGAACAGAGCATGAAGACGCTGTTAAAAAAGTTGATAAAAATACTTTAGGTGTAAACTATGGTAAGTTAGATGTTAAGTTTGGTAAGATTGGAAAGGGTAGGCTTAAAGATAAAATGAAAAAAAGAAAGAAGGATATGATGGAAGCTGGAGAGCCTGAAGTAACTCCAGGAGAGTTTTCTCATGAAACCAATCCTATTGACTTAGTTCAGAAGAATGGAGAGGGTGGTATGCCAGAGAAGGTTGGAGAGATGACAGGTGGCGAAGCTATTGTACCTCCAAAGAATGTAAAGCAAATGAGAAAGATGATTAAGGAGAACGATGGAAAAGCTTTAGTAAGATTAATGGACAGACTATTAACCAAGTGGGACAAAGAAGCAAAAGACACTGAAGAGTCTAGAGCAGAGTTTGGTAAGACTATGGCAAAGCATGGTGCTGTTCATAAACCAAGAATACCTTCTGGTAAACAAAAATTTAAGTTTAGAAAATTAGGAAGAACGTCTATAGGTAGACTATAAATAATAGTGTATGGCAATAGCTAATGTATCAGAAATAGTAGGAAGAAGAGACCTAGTAAAAGAAGCACAGGGCTGGGCTCAACTCAGACTCCAAAGAGAAGAGGCTAGAAGAAAACAACAAGAAGCAAGACAGAAGGCTAGACCAAAGCCTTATAACTTTGAGTTAGCAGAATTTGGTACAAACAACGAATCCATGTTAGCTTTACAAGAGGACTTAAACAATCAGGTTTATAATTATGCTATGGCTAATGTGGATGTTTTGTCTTTAGACCCACGTTCTGAAGAGTGTGGTCCAAATTGTAGGCAAGCACATTTAACTTTAGCTAATATGAAAAATGCTGCTGCTGTGTTTAACACTTATGGAGATGATTTAAAGAGTAGGTATGATGCTTTAGCTGAATTAATGGTAAAAGACCCAGATAACTACGATAATCCAGAAAATCAGCAAAAGTTAGAAGACATGAAAAATGTCTGGAGACAAGGTATGGGTGGAGAGACTTTTAACTTTACTTTTAATAATCAAGGTAGACTTGTTGTTAACTCAAGAAGTAGAAAAAAACAACACAAGATACAGACAGACCCTAGTGGACAACCTATTGTAGATGAAAATGGAGAAAATATAAAATTATATTTAGATGCAGAAGGTAACGAAACTCCAGATATTAATTTAGCAGTTAGAGACAGAGATGGTAATCCTATTCCAATTATGGCTGATGTGGATACAGGTCAAGATTCTGATTTTGATTCTAGACAGCTAGGATTTGGGGACTGGCTAAATAGTTTAGGTTTTAATGATAGAGTATCAAATGTTGGTCAAGGTAATTTTCAAACAACAGTTGGTCAATATGAAAAACTTATACGTACAAATATTAATGGTAACCCTATAGAAGACCTGTCTATACAAGCTTTAGAAGCATATATATTTGGTGGTAATGGCACGTGGAACGATAACGCTGGAGTGGGTAACCTAAATAGTCACTCTAAATATTTAGAACAATTAGTAAGACAAGAAAAGGGAGAAGACCACGTAATAACAAAAGCAGACATACTTCAAAAAGCTTACGACCTTGGTATAGGTGTAAAAAGACAAAGTAGTGGTCCTGGTGGTCCTGGTGGATATGATTTAGCAGTCACAGATATATCAGGTTATAAATACAATCAAGACTTGATTTACGATGATGAAACTAGCTTTAATATAGACGATAATAAGCAAGCTGAAGGTTATAAGGATGTATCACAACAAAACTATGTTTTTGAAGGGGGAGCTTATGATACAGGAGAGCAAGGTGTTATAAAATTTAAAGTTGACCTTAAGCCTGGAAACGTAACAATGATAGATGGAGACAACAGATTTCAACAGGTAAAAAGCGATGTTCAATTAAGTTCTTATAATAAGCAAGTTGAGTTCCAAGGAGCACAATATGGTGTAGCTCTATTTTACAAGGGCAAAGCAATATCAACACAGGACTACCAAAATTTATCTGATGAGGAAAAAACAAAAGCTAAGTATAGGGTGGCTTTGTATGGTAACATGGTATTACCATCTCAAGACAAAGAAAAGTTAGACAGACTAGGTATTAACTACACAGTGGACAGTGGTGATAACTTACTTGTAAAAACAATAGTTCCTGCAGAGGCATACAAAACTCAAATTGGTGGTAGGGGTTCTGGTGACAGAAATGATGTTCTCATAAGAAATGTTGATGCTAGAAGATTACAGTTACAGCAAGAAAAAGAGGCACAAGAGAATCAAGCAAAGCCAGGAGGTGATAATGAAGACCCACTGAATATATTAAATTAATGGCAGTACAAGACGAAAAATTAACAGTAGAACAGTTAGCTAAAAAACTTAAATCAAAGTACCCACAGTACATGATGATGGATGACAGTGCTTTAGTGTCTAAAGTAATTGAAAAATATCCACAATATCAGAATGTGTTAAAAAAAAAAGACCAATCAGACCAAGATTTGGATGGGGAAGATGGTACATCAGATGTGGGAGATGGTGGTTTGGATTCTTCAAAGATTGAAGATAACACACCTTCATACTCTATAAACGAAATTCCTACATCTAAGTCTGTTCTATTAAATCAACTAAATGACGAGACATTTATAGCTTCTATAGCTGATGGTGAAACCAATGTTGTTGTTAGTAATGACAGTAAGCTAGAGGGTGATTTGTTGCAGAGGGTAGAGACATACAAAGCAAACAAAGAACAAGAAGAAGAAGAAGATAGCGAAGAAACTCAGGATGTAGACATAGATGCTGAGAACAAAATAGATAGTCTTAATCCTAACAAACGTGTAGAGAAAGAGAGTCTAGTACCCATAACTAAAAAAAATCCAAACCTTAATATCAACCCAACCCTGTCCAACAATCTAGTTAATCCTGTTGTCAATTCTGCCATGGAAGAGTTGGGTTTGGTTTGGAAAGACCACTCTAAGCTGAATATAGAGAGTGCTTATAGAGACGCAGAGCTAAACAAAAGAGTTGGTGGACACGAGCACTCATACCATCTACATGGAATGGCTATAGACCTAACTGGTGAAACAGCTAAGGACTTTATGAGATGGGCTACACAAACACCAGAGGGAAGAGAGTGGGCAAATAAGTGGACAGAGGGAGCTACTGGTGGACCAGGTATAATACTTGAAGACGAGGGTGGTAAAAAAGAACACGTTCATATACAGTTCAAAAAAGATTTAGCTAGTAAAAATACTCTTACCACAGTCAATCCACACCTAAATGCCAGCATAAAACCCAGCCAGGTAGAAAGAGAAGAGATAGTTGGACAAGAGGGGACAGGTTTTGACATGACTGACTTCTTACACAAAACAGGTGAACAGCCTAAAATAAAAATATCTGACGTATCTCATTTACTAACATCAGATGAAAAAAATTCACTAAGCTTCATGATTGCTGGTAGTAAAGATTGGAAGGGTAATCCACTTAAATATCTATTTATGGATAAGGAGTCTAGAGAAAGTGGTGAGTGGTGGAAGACAAGGCTTGGTGATGCTATGAGTCCTGAAAGTCAAAATAGTATGTATGGAGATTATCAATCTGCCATGGGAAAAATTAATTCTGAGATAAACAAATATCTTAACAGTGGGTATGAGTATTTAGGTGATGGAAAGTATAAACATACTAAAACAGGTATTGTCATATCTCCAGAGATGGTTGGTGGCAGTAATCCATTATTAGCAAACACTTCTGCATTACCAAAGCTTATAAACAGAATAGAGCAAAACCCAAAATTTTTAATGGATGAAGATGGTGATGGGATTGCTGATGGTCTTGGAGGACTTACAATAAATGAGCTCTACAATGAGTTTAATGGTGATATGTCTAACTTTCTAAAACAAGAAATAGAATCTTTAGATGGAGATGATAGAAAATTAAAAGAATCTGAGTATGATATAAAAGCAGCTCAATTTTCTGTTAATCTATTTGATAATCTATCTAAAAGTATGGATGAATCCATAAATATTAGTGATAGCAGAAAAAAGATAAACCAGCTAGGAGAACAGATAACACTGGCAGAGCAGTGGTTAAAAGAGCAGTATGATATTATAAACGAATATCCTACCTACGCACATGGTGGCTTAGATACTAGGAACATGAATCAGGATGACTTGAACAAATATAATAAGTTGGTTAACGACTTCAATCAGTTCAGAGAAGGTAAGTATCAGCAGTTGTTAAATGAGAGAGAGAAATTTATTGCTGAGGACTCAAATGTAAATCTTCTAAACAGAATGATAAATGGATATAACACATCCATTTCTTACCTTATGTCTAGTACAGATGAACCAATATACAGTAAGAGAGCAGATAAAGTTAGGAAAAGAAGAAACAAAGCTCAAAAGTCTTACAATGAATCCACATGGATTGGTAAAACACTAAGGTCTGTTGCCACACCAATAGTACAAACTGCTGGTAAGTTTGTTGCAAGTATAGCGTCTGTTCCTCAGCAAGCTAAAAGTATTTTTGTATACGAAAATGAGTTTGACCTAACTGATAAGATTGCAAAAGTAGCACAAGAGTCAATAGTTGATGCCATGCAACAATCAGGTAGCTCTTGGTTATACAGACCCACAAGTCTTACTAACGCAGAGTCTATGGGTAATGTTTTTTCAACAAATGTTGGTGAAGACGTAATAATATTTGATAAGAACAATGAGATAAAAAATATTGTTACTAAAGACAATATGCTTATAGACCCTAAGTCTGATAGGTATCAAGACATAGTCAAAGAATACACAGAAAATAAAAACAGCTACCCTATAAAGAAAACAAAAGAGTGGGGTTCATTTTTCTATAATTTTGCTCAAGCAACAACTGATTTTATATTAGACATGACCATAGCTAAAAGGGTTGGTGCTGGAACTCGTAGAGTAACAGGTTCTGCTAGAGCTGGTAAGCTAGGATTTGCAGGTGGTTTGTATGGTGCTACAAATGTTAGAATGTATAATATGTACTATCAAGAAGGTTTGAGACAAGGTATGTTACCTGGAGAAGCTTCAGACTTTGCGAACCAAGCAGCCATGGTATCATCTGTTATTGAAATAGTCACACCAGATTTTGGTATGGTAAATCCTAGAGTTAAAAGGATGGCTACTGACAAAGCTATAGACGCTATAAGTGGTAGGATTACTAAAGATGCTGTAAGTAGAGAACAAAAAAGAAATATTATAAACTCTGTATTTAATAGAAACGCTGCTAAGTATGGTCTTATTGAAGGCTTTGAAGAAGTTGCTCAAGGAGGTGCAGTAGACCTTGTAAAAGACCAGTGGTGGAATAGTTATAACTTTGATACCAAATTTGATGTTAATGAAGCTTTAGAAGAGTTTACTATTGGAGCACTTATTGGTTATGGCTCTACATCTATATCAGATGCTAGCTCACTAACTAATAAAGAGTATATTAAGTCTGGTATGTATAAAGATGGTGTGTACCATGCTTATACGAATCAAGAAGAAACATTTAGAGCTATAGATAATCAGGTTGGAAAACAGTTTATGGTAAATGGTGATTTCAAAACATTTACTGAAACTGATGCTAAAAAAATGAAAGATGGTCTTAAAAATAGATTTAAGACAATGGAGAATCTTATTGGTAAAAGAGATTTGAACGACCTATCTAAGAGAGAACTTTTGAACTTGATAGAGTACAAACAAAATGCTGAATCTTTGCAGGGTAGTAAAAACCAAGATATATTAGAAGAGGTAAACAGAAGAATAACAGAGTCTGACACTGCTATAGATAGAATACTAAAAAACGAAGACCCAATAAAAGTTATGGCTGACTTAGCCAACAGTATGGACTTTGAGGTGAGAGAGTATATTGGTAGCTTTATGGATATCACAAAAATAGGTGTTGGTACAAAAGCTCTTATAAGAAGAATAGCTAAAGGTGACCCTTTAACTGAAACTCAACGAAGAAACTCTCTCATTGCTATTAAAGCTAGAATAAATGCTTTAGACAGAAGTGAATCACTTACTTCAGAAGAAAAGGCTCAGTTAGCTTTACTAAAGAAACTAGAAAAAGATGTAACTAATATAAAAACAACTAAAGATGAAGAAACTATCACCAGAGGTAGAGGCGAGACTGGCAGAACTACCAGAGGAGCTGCAGGTACGAGTCTTAGAGAAAGTATTGAACAGGCTCAAGATGAGAAAGACACCACAACCCTCAACCAAAACATTGGAAAAAGAGTTGCCTACAAAGGCAAAGAAGGAATCTTAACCAAAAATAAAAAAGGAGAGTTCGTTCTAAAAACCTCAGACAGAGGTAGAGGTATAAAGATAAAAGATGCTACAGGAAGAAAAAGACTTAGCACTGTTGGTTTAACATACAGGGGCAGAAAGGTTAGTGTAACTCCTGAAGGTAAGCTTGATATTGATGGTCAAGACACAGGTCAAATACTTGGGTTTTCTAAGAATGATGATGGCTCTCTTGATTCAGTAATAACTTTAGATAACGAGTTCAATGACGATGTAAAAAAGAAAGCAGCTGCTAGATTTAAAACCCTACAAAGAAGAAGGAACAATGGAGAGATTAGT
>CEON01000636.1_pt1 | contig 10156 bp, 14 predicted proteins | sample 530291 | NCBI WGS metagenome assembly CEON01 (sample SAMEA2619888, study PRJEB7988) | marine metagenome | biome: marine biome (ENVO:00000447); feature: surface water layer (ENVO:00002042); material: "saline water (ENVO:00002010), including plankton (ENVO:xxxxxxxx)" | depth 5 m
TGGCTCATTTTGCTTTGGCCTCGGTTATGCTTACAGGGAGATATCCCCCTTCTACAAGAAATCCAGCACAAAATTCATATCAAATTCCAAAGCAGAATCAGAAGATGATGGTATGTTCTGGGGTGCTTTGTTCCAACAGACTTAATATGGCTCACGAGAACGGTGGGGTATGCCAAGGAGAAGAAAGAACATCTCCTGTGGCAACAATTCAAGATTGAGAAGAATCGTGATGGAGGTTCTTTACTACTATGGTCCTGTTACAAGGTACGAGATTATGTCTAAACTTTCCTACTGGGATAACAAACTCCAACCGAGCGCACAAACGCTTTCCAGCATATTAGGAAAGACTCAAGCGATATTGAAAGTCGGTACTGATAAAGTGGCATCTTCATCAGGCAGAATGAAGACCAAACCCACATACGATATAGACAGGAGATACATCATAGATGTTGAAGATATCAGGATGGCAATCCCCAAATCATCTCTCTATAAGCATGAGAAGCACTTGGCTGAAATATGCCCTGAGTGTCATCGCTTTAGAATACCTTTCGAGGGACCTGTGTGTATTAGATGTAGCAGAATAGATACATAAATAAGGCGAAGGTCATAGAGGAAATCATGGTCAAGATAGTGGGGATTTGTGGCCCTATGCGGTCAGGAAAAACGACTGTCGCTAATCTATTCATGAAGAACCTTCCAAACGCTCATTCGATATCATTCGCATTGGCTGTAAGAAATCAAGTAGCGAGGGGAATGAACATCAAGACCAGCGAACTCGGCTCCTTCGATAAGAACGTCATAAGACCTGTATTACAAGCATGGGGTCATGGTATGAGAACTTTGTTCGGTTCTGATTACTGGGTTACTACATTGGCTCAAGACCCTTTCTGGACTTTCATAGATAGTGATTCAGTGGTTTTCATTGATGATGTTAGATACCTCAATGAAATCAATTGGATTCTTCACAATGGAGGTTGTGTAATCAAACTGTGGTGTGATGTAGATACTCGGATTAGTCGTGGTGCTTCACCAGACCCTGAACTAATAAATCATGAATCCGAGACATCTTTAGATGGTTTCAGCACATATCTAAAGGAGATTGATACATCATTCATGCTGCCCCATCAATTGTATGCTGAAGTTCATGAGGTGCTAACTAATGCCGAAGTCATTTGAGTGGGTTGGGTACTGCGGAAGGTGTAAGAAGTGGAGGCACGAAGACCACGTAATATTCTCAAAGATAAATGCGAGCAAAAGTTTTTGCACGTTCTGTGGGACAGCATTATCAGATAAACCGGGAGGTTTCAAAGCATGGTAAAATCACTGTGGGTCGAGAAGCATAGACCTTTGAAGATAGAGGATGTAGTAGGTCAAGACGTAATCACCTCGGAGATACGTTCAATCGTAAATTCAGGTAATATGCAGCACTTCATATTCTATTCCCCTGAACCCGGCACAGGTAAGACCTCTTTGGCCTATGCTATCGCTAAGGAGTTGGATTATCAAGTCCACAGGTTCAATGCCTCATCAAAGAAGCAACGTGGTATTGAGTTCGTTGAAGAAGATGTTGCTCCTTTATCAAGGCTCGGACAATGGGAAACCATATTCCTACTCGATGAAGCAGACCGAATAACGACTCAAGCCCAAGATGCGCTCAAGGGCGTGATAGAGGATGCTCAAGGGTACTTCATTCTAACCTGCAACGACCTAAGCAGGGTATCACCTTGGCTCCAATCAAGATGCCAAGTGAGGCACTTCAAGCCCATCGACCAAGAAACAATCTGCAAAAGACTTGCTGTAATCGCAGCACGAGAAGGTGTTGAAGTAACTGACAGCGATATCAAGGCGATAGCGAAGCACCATGAGGGTGATTTGAGGAACGCTATATCAGCACTACAATCCTACTCTTGCTTGCCTCAAGAAGATGCGAATCAATTCATACGCTCGCTGTATGTATCTACAATAGATGCCAAGAAGTTCCTGACGTTGGTGTTCAAGGAGAAGTCGATTGATACAGCCTATGATATGCTGGATTCCACATTACCAAGAAAGAGCATACAATCAATCTTTGAATTCGGAGTTACATCCCCGGCATCAAACGATGCTCATATGAAGTTGATAGAAGCATCAGTCGTGGCCGAAAGAGACTTGATAAACGGTGTCGAGCCGACTATCGCTCTTTGGAACTTTTGTAGGCTTTTGACCTTATAATAGACTCATTTTTCAAGCGAGGCATAACGAATGGAAGCATTAATAACCCCTTGAAATTTGGGAAGGAATACAGCGAAGGTGAACCATGATGAATAATCTGACAAACGTAGCAAAGCAAATAGGAGTCTCTGAAGACTCATTGAACGCCCGTATCAAGACAGTGGTTGAAGAACAATCATCTGCTTGGACGGCTGCCGGAAGAAGTTCCGATGAACAGCAAACTATGGCCCTTAGAGTGGCTGCCCGACAACTTGCGTCTGAAAAGGCGCGTATCAAGTCGTCTGGATGCAACCGACTCGATGGAATGTTTGTTTCTGTCCCACCTAAGAAGGACTGGGCGCAGATGTCTTATCGGAAGATGGCAACTCGACTAAACGGTGATATCTCACAAAGAGAAGCACTTGTTCAAGCAGGTGAATTGATATACTACATCAACAACGGTGATGGCTCTTACACAAAGATGCACAACCCGTCTTTGACAGGTAAAATGACATTTGAACAAGACAGCGATTCCGTAAGTGTTTCCAATGTACCTGACAGGTCTATGGAATTAGACAACGGTGATTCGTTCTCACTTGTATGGGATAAGACCAGCCCTACTCTACCATCCGGCGATGCTTCTTGGAGATATGGTGCTCCAAGACCACTATCGGAGCCAGAAAGGGTCTGCAAGTTCCTTGGTCGTGAAGGCACAGGTGATGTTGACCTATACACAATCAGACTTCAAGGCGAACTGGCAACCAAGTCGTACCCTACATTCACTCCGGGCTACTTGGCTGTAAAGTTGGGTAAGAATCTAACAGCATATGGTAAGGCTGGTGTCACTACTTTTGAGCGTGATGACAGTGTTGCTTCCATCTTTAGTGGACCTCCCTTGACTATCGGTGAAAATGGGCCTGAAGGCATCATACCTTCTTTGGTTACTCAGTTCATTGGTGGACTAAACGAACTCGGTCCTTACTATGATGCTCACCGTGAAGACTCGGATTGGTGGGGACAGACAATCGCTACTATCGTTGAAGTCTGCCAAATAGACCCTCGCGATAACGGCGGCTGGGTTGTTACGGTTGGCGACCTCGATGTTCTATCTGATGCTCCTACTATGGACATATGGCTACCTGCTGGTGACTTGGACTTCGGTGTTGGCTCAGAGATGGTCATCATGGGTGCTCCTTGGCGAACAAGAGACACAAACGAAATGCGGCTAAGTCTGCATGGATGGTGGGTCAGCGATGGCATCGCACCAACGACCTCCGAAAACCTTGAGGGGTGGGACGAGTGAGTTGGGGCGCAAAGGCTGTCGCTACCGCCAATCCTGATGCAGGTAGCAAGTATGATGCTGGCTACTACCGCGACTTGTTTGAGAGAAACAAGGCAGCAAAGAACCAAATCCCTGTAAGGATGGCTCTTGTAGGTACTGAAAACACCGCCAAGACAGGTCTTGCTGTGTCAATCATCAGACAGAACAAACCAAAAGGCAGAATTACTATCTTCGACTTCGATAACAGTGCAACTGCTACTGTGGGACACAACTTCCCAGACGATGACGATATCCACGTTATACCCATCTATGATGAGGCAGATGAATCGCTGTTCAATGATGACAACACTGTAAAGTGGCATGCTGTCATTGACAAAGTAGGCTGGTTCGCAAACCTTCTTGCTGAAGATATGCGACAGAACCCTGAAGACCATGCTGGATTCGTGTTCGATGGAGGTTCCACCTTCTTGAAGTGGTGCGAATTCGGAATGAATTGGATGCTTCAAAACCGTTCTAAAAACGCAATCAATGTGGCTGATGGAGATAGGTTCAACCAAGCCGAGTGGCGATTCAGAAACCAGATGTTCCGTGACATAATCAACCGAATGCACTCGTTGCCTGTTCAATACGGTATGTTCACGTTTCACCTGAAAGCAATCAAGAATTACGTCGATGGTGGAGGCGGTAGCAAAGTCCTCATGACCATAGGGCAGAGACCTGATTGGGTAGATGGTACTCAAAGAATAGTAAATGCACAGATATTCCTCAATAGATACATGAACAAACCAGACCCTGCGGCTGGCGTAAAGGCTGACAAGAGCCTTTCCGATGGCGAATGGGAAATACGAGGTATCGTTGAGGAAATGAAGGGGAAGAACATGGAACTGCTTGGAAAGGAGTTCGTTGTTCTGAACGTCAAAGGTGGGAAGGTGTCTTGGAATGGTATCAAGGAACTCCAGTGGTGAAATAGTTTGTCCGGGTTGTACGGACATTCTATCTCACGAATGGATTAACTTATCCTCCAACACATACACTTGCTCAAATCCAAGGTGTGCTATAATACAGTTGAAGATTGATAGTAGCATTGATAAACCGATAGGGGTGAATTGAATTATGGCGATAACAACAAGAAATCAGGGCTTAAAAACCCTTCTCGAACTAACACAAAGAAAGCAGAACGTCGGTGGGAAATCACAAGAGCAGGTAACTGCTTGCGTCCTTCGTTCCGATGGCAGCGAATTGACAACCACATCTCTTGTGAGGGATGGTAAGACCAGCATCGGTAGGTTCTCCACTACTTCATCAGGTGTAGATACAATATGTGTACCTGATATCAATAGGCTTCTCGGTGTTCTATCTGCCCACGGCACTAAGGTTACTCTTGAGGCCGAAGGTAGTAGGATAAGAGTCAAGTCTGGAAAGAAGACCACGACATTGACAGGTGACTTGGGTGGCTTGGCTTTCCCCCATTCTTCTGAGACTATCGGGGAATGGGAAGCAAAGTCTGTTGACCTATCCAAGAGGCTTGAACCTGAAACCGGGGCATACATCATGAGAGATGGTTCTAAAAGGCTCCCTATGGCAACATTCAAGGTTGAGTCTGTTGAATTGTTTGAAGCATTGAGGTGCGATAACATAAACGGACAGAAACTCAATAGGTATAGATTCAAGTACGATTCAGGTGTGTTGTCTGTGGATGTCGGTGATGACATCAAGGGCAGGACTCTTACCACATTGGAATTCGATGGTTCTGGTATCGACTTTGAGTGGGACTTCGAGGGTGGATTGGAAGGTTTGCTCAAACCCTTTTCAGGCGAGACAACATTGTATTTCATAGACTTCAGACCCGAAGGCCAAGGTATCAGACTATTCCTTCTTCTGCCCGGTGGGTCTTGGGTATTTCAGGCTGGTGTTTTAGAGTGAAGCACTTAGGAGATTTGTTTGTCAAGCCATCCAAAAGGACGAGCAGAAACAATCGTCTTAGGAAAAGAATACTTGATGTAATGTCTCCTAATGAATTAGTCACCACACGACAGGTTTATGAAAGGCTCTATTATGATGATAAGAACAGCAAAAGAATGCTCGGTTCCTTGGTGTCTCTATCAATGATTATGGATAGGACTCCTGAAATAAGAAGGGTGGGAGAGAAAAGGAACGACAGGAGGTGGGTACTTGCCGATAATTACACTGGAGACTGATGTGAAGCACGATGAGTTCACACAGATTGCTGAAAGCATGTTCGATGTACCTCTTGAGCAAAGAATGGTCACTGAAGTCATAGACAACATACATCCACCTCAAGACTGGTCGATAGGTTGCATCTATGGTCCGTCTGGCTGCGGTAAGACGACTCTATTGGTTAGCAACTTCCATGAGCCTTACCAACATGGCTGGGGCAGAGACGAAGCAATCATCTCAAGCATAGGTCACATGGGTCTATCACCTGAAGAAGCCGGTAGCCTTTTGTCTGCTGTCGGTCTTGCATCTGTGCCTTCTTGGTGCAGACCATACAACACACTTTCAAACGGAGAGCAATTCCGAGCCGATTTAGCGGCAGCAGTTGCTCATGGTATGGTGAACGGTGGTATCATCTGTATTGATGAATTCACCTCAGTAGTAGATAGAAACGTGGCTAAGGCTGCCTCATATGCCTTGCAGAAGTGGATTAGAAAGACTGATGCTAAGGTTGTAGTAGCCTCCTGTCATGAAGACATACTTGAATGGCTGATGCCCGATTGGGTGTATAACCCTCTTGAGGGTAAAACCATAACCTCAGACGCCGGGGGGTGGTCTTTTCAACGACCTCCAATTGAACTCGAAATATTCCGCGCACAATATGAGGCGTGGGACATCTTCAAAGCGCATCACTATCTGACAGAAGAACTAAACAAAGCAGCAAGGATATTCGTAGCAACATGGGAGGGAAAACCAGTGGCAATATCATGCACATTACCCTTCCCCAATGGAGGCATACAAAACGGTTGGAGAGCGAGCCGTACTGTTGTTTTGCCTGATTATCAAGGTCTTGGCATAGGTGTGCGTCTGTCTGACTTCATCGCTTCTATGGTTAAAGCCAACGGAGGCAGATACTTTAGTAGGCATTCTCACTTCGCATTCGCTCAACATAGATTCAACAATCCCAACTGGAAGGAAACAGCAGTTTCACGAAAGGTCCACACACATTCAGGTAATGAAGATTGGGGCTGGAAGCGCAACGACAGGGAATGCTATTCCTTTGAGTATATCGGACCGGCATGTGAACCTGCTATGGCCGAAATCTTTTGGGGCTGGAAAATTGATGCGGGGGGCGTTGAATGGCTTTGAATGGGTCCGGTGGGGGGTTGGTGCGGGATGCACAAAGAAGGCCCATACACGGCGTTCTGGGGGCCATTCATGGGCAATTCTCGACGCTATCCCAAGAAGTTAGAAGGGGTCCGTTCTTCAAGGCGACAGGAACCAAGAGGGATGGGCGATTTGACCCCGATGAGGGTTGGGTGTCTGTTAGGATGCCACCAAGGTTCTTCGTTTTCCCTGAAAAGGCGTATGAATATTTCACGTCAATGACAGATGCTACTCTTTGGGTCAAGAACACGGAAGGCTCCAGAAATGAATGGAGTGTATTCCTAACTAAAGGAAAGCCTTGGCCTGAAGGGGCAAGAGGGAGTGATGAAAATGAGTGAACTAACACATATTTATAGCGTGATATTGGACGAAGTGCAGATAGGAGACAACAGGTTTGTTATACCTACTGATAGTGGGAATGTTATACTGAACATAAGAGCCACTTTGCAGGGTGACCCTGCAGTAAGGAAGTATAAGGACAGAGAGTGGTTGGCTAACAAATACTCAGTGGAGAACAACACGATGCAACAAATAGCAGACATGTGCGACGTTTCTCCGATGACTATAAACCTGTGGCTAAAGAGACACGGTATAGCAACTCGTAATAGAGGACAAAGAGCGCGGTGAATTAATAAGCCGCGACTATGGAGATGGGATTATGATAGTCGATAGACTAAGAGGGCGAAGCATACTCGTAAGGCATCGTGACCCTAAGACTCATGAAAGGATAGAGACTAAAATCAATGATGTGATGCCTTACTGTTTCGTCAAGTCTGACGTTGCCAACATGGTTTCCTGTATAGGCAGGGAAGAAGGGTATGAAGGTCTGTATGGTGAAGAACTCACTAAATGTATCTTCAGGGACCCCGGTGATGTAGGTGTTCTCAAGAAGGGATTCCAAACTTGGGAGGCAAATATCCCCTTTGTCAACAGGGTCTTAGTCGATAAGAAGTCTGATTTTCCAAACTACAAACACAGGATATGGTACTTAGATATGGAGTGGTCTATCAATACGGGTGAGATAACCGCTATTACTGTGTATGACAACTATTCTGAAAGGTACTTCACTTGGTTTCTGTGCAACGACTCATGGAATAAACCGGGTCCTGTAAAGTCAATGCCCTGCATCGACCACCCATACGATATGAAAGAGGTTACATTTGACACACCTGCCTTGGCGTTCTTGACTGAGGCCGAAATGCTACAACACTTCGTCAGGCATCTGGCGAAGCATGACCCGGATGTAATTACAGGTTGGTACGTCATAGGTGCTGATATCCGACAACTATCAGAGAGACTTGACTTCTGGGACATAGGTGCTAAATCCCTATCCCCTTTGAACAGGCATCGCTATGAATACAAGGATGACTGGTCTCAGCCTATACCGGGGAGGATTTGCATAGACCTGATGGTTGCGTGGAGCAAGTTGTGGCAGATGAAGAATGGAAAACTGCCTAACATGAAGTTAGATACAGCAGCCAAAGAAGGTCTTGGTGAACAGAAGGTTCCCCTGCCCAACGGTCATGACACTTATTATTCAGACATTGGGACATACATCCACTATAACGTAATAGATGTGGCTCTTATGCCAAGACTCAATGCTGTCAACAACGCAATAGAACACTTCTTGGCTTTGCAGCACCTCGTACAATGTGATATCAGAACAACGCCTTTCATCACCAAGATGTTCACTGTGCTGGCTTTACGTGACCCCAAGTTCACATACAGAATACCATCAAGACCTCAATTCAGCAAGGTGGATTACCAAGGTGCTGACATCATGCAACCAAAACCAGGTCTGTATGACAATATAGGTATAATGGACGTTAGAGCCATGTATCACAGCAATGTCTCCAAGTATGGTATATCATGGGAGAACATTTCCGAGACAGGTGATGACATAGGAAACGGTCTGAAGTTTGACCGTTCCGAGCCGGGTCTTCTACAAAGACAGATGGACAATATGACAGACCTTCGTAATCACTACAAAGGTCTGATGAAGTCAGCAAAGACTGACGATGAAAGGAAAAGGTATGACTCCCTGCAATTCGCAACTAAGTCGCTGGTCGCTTCGATGTATGGTGCTGCTGGCGATTCAAGGTATGGTTTGTATCACCCTGACGTTGCTGCTGCAATCACATTCACATCAAGAAGGACTCTTGGTGAACTCAAGGATGAGTGCATCAAAAGAGACATGGAAGTCGTCTATGGTCACACGGATTCAGTGTTTGTTCGCATACCAGACCCAAAGTCCGGTGTCGAGGCTCTCAAGGAAATCAATGAAGCCATGTCCCCCATCATCACTGAATTCGAGAAATGGTGTTCTTCCATGCTAATAGTAGCAAAGAACAGGTATGCTTGCAGGGTTTCTTGGACTGACGGTGAACACCATGAACCTCAGACATACATCAAAGGGATAGAGATGAAGCAATCACGTATGCCTCAAGTCATGAAGGACTCTATGGAATATGTAGTGGATGGTCTGTTGGATGGAGTTCCACCCGAACAAATCAGCGATAAGGTTGTTTCCATGATAGATAGAGTCATCAACAAGGAATATCCTTGGGAGCACCTTTGTCTTAGAGGCAGACTTGAAAGGGACTTGAGCGAATACAAGGTTCTTTCGGAGTCAAGAGCCGCTGCTGATTGGGCCAATAGGAACATCGGCAAGGACTACAGGGCAGGTTCTTCTTTCTTCGTCTGTTTGGATTCCAACAGCAAATACATAGCATTCGACCATCCAGATGATATAGAGGGTCTGGCCTCCATAGGCTACAAACCAATGGCTCAACGATTCATTGTCGATAAAGTGCTGCCTTACTTCTCATTAGTTGGAGAAGACCCGATAGTGCTGGAAAACGCATTGAATGGTTTGGGGCAGTTGGAATGGCTATAAATATATTAATAAGGCGATGATGTGAGGAATGATTATGACACGAATAGAAGAACTTGAGGCGAAATACAAATACCTTGAAACCAACCTTCAGCAAATGGGTGATATGTTGAATCAATTGGCAGATGGTTGTGGAGAACTAAACAACAGACTAATATTTGTCCTGTGCGACTTGGGACATGCAAGACCAATGTGGTGCAGCGAATGTAGCCAAGTAGTAATACAGGCTTTGCAAAATGGAGAACCAACAGACCCTAACTGCCCTACATGTGGCGGTGAATTGTCTGAAAAAGCAGAGGTTGGTGAAGAAGAATGAAGCGTGGAGTAGACATAACACAGAAAGTCCTCAAATTGGCTGAAATGGCTAAAAAAGGAGTAAGAATCATGAGTCAAGATTTGGAGGAAGAAGAATGAGTGGTTTAGTCTATGATATCATGCAGGCATTTACA
>CEON01072506.1_pt1 | contig 10150 bp, 6 predicted proteins | sample 530291 | NCBI WGS metagenome assembly CEON01 (sample SAMEA2619888, study PRJEB7988) | marine metagenome | biome: marine biome (ENVO:00000447); feature: surface water layer (ENVO:00002042); material: "saline water (ENVO:00002010), including plankton (ENVO:xxxxxxxx)" | depth 5 m
ACAGAACCATAAGCAGAACCAGTATGATCTCCGTCTGAATCACTAGCAGTCCAGTGAACAGTGGTAACTACATCAGATAAAGAACCTACAGTTTTTGTTGCATCTAAACTGACAACATCCCAAGTAACAGCCATGATAAATAATATTTTATTTTATTTTACTTTGATTCTACTGTTTGAACAGTTTCAGTTACAACATCTGGTAATTTTGCAAACTGTTTCAATGCACCCTGATCTTCCATTATTGGTTGTACTAATTTTTGTGCCTCTGCCTGTTTTTCTTGAATTTCTTTTTGAAGCATTTGTGCTTTTGCAATATTTAAATCAAGACGTGTTTTTGTCTCATCATAAAGTTCTTGTGGAGTTGCCATAAAATTTATTTAAGTTATCCAATTTTACTAAGCAGCTTCTAAAGCCGCAACTTTGGTTTCCAACACCTCTATTTTTGCAATAGCTTCTTGTAAAGCCTTCATTCCTTTCATGTATAAAATGGAAGTTTTAACAAACTTATGTGTTTCTTTTGTATTTTCATCTTCTCTACCAGTTTGAACTAAATTAGGACATACAGTTTCTGCCTCCTGTGCAACTACTCCAATTTGCTTATGAGTAGGAAAACCGGTGCTTTCTTTGTAATTGTATGATCTAAATTTTAAATTTTTAAAATCATCCCACTGACTATTTGCATCAACAATATTTTCTTTAAGAGAAATATCTGAAATTGTACCATAGCTACCATTTACATTTCTAACATCACCATCATCACCAACTTCTAACCTAAAGGCTTGAACACCAGGATTTGGTGATTCAATTCTGCAGCCAATAAACTCGTATGAATTATTTACTGTTTCTCTCTCTGCATGCAAAAGCATAACTGTACCAACATAACTAGCATTAGTATTTGCAAATGTAACTGTTGATGCACTTGTTTTATCTGATCTAACCTCAAGCCTTCCATTTTGAACACCTGATGTAGTTCCTATAAGCACGTCTCCATCATTTTGTATGGTCATTCGTGTTAAAGCAGTTTCAGAACCATCTGGGGTAGTGGCGAACCTAAGTCGTCCTGGCATATCATTTGCTCCAGGTGTACCATCTACTTCGCATCTTATGGAAGCAGCTATTGAGTTGCTGTCAGTTCCATCATTACCAAAGAAAAATATGCTACCTAAACGATCACCACTTTGAACAACCGTATTACCAGCTATAGAACCACCCCTGCTTTTTGAAAAACAAAGAAAAGATTCATTAACATCATTACTAAATCTTGCCAAATTCATTGAGGCATCATCAGATCCTGTTCCAATAACTTGTAAAGCACCCTCTATACCTCCATTAGAAACATTTACTGTGGAACCGATAAGCAATCTGCCAGAGTTATCTATCGTCATTCTTGAAGTTTCATCCGTTCCAAAACTTAACGAATTATTATTGTGAAGATATTGAATAAACCCTGCAAATTCAGCATTGCCACTTGTTGCGTCACTAAAAAATATCGAACCAGCATGACTTGTGCCAGAACGAATTGTCATTCCTGTATCGGCACTTGTTCCGATTGTTAAATCATCTGCATTACCATTACCTTCAGTAGTAGTTCCGATAAGCAACCTTCCAGACGTATCTAATCGCATCCCTTCACTATTGTTAGTTGCGAAAATTAAATGAAAATTACTTTGATGATAAAAATTACCATGACCTGAAGCATCTAAACCAACATATAAACCTTGATTTGTTGAATTTCCTGTATCAGTATTTGTAAATTGTATTGCTGAACCATTAGTTGATGAGTTGTGTATTCTTACTAAACGAGGTTCTGTGCCACCGTCTGTAATTTCTAAAATAGTATCTGGCGTAGTTGTGCCTCCTATACCAATTCGATCATTTCCTGCATCAACATAAAATAAATTAGCTTCTGTATCGCCTTCAATTCTAAAATCTACGTCTGCACCATCTTCATTAAATATTGTTGTTGCTCCAAGTTCCATTCTTTCAACACCACCAGTTGCAACATTAAAAGTATCAGCAGCAGAACTAAAAATACCTGTATTTAAATCATCTCTAAATGCTAGTCCAGGAGTACTTGCAGAGCCATCTTCAAGGGTTAAGGTTCCGTCAAGTTGAAACAACTCTATCCAACCATCATCAGCAGCATTTCTTATTTTTAAAACTGCTGGACTTGAGTTTGTATCAGCCCAAAAACTAAAAGCTTTTGATCCAGCATCACTTGAAATAACAGTTGAGGGATCGGTTGTACCGCTATTATTAGTTAATATTGCTTTGAATAAAGAATTTAAGTCTGCTCTTACTGCACTACCAGTTCCGTTATCAATTACATAATCATGTGTAGCCATTGCCTAAACCAATTTTTTATCTAAGTATATCCTACTTTAAAATTAACTACCACGCCCAAATCCAGTTGCCGCATATTTGAAATTTCTATCTACAAAAGTTTCATTTCCAGATGTATCTCTATTTTTCACGTTTATTGTGAAACCTGTTGAAGTGATGCTTGGAATTGTAAAGAAATCCCCAGCCTGTGCATTTTCAATAGTAATACCAACAGAAGGCTTTACACTATCGGCTGCAACACTTGTACCCGACTGGCCTGTGAAGAAACTATTTGTGAAAGTCACTGATTTTGTAGATGTACCAGAAGCAATCAATCCATTTGTTGCCCCTGCATTTCCAAGACTTGTTTCTGTTCTACTTTCCAATTCCGCTGTATAACCTAACTGGTCAATCTCAATACTTTGGGCTGGATCGTCAGAATCCATTTCACATCTGAATTTAAAACCTCTTGCAACATAAGATCCGTTTACAAAAGGATTGAACTGGCTAAATTCTGCACTAAAGTTACAATTCCCACTTGTTGAAAGAGAACTTGCGGAAGTCAGAGTGAAAGTATTTGTTGTAGGAACTGATTGTATTTGATAATCTCCATCAACACCTGTTCCAGAAGTAAAATCTAAAGTAACAAAACTACCAACAGAATAACCATGATTTGTTTTTGTAATTGTAATGATAGTTCCAGCACCACCTGAACCATTGTTTATGGTATATGTGCCAGCAGTTGACGTATCAGGGTCTGAATCAGTTGTAGCTACTAATAAAGAGGCATTGACATTAAAGGCTTTTACACCATCAAAATCTGTCCATGTGTCAATATTTGCAGTTCTTTTATCAAATAAATCATTGGGATAAAAACCATTAGAAACTATATGCCTTCTAAATTGGACAGGCTGCTTGCCACCTAAATCAAGAGTATTTGCAAAATCATAGTGACCACCAGTAATATCAACAGCACCTAAAAAGTCAAAGTCAGCAATAGCATCAAAATCTGTCACCCCATCTAATAAATCAAGAGAACCTAAAACAAGGCCATCTACATCATCACTAAAAAAGCAATCAACTTTATTTCCAGCAAAAGGTGTAGGTGAGTCAGTATCTTCTCTATCTGTTAAAACTACTAATTTAGGTAAAACATTTGGAACTGTTTGCAACATCACAACAGAGGCATCACCAGAACTTATACGTCCACCATCATCTCTAAACTTAAGGACATAAGTGCCATTTTGAATATTTGGAACAATAGTTTCACTGACGTTCCCACTTAAAGCTGGTAAAACATTTACTGCATTAGAAAAAGTTACACCAGAAGTTTCATTTGATGATCTGACTATGACGTTTCCACCATGTATAACGTCAACATCTGTGGATTGGTCAAAACGTAGTCGTACAAACTGATCTGATATAGGTTCAATTTTTAAATTTTGTACATCTGCTGGTACTGCTGTTTTACCAACTGCTGCAACACCAACAGTTGTTGTAGAAGAACTTAATTTTCCTAAAGTGTTATATGATTTAATTTTAAAAGTATAGGACCCAAGTCTTGTTTCAAAAAGTTCAAAACTAGGTCTTGAAATTCTTTGTCTCTCTGGATTATCATTTTCATATTGAAATTCGATTAAATATTCTTTAACACCTAGAACAGGTTCCCAAGCAACAAAGATTTTTGAAACCGCCCTATTATTTAAAACTACAATTTGTTCAACTGCTGAAGCGTTACTAGGTGAAGGTTTTTCATCGAGTAAAGTAGTTATTATTCTTGGGTCTGCTGAAACTGTAGTATCTTCAACTTGTGAATATTTGTTTGTGTCATGTATGACTGCTGTGATTTGATATTCACAATAATTAATCTCAGTGATAGATAAAACACGATAAGTTTTAAATTCAACGGCAGTATTTTCAATAGCCCAAATACTATTCGCTTGTGGAATTGTAGAAAATGCTGGAGATACAGTTATTGTTTTACCAGTAATATCAGTAATGCTTCTTGTTTCCATTGAACCATCTTGAAGAATCACAGATAATGTCGCTGAATTTTCTTTTGTTAAATCAGTATCATTTTCATCGTCAACGATAATTTGAGTAGTAGAAACACCTGTATTAACTCTGCCTCCTCTTCTTACACCCGCCCTCATTGAATCAGCTATCCCAATAATGGCAGAAGGTCTTATTACAACACCAGCTTCAATAGTTGTTGTAAAACTAACTATCTCACATTCTTTTAAATTTGTATATAAAAACCATCTACCAAGTCTGTTTGCTTGACCTCTTGATGTACAAGCAAAACTTTTAAGAGTTTTTCTAATTCTTCCAAATTTTGTGGTAGCATCAGATAAAGCTGTAATTTGGTCTGTTGTTATTAATTCATAATCAATTTGTTGAGTGTCGTTGTCAAAATATGAAACTTCAACTTCTGTAAATTTTGTTCTTTGTCCAGTTCCCTGATAAGTAAATCCGTTAGCAGTTACGTTTGCATTAGTAAAAATATATACTGGATCACTTGTATTAGTTGTGGTATTTGTTGGCCTATCTTGAGCAATTTGTAATGTTCCGACACCATAAAAAGGTGTTGCGTTCATAATCGAGCAAAGATCATTAATCAATCTATATGCGTCTTGTTTTTGATTTAAAATTACATTGCAAGAGAATCTTGGTTCTGTAGTTTCTGTTATTGGGTCTGTTATTAACTCACTTGCATAAGCACTGGCAGAATAAAAAGAAAAAACATCAAGTGAATCTTCATCAACAAGACCATCTGTTCCACCAAAACCTTTATCAGTTGTCAAAATATCATACAAAATCCAAGCTGGATCAGAACACCACTCTTTGTCTGTTTTAAAAGTTCCATTAAATGTATAACCATCTGGATATATAACTCTTCCATTATCAGAATCTATTGTCGTTCCATGCGGAACCTTGATCTTGGTCCCCTTGACCCTGTACCGCCTTGTTGGAAATGATTGAAATTCTTGAGCGTTAAATCTTAGTGCGACATAAGCAAACCCTGGATATGCCCTAGCATCTGTAGTTACCTCAGTAAAAGATAAGAAATTTGTAGTATTTTGTAATTTTGAATCGGTACTATCATCTGTGACTCTTTCGACAGTTATCGTTAATGGAAAATTTGAATCAGCAAATGATTGTCCTCCTCCTCCAAAGGTTATTTGATATTCTTTTACATAAGGACTTGTAGCTTTTCCATCGACTACATCACCAGTTATAGGAGTAAAAACTGTTCCAGTGGCACCAGTTAATTTAATATTTAATTCAACTTGAGTTCCTTTTATATCTCCATTATCTTCAAACTTTTGTAATGATGGAAATTGTATTGCAATTCTTAAAATATCAAACGGTGTTGATGAAGTTGTTCTTGAGACTGAAGAAGCTTTTGTAACTGGAACTCCTACTGGTACTGTATTTGATGATCCTTCAATTTGTTTTAAAGCTGTTTGATTTGTCGCTCCATTTTTAAAAGCTATTGAAACATTTTCAAAATTCTCTTCACCATTTGGATTTAATAATGGAGTATTATCTAAAAAAACATTTTTTCTAAAAGTATCAGTTCCAGATCCACCTACATCTAATATTGAATCAATTTCTCCGTAACCTAACAAATCAATAACAGTTGCAAACTGTTTACTTCTTAACCCACCCTCGACCATGTCAGGGTCAACTATTTTACCTAAATTGTCTCGGAAACCTTCACCACCTACTAAAAATGACATTTACAACTCCTTGACTATCTGTGCAGTATCAATTCCTGAACTAATAATAATAGATCCACTAAAAACAAGTCCATATAAAATTGGTATCGGAACACCTGAAGAACTTATATTTTGAATGCCATTAAAATTATATGAACCTCTTATATTTGGATCTGTGTCACCTACAGATGATGTGGCAGATGCTGACTGAGAAGGACTTAATAAACCAGAAACACCACTAAGTAATATATTTGTACCCACTGTTGTTAACAAACCTCCAAGACCACCTGTAACGAGACTCAATCCGACTGTAAGAATATTATTTGAAACCCAATTAAATGCACCACTAACAGTATCAGTTACAAAATTAAAAGCATCCGATATAAAATCAAAAAAACCTGCCCCAATAGCCACTGGAATGATTTTTATATCACCCTGACCAGACATATTCAAAAGATCATCATTAACAGAATTGCTACCAATTTTGACTTTATATATTTGGTCATTCATGTGTTTTTCGATTCCAGCAAAATTTGCTTTCAAAAAATTAACAGCTTGTAATGGTGATTTTACGGCAGCCTGGAAAACACCTTGACCGAGAAATTCTCTTAATTTTCCATATACTTTTATTGTTTTAAGTTTTGGAGAATCAATTAAATTTATTTTTTTTATTTCTGTTTTTTTATATGAACTTGGAATGTATTTATTCCAGTTGTTTTGTTTTGTACTGTATATGTAATATGGATAACCTATGAGTTCGCAAGAGATTTTATCTGTCTCAGACAATTCAGAGCCACCCTGCGGGTGACTATGAAAAACCCCAAGAATTTTTCCACCTTGATCTTCACAGCTTGCCCAATCTTCTGGATCTAACGCAAAAAAGTTTTCTTGATCTTCAGCAATATTTTTACAAGGCCAAAATTTTTCTTCACCATCAATGAGTGCATAAATACCACATGATTCTTTAGGATGTTGTTCTTTTGCGTAAATTTCAGCTTCAGTTTTCCAAGTCATTTTTATGCGTTTTGTAATGTACCTACTAAAGGGAAATCGGCTCTTGTCACAAGTTTTTTTGGCGCACCAACTCCAACAAGATCAAAAGTACTTACCAATTCAAATTGTACAATGTCTCTGCTTTCTGTCACTTTTCTTTCAATAAAATAAATTTCTTTAGGCAATTCTGCTGAAGGGTCAGGTGTACCGTAAGGATTTATTGAACTTGGAAAGTTTACAGCATCTAAAAATCTGCCTAAAGTTCTTCGTCTGGTAATTTTCGCACCTTGCAAATCACAAAATGCAGTCGTTTTGTTTACTAATTGCATTAATGCAGTTATGACTCCAAGTAAATTTGAAAAAGTTAAAGTAGGTCTTGGTAGTTTTCCCTTACCAGAATATAAATAACCATCAGATTCAACTGGCATTTTTGAATATGTGTTTGCTTGCCAAATAAGATCGTTTTTATCTTTTATATTATTACCAGCATGAAATAAATATACAGTTGGATTTGTTATTGTTGAATTTACGTTAAAAGAAACATTACCACTTGTTGACTGTGAAGTTGTACCAGTAACCGTGAAAGTATTTGTTGCAACTGTTTGTATTGTATATATTCCATCAATTCCATTTCCAGATGTGAAATCAAGACTCAAGATTAGACCAGTAGAAAATCCATGAGCGGTTAATGTGACAGTTATAGTTGTTCCTGATTGACTGTAAGTAGCTGTTTTCGCCACTTTTGTATAATGAACATCAGCTTTTAATTCAAGAGAGTATAACTCAATAATTGATTTATTGGTTCTTTGTTGTAACTCAGGTACAGGATTAGCCATTTATGGTTCAAATACTTCTCTAAAGGAACAGTTAATAATTGCTCTATTATTATATGGAATACTTTTTGTCCACGAATCACAAACAAATGTGCCAGCACCAGACAAAGTTATTGATACATTTCCACTATCAGTTGCACTGTTTGATGTTGTAACAGTAAAAACATTATCATTTGTTACTGAAGCTACTTGAAAATCCCCATCTGTTGGCGAGCCACTAGCAGTAGAGGTATAGTCAATTGTTAAGATATCACCGATTGCAACACCATGATTTGTGATAGTAATAGTTGCAGTGGTAGTTGATTGACTATAAGTACCTGTTTTTGTAAAACCTTCTGCTGGTGGAGTAAACGAAAAACTTGCTTGATCTGCAACCCGACTTCTTAAAAAACCCTCTATAACATCTGATTCGGTTTCAGACACGTTAAAAGTGAGATCATATACTTTTGGATCTTGATGACTTGGCAACCCAAATAAAACTCTATTTTCATATCCATCACCCATTTGCGTAACTTTGATTCTGGGTTTGCTTGTTTTTCTCATTCCGTAGGTCGGAGTGATTGAAGGAAAAGTAGCCATTATGGATTAAGTAGACCTCCTGCTCTTTGTTCAGCAGCAATCGTTGTCTGTACAACAGACGCTATCAATGTACCTAAATTTCTACCACCTAACTGCCCTCCTTCCATTAATTGATTACCAGATGCGTCTACATTAACAGTAATATTGTTTACAGTGCCACCCCCCATTTTATTGTTTGGAATTATATTGCCACTTCTTGAACCCATTTGCAAAATCTCAGGACCTCTTTCACCAACAAGGTAAGCACCACCAGCAGCTACTGGACCACCTCTTGCTCTTTTACCAAAAATATTACCTAAAAATCCACCAATGGTTCCTCCAATACCAGCAACAGCTTTTTCAATTTGAACTTCAATAATTTTTCTTTTTAAATTATTTAATACATTAACTGCTGCCTGTCCAAGAGTTTGAGTTCCTATAACTGCATCAGTAAGATTACCAACAATATTTTTTTCTACACTTTCTCCAATTTTGTCAAATTTATCTTTTAAATCCTGTGCAGCATCTGCCTGATCTTTTAAACCTTGATTGATAGTAATATCATTTTTTATTCTTTCAAGTTGTGTTGCATTTAAATCTTTCATTAATAAACCCATACTTTTAACTTTATCTTCAACAGCTTGATTTAATAAAAATTCTTCTTCCTTACCAGCAATAATCGCTCTATTTAATTCATTTTCTTTTCTTAAATCTCCTAAACCAGCAGTAATTAATTTATTTGTATTTGCTCGTATTTTATCCTTATCTTTTTCTAAAACAGCACTTTCAGCAATTTCTCTTTTTTGTGCTTGTAAAGCATTTATTTGATCTTGAATATCTTTAACACCTCCTCTACCTGCACCACTTTTTTGAGTTTGAAGATCAGCAATTTGTTTATTTATATCTGCAAAAACAGGTGCATTAGGATTTCGTTGTAAAAACTGACTTGTTCTTTGTTGAACAGATCTCTCCTCTCTATCACCTATTGTTAGATTCAATAACTTAGCAACTTGTGCTTGTACTCTTGTAAAAAATAAAACAGTACTATTTGTTAAATCTTGAAAAGTTTCACCAAATTTTTTTAGTTCTTGTACATTTTGATCACCTATTTTATTTCCCATCATTTCTAAAGCTTCATTTAAAGCAGCTTGTTTACCTTCAGTTTTTTCTATAATTTCTAAACGTTTTTGTTCTGTTGTTCCTAATATTCCCATCTTTTCAGTTAATTTTGTTATATCAGGATTTAATCTATTCATAGCCTGACCTAATTCACCTATAGCAGTAACTCCACTTTGAATACCTGTAGCGATAGCAGTTCCAGCCAAACCTCCTGCAAAACCACCCATTTGACCACCAAATCTTCCCCCTAGAAATCCACCAGTAGCACCACCAAGAGCAGCGAATGGACCTTGTCCAAATAACAAAGGAAATACACCACTAATTATTGCACTGTTAAGACCAGGACCACCGATTGCAGCTCTTCCACCACCACCTCCACCTGTTCTTGGGATTGTTTGTGTGGCAGCGTTTGCTTTATTTGCTTTTATCTGTTTAGTTCTAACACTTAAAATTGCTTGATCTGCTTTTAAAATTTTGTTTTTTATTGCTAATTCTTGATTTAAAATTTTTACAGCACTTGAAATTCCTTTAATGCCTCTTTTATTTAGAAGATCAACTTTTTTATCTAACTGCTCTGTTTTTTTTAATGCCCTATCTAGCT
>CEON01037844.1_pt1 | contig 10128 bp, 5 predicted proteins | sample 530291 | NCBI WGS metagenome assembly CEON01 (sample SAMEA2619888, study PRJEB7988) | marine metagenome | biome: marine biome (ENVO:00000447); feature: surface water layer (ENVO:00002042); material: "saline water (ENVO:00002010), including plankton (ENVO:xxxxxxxx)" | depth 5 m
CAAAACCAGGCACATTAGTAACGTGAAGCATCCCAATATGAATGTCTTTAAAACGTTTACTATATTTCTGGTGGTATCCCCCAGTTTTTCTAAGAGCCAGTTTGTAAGTTCCGTCTGGTATTCTCGTCTCGCCATATTTTTTTTCATCTCTATATTCATCTTCTAAAGTGTATGCTAAAAATTTACGTTTACACCTAAAGCCCTCAGCGTGAGGAGCTGGTGCATATTTATCTAATTCTAATAATATTCCATTAGTACTATCTGTACCACTAGAAAATCTGATTACTTCTAATTCCATTTATTTAATTATTACTGTTAACGCGGGCGCTGTGCCAGTGCTGTACATTTTTAAATCATATTTTTTTACATCAAAACTAACGTTGTCATCTAAAACTAAAGTTGCACCTTTAGGTATAGCTACGTTTTTACATAAATACAAATCAGTTGCAGTACCGTCGTTTAAAAATACGTTTACAGTTGCATCAGCCGCGTTATCACTAAAGTTAGCTATTGTTATTTTTTTTATGCCACCACCTGTGCTACTATTTTTAGCTATTAAAGTGGTTGTAGCTGGTGATGTTGTTATGTTTTTATATATTGCCATAATTATACTCCTATTACTTTACTTATACTTGCTGTTGCTATCCCATTTACTTTCGATATATTTGCTGCTGCTACACCGTTCACGTTATTTCCATATCCTGCAGCCGTGTATGTTACCTCAACCCAAGCTTTAACTACTGTAGCTTGACTAACAGCAGGTGGATCTTCTGGTGTTGTGTCAACTGCTAGTCTTAACCCATCTAAATCACTATCTGTCCAAGCTGACGAACCATCTGAAGTTGTTCTTGCTGTACCGTAATGATCTTGTGCCACGTAGCCATTAAAGTTTAATGTTACGTTTTCATCATACAAAGAGGTGCCTGAGCTATTCATTATTCTAACACGTATATCAGTATCACCACCTCTTGTAAGAAATGTATATCCACTAACACCAAATCTAATACTATTTATAGTTCCACCAGCAGAATAATCATCTAGTGTTAAAACACAAGAGTCGTTTTGATCAGGTGTTCTTATGTAACTACCTGTGTTGCTATCTGCTAACGCACCATGCGCCGTGGAGCCAGATAAAGTAGTCCAGTTATTACTCAATGTTCCATCTGGGTTTAAATTAACTGTTGGCATATGGGTAAAAACCTTTAGTTAAAAACTGTCTATATTTAGTACCGCTTAACGTGTACTCAATTGATTCTCCAAAATTATCACCGTTAGCAGCACATGCGTTAAACGCATACAATTGATCCGATGGTAATATATTACTCATATTACTAAAATGATTGTCATCATCACTAGATGTTACTGGTTCTCTATCGTCGTATACTAAATCAAATGTTTCACTAGTATTATAATCCCAACTAAATATATTAAGTATTTCTATATTTGTACTATAGTTATTTTTCCAAGTTAACGCAGTTTGATAAACCTCTTTATTGGGTTCTAGTATAACATGCCTTGTAACTCCTTTTCTTTGAAACTCCGTTGCTGTCCAACCTTTACCAAAACCAAACTCTAACACGGAGCTTGGATTTACTTTATTACAAAGAAGTTCAACACCTTTAATTAAAAACTCCTCTTCGTTTTTATATAATATATTTTTTCCAGCTATCTGATAATCAGTATCTGTTTCCGTAAAAGCTCCATCTATCCATTCTTGTAATTCCATGTTATGCTATTTCTACCCAAGAGCTGTCTGGATTAAAGTATATTTGTCCATTTGTATCATCTAAGCAATATCCAACAAGTCTAATAAAATCACCACTAGCAGTGGAAGGTGAATGTGTTATTTGCCCAGGTGTTACTTTAACATATAATGGATTACCAACATCTCCCATATCATAATTCATTGTTATCGTACCTCTAATAAACATTCCGTCAACATCAGGATCATTACCTAACGCTATAGCTAACATACCCATAGCATCTCTATCTTCATCATCACTTGTTGCTTCACCATCTGCGTCAGCTTGACCCCATTCTCCATTTTCTTTTAAATAACAAAGATCACCCTGTGTCGTACTACCATCACCAAAATATAATACATCTCCTTGATATTCAAAGTGAGTTGTGCCAGTTTTAGTAAATTTTCTGGTGTCTATGGTGGCCTTACCCTGATTTACCAATAAATCTCCATTTATTGTTGTCAGTGATGTAGCAGTATTACCTATATTAACATCTACTTCGTCTTCACCGTTTCCTGAAAATATTTGTATACCAGACTGCATTTCGCCGTCGTAACTAGCAACATTAAGATACATAAAACCTCCTTCAGCTCCATCACTAACGTCTGCAGCGGTACCTATTATTTCACAATATTTTATTTCCTCAGGTGTTCCAGCATCATTGTCTCCATAAAAAGTAATTTGTCCTAAATACTCTCCATCAACAACATCAGCGGCATCTTTTATAAATCTTAATTCACCTGATTGGTCAGTTGTAGTGTGTTTGTTTTCTATTTTTACAACAGGGTTTTCAGCGCTAATACTATTAAAATGAACTCCACCAGTTATTTGATCAAGAGTTGTTATATTACCACGATGTATAGGAGTACCACTAAAGGATGTCCAATCTATATGTTCATTTGCCACAAAGTTTGCTAATGAATCATGATCAATAATTCCTTGCGTTGCCACTTGTATAACACCACTATTGTTTACGAATGTTGTACTACCTGTTTTAATAATACCGGTGGCAGAATCTAAAACGATATCACCATCTATATCAAATGTTAAATCCGCATCTGGTCCACCGCTAGCATCGGTGGTGGTTATAGTAGTAGCTGCGTTAACCCCGCATGCTATATTAAAAAAATCATTTGAAACATCATTGGCAGCATTTAATCTAAAGTTTTTACCGGAAGTACTACTGTTATACATGCTAGCAATTCCGTTGCTATCTTGTGCTGAGTCACCAGAACTACCCTCTTGTGGTCCATTAAAACGTATTTGAGATGCAGCAGCGTTTCCAGTACCAACTCCTGCAAAAAAAGACAGGTCACCACCTGACTGATTGTTATTAGAGCTTCCAGAAGAAGCAGCTCCTGAAAGTACTCTAAGATCTCCACCAGCTCCATCGGAATGTGATTGCCGCATAAACTGAGTTAATCCATCGTCATCATCTCCTATGTATAGAATTTTATTAACTCCAGGTGCGTACGTTAAGGTTGATTCAACATCTATTTGAGCCGCTCCACCATATGTTAAAACACCATTAGCTGTGCTACCATTAAACTCTAAATCAGTTGATTCAGACGAGGCTCCGATATCAGATAGTACTTCTGCTCCAGTTCTGTATCCAACTTTGTTATTAGTATCAACAACTAGAAATTTATCAGTATCAGAACCTGGGTCAGCAAGATCTTCTAGGTAAACGTCTGAACGAAACCTAGATATAAAATCCCATATATGTTGGCCTATCCATTTCATTTTTATATTTCAAATCCAAAGTTTAAAATCATAAATCTAAATCTTTTACAGCCTCCCTTGTTCTCACATTTCCAGCAAGGACAAAACATTAGTTCAAATACTGTTAAAGTACTTATTCTTAATGCTAATTCGTATCTATCTTTTTTATTACCTGCTTTCCAGGAATTAATCCAATTTATCATATTTTTAAAATTTTTGTTATATTATTATTATTACACACTTATTGATGAGCGTAACATTTTTTATTTTTATTCTCTGTTCTATTCTTGCAACGTTCGCCATTTGATTTTGTTGCTGTACATCTAAACTCTTTAATACCATCACCATCCCTGTCAGTTCCTTTTTTCTCTTCTTCTTCAGTGTATTCTTTGTGATACATGCACTTAACCGACTTAGCTTTTGTTTCAACTTTAATTTTACATCTTGTACCATCTGATTTAATTGCAGAACATCTTACTTTTTTTATACCTTCTTCTTTTTTCTTTTCTTCAACTTTCTTTTTCTCTTCTTCTTTAATTTTCTTTTCTTCTTCTTTTTTTATAGCCTTTTCTTTATCTCTTTTAATTTTTCTAGCTTCTTTAGCATCAGCCTTAGCTTCTTCTAGTTCTTCGTCTTTTACACCAACACTCCATCTGCTCCAACCAGAAACCAAAGCAACTCTTTGCCACAACTCGTGATTGCCAGTTAAAGCTTCTTCAATGTTATTCATTTTGTTTAAAGTTCTAGCTACAGGTATATTTGTTAACGCCTCCGTTAGGTTGGTGGCTATAGATAAATTAGGGTTTTCAATTCTTAAACCTATTTGTTCACTAACACCTTTATTATATTTTTCTGTTTTAACAGCGTTCATTATTTTCCTTAACTTACTACCAATAGGTGGTGATAAGTTTATAGCTTCTTGAGCTATATTCATATCATCTCTGTTCCAACCTTTTTTACTTTCTTCTCTCCATTTTAATAAAACATTTTTAAGCGTAGAAACAGCAGCACCATAAACGCCTGTACCTCTAAGTAAAGTATCAAAAGCTCCATTTGCAACTCTAAGTTCCATTTTCTTTTTCTTCTCTTCATCCTCGTCATTACCAAATAACATAAACATTAGTCCAGTTTGAAGAGCACCAAATATAACGTTTTGTACCACACCATAATATATTATTCTAGATATATTAGCTTTATCACTACCCCTACGATTAACAAGATCTGACATAGCTTTCTTGGTCAATCTAGTCATCTGCATTGGAGTATTTTGCCAAGCAAGTATTATTCTACCAAGTACACCAGCTTGTTGCATTGATATTAAATCAGGTCTAGAAGACTGTTGTGTTTCTTCAGCTATCTCTTGAAAATCTAAAAACGCTTGTTCTTTGGCTTTAGTTTCAGACATTCCTTGTTTTAAATAAGTATTTAATCTGTTTCTATAAAAAGTAGAACCACCAAGTGCTATAGCAAAACTATCAGCCATCTTGGTAGGAGTAAAACCTTTTTCTAATAAATAAGCTATAACAGCCTCTGGTTTACTTCTTCCATCAGCAAAAGCCTTAGTTAATTCCGATGCTGAAACATCTATTTGTAATCCAGCTCTTCTTTGTTTTAACATATCTGAGTTGAATATAAATGCAAAGTCTTTCCAAAACTGAGGTTGATTAGCAAATGCTTTTGAAGCTTTAAAAATATTATTATCTCCCCAGTTTATAAAGTTTACTGTTGATATAGTTTGCAATATAGCAGATCTCATATTCCAAAACATCGTTGCACCAACAGATCCATTAATCCAATTCAAAAACTTATTGACTGTTTTATCTTTACCTGTAGTTCGATTAGTACCGTTCTCCATTCGATACAACATATTTTCTAATGCCTCTCTAAATCCACTACCATATATTGCTTCTATTTTATTTAAATTATCTTCGTTGAATATTACGTCTTTATTATTAATCCATTCAGATAAAAATTCTTTTCTAGCAACCTTACCTACTACATTGTTCAGATCACTACCTATTGTTTGAGCTATCCAATATCCTTCTGGTTCTACGTATCCTTCTGGTCTACGAGATATAATACTTAATCCTTCAGCGAATTGCTTTAATTCAGGATTACTATTAACTTGTTTAACTAATTTGTCTTGTAATGTTTTTGATATACCAGGTATTTCAAATCCAGCCTTATCCCATAAATAAACTCTAATAGCTGAATCATTAGTAAACGATGTACCTTTAACCTTGTCGTTAAGTATTTTACTTACATTAGGAAACTGTTTTTTTAATGCAGCGTAATCATCTGCCATCGCTTGTTTATAAGTATTCCACTGTCTATATCCCTTAGCATATGGATCAAGAAGGTTGTCTTTAAAAAACTTCATGTGTGCGTCTCCTTCCTTGCCTTTACCTAAAAACGAATACAATAATCCTTTAAAATCTTCAGCTGACGGTGGAACAAAGAAAGCAAACCTACCTTTACTAATACCTCTTTTTCTAGCCTCAGCAACTGAAAATCTTTTACCAGCAGCAACACCTTTTGATTGCTCTAGTATTATGTTAAAATCTAAAGGAGCTTTTAAACTAAATTTAATTTTAGCTTGAACAACTTTAGACTTAATATCTAGCTGTTCTAGTACATTCTTAACAGCTTTTACGTTTGGTAGGGCATCATCTACAAAATACATATCATTGTATCCCTCTGCAAACTTTTCTAACATCCAGTCAGCTTTAGCCTCACCTCTGCTATCTGCTAATCCCGTTATGTTTCCAAATGGTATGTTTATACCCTTAGACTTTAACCAACCATCAATAGCTGTTGCAGCCTCTTGAGGTCTAGCTGTTAATACAAATACGTTTTGTGGTCCATATTTATCTATTTGGTTTTTCATTTTTTGAAGTAGCGGTCCGTCAACTCCACCTCTTACGTTTACAAAATCATCAAAATTAAACTCATAACCTTGAGCGGCTAACTCTGGTCCTTTAGTAGGCCAATCACCAGATTTTATATTTATTTTTTCTCCAGTTTTAGGATCTGTTGCTACAACAAAGTTTTCGCCATCTATAATTAATGTTTCATCAAAGTCGAAAGTGGACATACCTTTTGTTACTCTACTGGGTTCACTAGAACTAACAGTGGGTATACTTTCCATTTCTTTGATAAAATCTCTACCTTCTTTAGTTCTTGTATCAATCCTCCAGTTGCCAATTTTTTTGAACTCAGAGGAACTTACTGTGCCACTAAAGGTATAACCTTTTTTCTTTAAGTCTTCTTCTATGATCTTAATCATTTCAGAAGCGCTTTGACCTTTAGACATTTTTGTTTTTTCAACAAACGTGTAACCTCGTTTTTCTAAGTCTTTTTGTATTTCTTGGTTTATTTTTTTAACGGCTTCAGCTTGTTTATTAAAGGCTTCAATAGCGTTTTGAGTATTTTTTATTTGGCGCCTAGATGTCTTAACAATAGATGGGTTTCCATCAGCGTTTATGTTAAATAAATCGCCAAAACCTTTTCCATTTATATCAACTATAGAATTTGGATTTATACCACCATCTATAGCTGCAACATCAGAATTAAAATATCTATCCCACCAATTGTTATCAATAACACTCCAATTTTTAGGCATCATTCTTTGCAACTTCGCTGCAGTTAGTTTCTTATCCATAGCTTTGTCTAACGCTATCAACTTGTAGTTATTCATTACTAGATCGTAAGACGTATTAAAATCATTTCCAGATAAAGATGCGTCTAGTAAATATAAGTATGCAGCGGTTGCCGGCATAGCGTGTTCATATTCAAACCTAGTTCCAGTTATATTAGTTGAGTAGCCAACAAACTGAGCACCAAGCTTGTGCCAATGTGATGTATCATTACTAACTAGTTTTAAATAAGTACCTATGATAGACGCTTTATTCTTGTCTTTTCTTATTGCTTCATTAAAACGTTTCCACATTTCTTTATGTATAATAGAGACTTTATCATTAAATTTCTTTATATTTCCGTTTGCTAAATTTTTCTCTATTTTAGCTGGTGTTTCAAACAATGTGTTATAAGATGACACCTTAAAGTCAATTACATTACCATTCGAGTCTTTAATGTCTTTACCGAATTTAACATCATCACTATCTTTAAGAGCTTTTATTCTATTTCTTAAATCCTCATAAGCTGCGGCTTGCTCTGGATATAAATACTCATTGTTTTTGTTTTTTCTTTTTCCATCAGTTGTCGACATCCTTAAACCGTAAGCTTTATTACTAGCTGTAAACACCGTACTATCTTCACCAAACCAAAAGTCTTTAGGCATCAGTGGTAGCAAGTCTTTTTCTATAGCTTTTATAAATGCTTCTCTACCCTCTTGTTTTCTTAGGTTAAAAGTTTTAGCAAGCTTATAAACACCACTTAAAAGTTTGTCAACACCTTTTGTTTCTAATTCAAAAGAATCTCTTACGTTTATTATTGTATTAACCTTTTGACTAAACATTACCTCTGATTTACCTACACCTATTTTTTCAACAATAGGAGTTGGAACACCTTGTTCAATAGCATTTTTCCTTATTTGTTGATTAGCTTCTAACTGAGCTAACTGTGTAATCAATGCCATTATAGCTCCATCAAATGATGTGCCTTTTTTAGTTGTTCCATCTGGGTTGATACCAAATTCTGCTAAAAAATCTTTATTAGTTACATTAGGTTTTTTAACCTGAACAGGTAGTCCTTGTGTGCTACCAGTGTCAGCCGCTTTAACAGGAGCGCCTTTGATATAAAACTTTTTTAATAAGCTTGGCGCAACACCAGTTGCCTTACCACTTCTATCAGTTCCTTCAGGTAGCATGTCTATTAAATTTCCTTTTTCAGATAGTTCTACTATTTTTTTTCTAGCAGCTTCTCTTTGTGGTCCATTTAAGTTTTGATCAGCTAGTATTCTTTTAGCATTAACTCCAAATTCACTAGCAACAGCATCTAAAACCTTATATAATGGTCCCTTAGGTACTATAGTTTTGTCTGAAATTTTAATGGTTTTATCTTGTTTTCTTAACTTTTTTAATTCATCTTTATTTGAGTCATTAATAAGTTTTTTAACACCTTTATACGTTAAGTTTTCTAACGGTATATTAGCGTTTTTAACAACACTTTTTATTTCAGAAACTTTTTTACTATCTAGACCTAATTCCTTGTTAACTATTTTACCTTCAGCTTGTTTAACACTAACACCCCCACCAACTGCTATACCTGTATCAGCAAAATCAATATCACCTTCTTTCGTAGACATTGACACAGACTCCACGCTTTTACCTTTTAAACCTTCAAGTATTTGCCCGTATCTTTTTGGCAATATATCATTGACATAGGCACCAAAATTTGGGTTAACACTTGGATTCCACGTGTTTGATAGTTTTACTAGCTCATATAAAAACTCTTGTTGAAAATCTTCAAGTGGTATAGCTTTGTCCTGCGTTAATATACCTATACCCCTGTTATAAGCTTGTCTAGCAAGTTTATTAGCTGTAGCCATATTGTTTACAACAAGTTGGTCTTTTATTCTTTGTGTTACAGCTTCTTTTAAACTAATATTTTCTTCCTCAGATTTTTTAGCCACCACACTAGATAGTCTATCATTTTCTTTCACTATCTCAACGGTATTCTTTTTTAAAGCTTCAGACTTTTTGGTTTCGCCTTTTTTACCCTCGCCAAAAATACGATTTAATAATGCTGCTTCTTGAGCAACCTTACTTTTTTTAATAGACTTTCTATCTTCTAGTGTTAATGTTCCAGCTTTAATTTTTTTAGCTAAGTTTGTTACAAAAGCTACAGCATCTGTTTCACCTTCAAAGTTAAAATCAAAATCTGAGTTAGTAGATTTAGCAACTCCTTTGCCAAATAAAAAACCCATTACAGCTCCTAATCCTTTATTGTTTTTAGAATTTAAATTTATTTTACCCTCAGCTACCAACTCCATGTATCTAGTTATAACCTCATCTGCACCCATACCTTGAGTTTCACCTACTAGTAGTGCGTACAAATTGGGATTTTGGTTTTTAGTGTATTGTAATAGTTGATTTGCTATATCAGTAAACGCTTCTGAGTTTTGACCTATGGCTTCAGAAAGTATTGTGTGACCAAGCTCATGTGTTCTTGTTTCAAGACGATCATCTTTAGCCATATTTTCTACAACTTGAAATGGAATATAGTTTCCATCAGTTGTTGGCATGTTAGCACCATGACCACCTTCTTCTATGTTTTTTATTGCCGCAGCTTTATTAGCGTCAGAAACATTATCTAGTTTGTTTATTTCTTCAATAGCTTCTTCTTGATTTTGAAAATTTAATATTGATCTACCAAGTTTTGTTTTACCTCTTTTACTCTTAAAGTCATTGTTTATTTCTTGAGTATTATATATTAATCTAGCTTTTTCTTGTATTTGTTTGTCGTTAGGTTCAGTTTTACCTTCTTCAATTAATTCACTTGTTGCTTGTCCGAGTATCTCTTGTTTTCTATCAACATCTTCTTTTTTATTGCTAGCTAAGAATCCATTATACTTATTACCAAAAGCTTTAGGATCTTTTAGCATATCTATTATAGCTTGATTTTTATCAAATTGATCTTGTAAATCATCTAACGTGTTTCTTTTTGTTTCATTATCTAGAGAAGAGTCATTAGTTATTTTTCT
>CEON01014688.1_pt1 | contig 10121 bp, 5 predicted proteins | sample 530291 | NCBI WGS metagenome assembly CEON01 (sample SAMEA2619888, study PRJEB7988) | marine metagenome | biome: marine biome (ENVO:00000447); feature: surface water layer (ENVO:00002042); material: "saline water (ENVO:00002010), including plankton (ENVO:xxxxxxxx)" | depth 5 m
CTGCGCCACATCCCCAGCCTGAGCAGCCCTATTCATGAGCATCTGTTCTAGAGACAAGTCTCTCTGAATCCCCCGCATGCGTGCTGCCTCGGCGTCCTCTGCCATCCCAAGCTCTGCATCCAAAGTCTGCTGCGTGCCTGCAATGTCAGCCTGCTGCTGTGCATCCAAGGCGCTGTCGATTACTCTCGTCCCTACTGACTGCAAATCCCGTGGGGAGTCACGCAAAGCTGCGATAGCCCGAGCTTGGGCTTCGTCAGTCCTCTGCGCCGCCAAATCGCCGATGGCCCTCCCTGCCTCAAGCTGAGACATGCGGGCGTCACGGAGCTGCTGGCTCGGCTCGAAGCTGATATCGCGGATGGCCTGTAGACTACGATCGAATTGCCCTTCAGCTTCTTGTTGCCTTTCGGCTAGGTCTTGGCGCAATCGCCTCTGTTGGGCTAGACCTGAGACAGTTCCCAAGACTGAAGGGACAAGACTAAGAAGTACAGACATAATTCAAAAATACGAAATAAGTTACTTGCTGTGATCGAGGTCCGTCGGAGAGTACTCTACATTCAAGGCATACAGCTCATATGGCTGGTTGCCAAGAAGCACAGTGGCGTCTGCAGTCTGCCCTTTCAGATCGTCTCCGTTAATACTTGCAGGGGTGACACTAAACAACAGGTATTCCCCTGCACTATAGATGTCTGCCCCAGCGGTTGCAGTTTCTTCAAACCACGTAGTGTACATGTCCTCAGCCGTAAGACCCTCGGAGTTGTCTGCTGCGCTTTCAAAGTCGACCCGTAAGTTGATCAGTCCAGGGGCAGTGTTGCTGAACACATTGCTAGCGCTAGAAAGAGTAAGATCAGACGGCAACCCAGCATACCCGAGGCTGATGTCTACAGGGGAGGTGCTGTTGACAGTGAAGTACTGCACATCTGACGCAGGATCGTTGTTGTAGATAAAGAACTTGGTGTTGCTAATGCCATCGTTACTCAAGTTGCTTTTCCCACCTTCCGAAAAAACAATGCGGTAAGGTTGACTAGCTATAGATGACTGTATAGAAACACCTGCAGCTTCATCATTGTCAACTCTAGTAATCCTACCGACAAGGTTGATGCTAGTCCCGTTCGGGGTTTCACTCTGGCCGATGTGCCCGTACATAATCCCACCCTTCTCTTGCAAGGGGCCTGCCGTTCCCGTCTTCAGTTGAGAGGGGGAAGAACTGTTGTTGACTAAAAAGCTGTTGCTCCCTACGACGTTGTTCGTAGACTCTAACGAGAAAGCCTTGTATACCTTGTTGACAGAGGGGTTTTCATTGAATGTAACGCTCAGTCCACTGGTGTACGTGGCATCGTAAAAAGTGCATCTTTCTTCGTTCTGATCGTGCTTCCAGATTGCACCAGACACGAAACTCAACGGCGAGGAAACCAAACACCGATCGATGAACGCATAGCAAGACGCCATGAAAGAGTACCGCGTTTTCCAGAATCCACCTCTGTTGCTATATGCTAGTGTTTTTCCTGCCATTACGTTGCGTCCTCAATGTTATCGGTGGTGTCTGATGGGTCCGTGTACAAATCCCATGCAGCGTTCATCTCATCCTTAATGGTATTTCTAGGCGATGTGGGCAGGCTTTCGTACAATCTTACTTCTTGCATGAACCCTAGCACGCCAAAATTATTGCCTGCAATTCCCGCCATACCAATACCAAAATTAAAGTTGCTATTTGCATTTATCGGACCAGTAAGGTCTGCAGAGTGTTGGTTGATGCTCGCGCTCTTGTCTGTTCCATCGGCGCTTACGTGAACGTTTACTAGTGCAGGGCCCATCGCGGCGGCAAAGTCACTCCTCGCCTCGGGCACGTCCTCTCCGAAGTCCGCTAACCCTTGGCTAGGGGGAACAGCGAAAGCAAAAATCTTATCTCTATGCACTTCGATATGCCCTCGTTGATACACAGTTTCTTGAGCAGGATTCTCCGCAGGTCCAACCAAAGGCGGGATGTTACTGTGACTCGTAAGCGTCCCCATATTACCCCCCGCTTGGAAAGGGTTGGGATGGGATGGGTCGTTATAGTTGCTCCCCGCATGGCTTCTCTCCCAGGCAAAAAAGAAGTCTCTGTTTACAAACGTGGTATTCAGATTGTTGATCAGATTCTTTTTACCACTACTGTTTCTATTGGCATGAACGTCAAACAAAATCGCCACCCGACCGTTCGCCCCGTATACAATACCATCCTCTGTGGCCACGAGCGGCGCTCTCAAAGGGTTAGTTTGATAAGCATGGTTACCCCCGCCCGTCTGATCGTACCACGTGATCACCTGAATGGCGGATGGCCCCACCCCCTCGGCATCGATAAACGCCTGTATGTCTGCAGGGTCTACATACCCATCCTCTCCAAAACCAATGTCTTGTTCAGCCTCCGTAAAGCTGTGTCGAATACGAATCGAAAGAGGCACATTGAAGATCTGACGCATAGAGTATGTAGCTAGTAGCTGCTGCTCAAATAGACCCTCTACGGCAGGCGAGCCTGGTTCTTCTACCTCTGTAGTCTCGTCCTCAGTGTCTTCAGGAACGTCATCTTCAGGGTCTACCTCGGGGATGTCACCCCCCGTGTCTGACGGGAAGTCAACTTCAATCTCAGCTTCAGCACTGATCAACTCTAAGAGCGGCTGCACATACTGCAAGTCCTCCGTCTGTGGAATAGATTCTACGTTGACGATGCTAATCAGGTACTCGTCTTTCAGTGGGTCGTAGCCACTGACAATGCGGATCTCCGCCCCGTCATTCAGCACGTCTTCGAAGGCGTCGCGGAAGAAAGAGTTCATCCCCTTACGCGAAATAACTTGCAGTCCGTTAGACGGGTTGAATCTGTACACCTCGCCGCGAGACTTGTGAGCGAAGTACACGTTGGTGTCGACCTTGATCACCGACTCAGGGTTGTTGTCACAGCCGTAAGCTCCAGCATAGAATACTTGGTCACCAAGAATTTTGTTGGTAGAGATCAACGTGTCTTGACCCAAGGCGTCAGAGAGCACATTGCGAGATACAGGGATGGCGCTAGCCTTATCCTGCTGCACCACAAAGAGCGAGTCAGAGTAGTTGAGCAAGGCGTTGATGCTTCCGTGTTCGTTCGGCAAGTCTTTGAAAGGGGCGTTGAAAGCGTTGAATGACGTGAACCTCAGTCTTTTGGTGCTGTAGTCGTTCTTGTCAGAGAACGTTACAGACGAAAAACGCCTCACCTCGTTGCGTAGAGTGCTGACAAATTTGCGCTTACCAAAGCCGTTGACCTCGGAGTTGACAATCGTATCGTTGAATCTGTCAGTTTCGAGGTAGTATGGGCGGAAACGCGGACCGATCGGGCTCCCATCTGTTTCTTCGATGAGGTGCTGAAAGGTAGCGTCAACCGTATTGAACTCCGTAATGTTGACAGGGACCTGTCGCCACCAGACATCCCCCCGAGAAACAGTAACTACAGGGGCCTGATGCACAAGTTCACCGTCGTCATTTACCCCAACATTGTATACCTCACTGATTTCATGGTACACCCTATCCTCGGGGTCTGTAGCTCGGCGAGGAGAAATAATTTCTACGATGCAGCGGTTGTTCCAAACGTGCTCAGAGGTCGTAGCCGCGTTGGCTCCGTCCACCACGTCGGCATGAGAAAATCTGCTCAAGCCCTGGATGTTGTCCTTCAACACTAAGAACTGTCCCTGCAGGTGCTCGGGCACTTCTAACCCGTCTGGCACAAGGGGGTTTTGATCGGAGTCGGAGCCAAGGGTGACTACGTCTACGATTTCGAATATCAGGTTTGAGGGGTAGTTGGCAAGCGTATCAGTGCTGTAGTAGGACAGGACGCGCAGGAAGTCTCCAGGAGAGTACACGTATAGGTTCTGTGTCCCATCGTTGGCTTTAGCCCCGTAGCCGCTAGTATATGACGTGGTAGGGTGGCCCTGCAAATAGTTCAGAGAGACGTAGATGTTGTCATTCTCAACCGATTCTCCATCAATGGCAAAGAAGGCGCCTGCTGTACTGAACTGGATGAAGTCTCGCACAGAGCTGTTCCCTGCATATACAATTTGATAGTTGTGGGCCCAGGGAGGCGGAGCGTGTCCAAGCTGAATCTCTACCTCTACTCTCCCTGCATTGCCTTGCCGCCCTGGAGAGTTGGCGCTAGCCCCATCGGAAGGGTTGTATCCCCCGACAAATACAGAGCCCAATCTATTTACTACCCCTGAACGTCCTCGCTCATCGTAGTACACCACCCCAAAGTCATGATTGGCGTTGGTCTTGAAACTTCTGTAATCGCCTGAGCTCTCTCCCTCTGCAAAGAAGGTCTCAATAGCCGTGCGTACAGACGAAAGTTCCGCTTGATCAGAAGCTCCTGCAAAAGACAAAGTGGTCTCTAGGGTCTCTCCCGTCTCTGCATCCAGCGTGTCGACAAAGTTCTGACACCTTGCCTTGCTGATGGTTCTGCCTCCTGCACCTAACTGTACCCCCTCACTGATAAAAGAGTTTGGGTGCGGTAGCTCTTGAACAAAGTGATGGAATTGATTTGTGCTCGACCCCAACAGGTACTTCTTGAATACAGCTAGCCCGCCAAAGATCTGCTCAAATCCAAAACACCCGATGTCAACGGCCTCAGACTCGTCGTGGACAGGATTGAGTGTAATACCAATAACATTGGTAGAACTGCTACCAAAAGCACCCCCACTGAACTGTTCGACCAGCTCTACTTTCTTTTCTAGCACCTGCAAACCCGCCTCCCCGTCGACCATGGAAATTCCTGCGGTGCTGACGGCAATCGGGTTGAAAGGGACTGCGGGGTTGTTCTGCTGAAACTGTTGCACAGCTTCTCTACGAGCTGCGTTTGTAGTCAACAAGTCAGTTGAGTCCAAGCCTGTCTGGCCCGCAGAATGCAGATACCCCACCACCCTGCGGCGCTCGCCGCTGACTTCTTGATCGTAGATATTTTCGCCACCAACGGTCTCTGTCCCCGACAGGTTGTGCAATACGTAACTCAACAATCCTGGCTCTACCTCCTCCCCATCTTCGACGACATCGAGGATGTTGTGCGACTCTAAATACTCTGCACTAAACACCCTGTATCCTCTCAGCTTCAATTTGTCAGCGGTGATGACAGGGATGCAGCTTCGCACATCGAGGGCGCTGACATCAGCTATCTCCAGTGCTACGGCTGTCTTCGAGGGGTCGTCTGCAAAAAGGTGCGGGAAGTCAACTAGGTTGAAAGACAGGTTCGCCTGATTTACAATAGCGTATCCTGTCGGAGGCTTGAACAGCGGCTGAAAATCACTGGTAGATGTTTGATCCTCATCGTCACTGATAGGGAAAATCAATCTAGCGTTGTCCAAACCTCCTTCTCTCGGCAGGATGGCTGCCGTAGCTGCACGTGCCTTAGTTCCATCTAGCGATAGATTGCTGAGATTGATGTCATCTTGGCTTTCAGGATCTAACTCCTGCGCATCAGGGTCAACAAAGCCTAAGTTGTAAGTGTAACTAGGGGCAAAATTTAAGTCGTTGAGCTCCGTGTTGTCTACAGCGATTACGCCACCACCAGTCAGATACTGAACGATAGCATTCAATACAAAGGCAGGACCATCATCGATTGCCTCTACGATCCTGAAGTTACAAGAAAACGTAACGGGCTGACCAGAGAACTTCAAAGCAGAGGTCGGAGAGCTGCCGATAGTAACTCTTCTACTACTAGGCTGTTGCGCCCCTGGGTGCTCCGTATTCTTCCATCTAAGATTCGATGTCCCGACCCCACCGTTTCTAGCAAAAAGCATGGCCCTATCCACAGTAGTATCTCCTGCAATGTCAGTAGCAAGGGTGGCTGCGGCCGTCTGTAAAGTAGAAGGGTCAGTCAGGCGATTTAGGTGGTACGAGTTTGTCGCATCGTACAAGTCAAAGCTTTGGCCTGGGTTGAACGTCACCTCAAAACCAATGGAGGTGTTGGCAGGCAGATTGTTGGGGACTTCGCTAGTATCTATCGTCATCCCTGTCACACGCTGCGCCAGTTGAGTAGCCTGCAAGTCCGTGCTGTCAGGATCGAGAGTGATCAAAGTGGAGTTGACCTCAATGTCGACAAACAATAGGTCGGTGGGTCTCTGCTGATATTGAACCGTAAGTTGCGCCTGTATTGTAGGCTCATCGAAACCCTCGATGTAGTTGCCATAGAACAGTCTGTCCTCAACAACAGCGACAGCTTCAGCCACTCGGGGAAGGCTGTCAAACTGTTTCTGCTCCTCTTCGGTAGTAATCGCTGTTACAACTTGGTCGTTGTAAAATCTGTAGGAGATGACATTGTTTGTGCCAGGGTTGTCAATCTCTTCGATTACAAAGAATGCACCTGTGTTGCCCCGTCTAGCCAAGATCCTGACCGACTCTGTTTCGTCAGTGAAGTTGGGGGCTCCAAAAACCTCTGGGTTGATCTGCAATTGGCAGACGTTAGCCACAGAAGGGGGGGTTGAGGCCGAAGTGTATTGAAGGTACTGTGGTGGGATTGCGATGTCTGAATATGTAGACAAAGCTGACTCCTCTCCGCTGCGATAGATGCATTGAAACGCGAACTGAAAACCCTCCGTATCCCGAAAGTCGCTGATAGCACGAGAGGGGTCTGTCCCGAACTCAAATACAATCGGATGCATAGGAGTCTTAGGGCAGGCAGTAATGAAGTCCTTTCGGTCTGCCTGTAACGTGTCAAACTGGTATGGATTGTCTTCACGAGCGCGCAAGACATCTAGCTTGCGCGGCTCATTCACATTATCTGTGAAGTACAGCATCGGGCGAAAGCCCCCCGCTTCACCTGCCACATGCACCACGGTGCCCTGCACAACCCCGTTTGACTGGAAGTTGAACTCACTTGTCGAGTAGACCCTCAAGTATACATCCGCTCCCTCCCCGAAATAGTTCTGAGTATCATATGCGTACACCCCGTGCTCCTCGACTACCGTAGAATAGACAAAGAAAAAAACCACCCCTGTTTTGACATCAGACACACTGCCTATGACCCTGCGCCCTCCGCCAACGGTGAACAAAGTCTCAGGCACTTTTTGTTGATGCACATTGCCTTTCACAGGCTTGATGACCCCCTCGTTGCCCGTGTCGTCTGCGCTGTTGAAATCCTCAAAATCCTCAGTGACGACGATATTCAAGGCGTCGTTCATCTCGGTCTTTTTCTTCAGGCGGTTGTCGCTAGAAGAGTTCAAGACCCTTGGGAGTAGTTTCTCGATCATCAGTACTTCGGAGCCTGCTTGAAGTTCTTACGGATGGTCTTCAGTGCCTCATCTTTAGTGAAGTTGCCCAACCTAGCTTTGGCCTTGCGGCGCTCGTTGTAGTACTCTGCCCGAGCTCGCATCTTCTCGTTTGCTGGGACAGTGGACTTGCGTTCACACAGCTTGTAGTACATGAAGCAACGCAGAGCCTCCTCTGCATACACGTGGATGACGGGGTTCGTGGAGCGTGCCTCATCGGCAACGTACTCCAGGACCACCTCAGAAACGCCCGACTCAGTGTCGATCTCGATTCTGTTCTGATCGAGGTTGACGCGGTACTCTCCGCGCAAGTGTCCACCCCCCACACCATACAGCCTCCCCAGACCACCTTGGTACAGGTAGTTCTGGAAGACGTAGTAGTCAAAGTCGTTGTCCGTGCTATCCGTGCCTGATGTGCCAGACTTGTCGTCTTCGCGGTCTCCGATAAGATTAGCCCCGATGTTGAGCGGGCCATCAGCACTATCCGTAGTAACGGCTGGAGACTCCATCTTCTGAGAGTAGTTGATGTTCTTGTTTTGACTCAGAATGTGAACCACCCCATCTTCACCTACGACACCCAGCTTGACCAGGTCGACATAGTCGTCAGGAAGAGTGACAGTGTTGTTGCTAGCCACCGTGCGCTTCAACGATCGAACTCGAGAGCTGACATCAAAGCCAAACTCGCGGATACCGCGCAGAGCGATGTTCCTGATTGCTGCATCATTGACGTTGCTGATGAAGTCGTCGCTGTCCATGGTGATGATGAAGTCATCCACCACCTGTCTCAGGGTCACAAAGTTTTGTCCGTCAGATAGTGCCATTATTCAGCTTGCGTTTGTTGCAACCCATACGAGGTAAGGGTAGTGTCTCTGAGCCTGACCCCGATCATCTTGACAATCTCTGACACCACTTCGTTGAAGTAATGCTCGGGCAAGTCAAAGTTGCGAGAGTCGAACTCATTGAAGATAGTGAATCCCGTAGCGGCATCTACAGAAATAGTAGAGTACGTAGGGTGTGACTCAAAATCCACCGCGTCAGTTGCAATGACTCTAGAGCGTGGCTGACGATAGTAGACCAACGTAACCGCCTCTACTGCCTCTGGAAACACCTGAACGTAGTTGCCCATCACTAGGGCAGTAGGGAACTCTTGCGTGGGGGTAGAAAGATTGCTTTGCAACACTCTCTGAGCTTTCTCTGCATCGTAGATCAGCTCTACAGAGGTGTTTGTCCCCGTAACATACATGTTGATGATGCGGGACAAATCCAGCGGCTTCACAAAACTAATGCCGTCCTCGGGATCAACGGCCTCTGTAGTGATAACCCCATTTTCGTCCGTGATTTGCACTTCATAGACGTCAGACTCGTTAGCAACGTCAATACCTACTTGACGGATGAACATCGCCAAATCCTCCTCTACCATCTTATAAGCTGACTTGTCTCTCCCTGCATCCCTTCCTGCAGCTCGCAAAGCATTGGCAATCTTCAGCTCATTGAACATCTCGTTGTAGACGTTCTGTTGTGCTACTCGAGCCAAGGTGTCAAAGACTAGTGGAGTAACAAACCCTTTCTGGTCTTTGTTACAGATTTCCCTCACCGTCTCATATACCCGCTGTACGCTAATCATAGATACAAATATAAAAAAGAAAAGGCCGCTCAAGGCGGCCTTATCTTCTGTGTAGCAGGCGTTTAGCCTAGCTTAGAGAGTTTCTCCTCCAAGTTGCTGAAGACCGCCGAACCTTTCTCTGTTAAACAGAACCGAGTGAGAACGTCTAGCGGGTCCTGACCTGCAGGCACAGACACGATCAGGGTGTTGCTGTCAAACCAGTATGCCCCATCGGGCTTGAGGTTGATGAATTGATAGTCCGCCGCTTGCTTTACAATCGAGCGAGCTTGGACTTGTGGGTTGTCAAAAGACTGGATGAACTCCGCAGGCTTCTTCTTGGCGATGTTCAGTAGGTTGAAGCGGATCTCACTGGTCGGAGCGTTGACATTGAACCCAAAGAAAATAGCGACAGGAAGCAACTCTTCAATGGACTTCTCTCTCACCATCGAGATAGCGTCATTGAGCAGAAACTCTTGCTGTAGCTCTTGTTCAGCATCTCTGTTTTTGTCAACCTGACGAAACAGGTTGCCACCATTAGCTTGGTTCATCGGATGCAAGTCCATGAACTTCCGCAAGTTCGGCTTGTCGCGAGGGACAAACAGTTTTTTATCACGAAAAACGACCGCCTCTTTCTTGGCTCTATCACCCTGCTCGTCAGCCCAGATGCTAGGCTCGTTGGGGCAGTAGCGAATCTCTCTTACTGTGTCACCTTCCGCATCGTACACTGTGACTCCTTTCTGTGGGAGCATGGTAACGATACCTCCTGCACCGATAACCTCGTATTCTGCGTGTTGGATAGGGGCCTCTTCTCTACGCACGACAGTGCGCTTTTTTACAGGGGCTGCCTTCGGGGCAGCAGGAGCGGTCTTTTTCGGCCGACCAGGGCTACGTTTAGTTTCAGTCATACTAAATTGAATTGTGTTGCTAATATATCAAAAAACGAAAGCATTGTAGGTATCAAACAGCTCTCTAGCTATACGTGCTGCTTGTGATCTACCGATGTCTGTTTCGATAACACCAAATCGAGCGATGTTGCCCACCCACAAGGTGTTAGACCCGTCTCCACCTAACCTGTCGATAGTTAGGTCTCCGTCGGTGCGGCCTGGATCTGATGCCTCCCCACCCACCTTAGCAGGCAAGTATCCTACGACATCTCCTTTGTAGTCATGAACTATAATATTGAAGTTCTTGTCCCTACGAATTACCCAAACATAGCAAATTTGAGCGCCAGCCGAAGCAGCACCTACCGAACTTACGTCGTCTAA
>CEON01078907.1_pt1 | contig 10120 bp, 15 predicted proteins | sample 530291 | NCBI WGS metagenome assembly CEON01 (sample SAMEA2619888, study PRJEB7988) | marine metagenome | biome: marine biome (ENVO:00000447); feature: surface water layer (ENVO:00002042); material: "saline water (ENVO:00002010), including plankton (ENVO:xxxxxxxx)" | depth 5 m
CCCATGTAAATGACGTTATAATCCTCTGCAAGAAGTTTAGAGAGTTCAATGAACATACTCTCAGGCAATGATCTTAAAGAGTCATCATAGACCCTTACAGAAGATATTTGTGCAGTAGATCCATATGGATTAATAACAATAGTTTGTTCTTTCCCTGATTTTTGATATGCCTCGTAAATAATCTCCTGCCCTCTACGAGTTTCTGAATTTGAAATACTCAGAGTTTCATATTCTAAATCACTGTGATCTTCTGTTTCATTAATGATTTCATCAAATGCCTCTGCAAGAGAAATTTTTCCTTTATAAAAATTAGGGAGAAGATATGGTTCTGCATTGACTACCGTATCTGCATTGAGATAGTATTTTTCCCAAGAACCTTTTGTCTCTGGATTGAAAGATATCTCATGAAGTTCTGGAATACCAAGAGGAACATAATCCCACCCTGAAATTGCGAGATACCACTCTTCTTCGGGATTGTTTTTGTGGTATTTCAATAGTGAGGGAAGTGCCGTAATTACCCTACCAATTCCACCGTCAATGTTAACAATTTTCATTTTACCTATACTCTTTATGTAAATTTTGATTATTATTTGAATTTAAATTATAGTTCTGTCTCCAGAATTCCATATTCATTTCTATGTATTTTGTCACAATTTCTTGTGGAAGAATACATCTTGGTGGTTTATATTCTACCTTTCTTTTCACTGTATGTAAATCTTTGAGATTACAGAACTTATCAACCATTTCGTTTGAGTACTCTAGATTCTCAAAGTCATGAGAATAATATGGTTTTTCAAGAAACTCATACACTTGTCTCATTGTTTTTTCTGGTTCTTTACATAGATTGTCATATTCAATAAAGTGAATCATTTCTGGATTGAGTGCATAACCTTCTTGGAGTGAAATCCAAGGTTTTGTAACTATACCACTATTTCTATCCATTATTCCATCACATCTTTCAAAAACATTTTTATTATGTTCTGAAAGTGTATTGGTATAAAATGGATTTTTAGATGAAATAGTCTCAAAAGAATTTAAAATAGAAACAATGTCTCTTACTGGACATAGAATTTTTGTGTAAGGAAACAGTGCTCGAAGTAGACTAGTTTTTTTTGTCCAACTCCTTGAATTATCAAAAATTACTGGTTTTTCTATGTGTTGATAATAACCATCAAAAATTCCATACAATAAATTCTTTCTTTGTTCTTCAGTGACGGTAAAATTACTTTCGCTACCAGTGATAATATCAATTGATCTCCCTATGAATGCTTCTACTTGTGAAGGAATATCAGCATAAAAGTCTGGATTCTGACGAAGAATTGCAGATATCAGTGTAGAACCAGACCTTGGAAGTCCTGAAATAAAATAATATTGTTTCATTTTACAAATAATTAAAATTCTCTAATTTATTTTCTTGATTAATTTCATTTAAAATATCATTATGTGAATATAATCCGTTTATATTAATAGTTTTATTAACCCTTAAAAAATTTTCTAAATTATCTCTTAAGTACTTTTCATATTGAAATCCATAATAATAATCTTTCATTCGTTTTCCTAAAGAAACTAAAAAATATGAATGAGAATTAAAAGGGAAAACATTATTTTTATCACTATGTTTTTCATAAAAATCAAATACTTTGTTCTTTTGAATATTTTTATAATGTTTCCAATAATCATTTATTGGATTGTTTGTAAAGTAATGGTGAATTATAAATTTAAAAACATTTTTCCAAATATATTCAAGTTTTTCATTGAATACTTGAATATATTTTTCATTCAATTCAATTTCATTTTCAATCATTCTAAAAAAAATAGTCAATCCCTGTAAAGTTATGTGAATACTTGTTGCTTCCAAAGGTTCTACAAAACCAGAAGCAAGTCCTAATGATAGACAATTTTTATGTAGTTGTTTTTTATTATAATATGGTTTAGATTTTACAACTTTAGTTTTAAATACATTTTTTTCTTTTATATTATATGTCTTTAATAGATCCTCATAGAGTTTATCTTCATTGTCTATAAAATCACTAGAATAAACATAACCATATCCTGTTTTTTCATATTGTGGAATTTTCCAACACCAACCATATTCTTGAGCTGTTGATGTTGTATAAGACTCTATAATTTCAGTTGGAGAATTTTTAACTTGAATAGCAAATGCAGAATTATTTAAAATATAATTGTCCCAATTTTGAAAATCAAAATATTCTTGATTTAAAATATTTTGAGAATGAAATCCCAAACAATTAACAAAAAAATCTCCTGATATTTCTCTATTTTCTCCAATATTTACTTTTTTAATAAATCCTGTTTGACTGTAAATTATATCTTTAATGGTTCCTTCTACATGTTCAAAGTTTTTAAATTCTAAACATTTTTTCTTCAGAAAAGAAATTAGTAAATTGGCACTAAAATGATAAGCATAATTGGGGAGTATATCTAATGCTATTTTATTATTTTCCATAATGTCATAAGCCTCTCCAAGTATTACTTTTAATAAAGATTTTTGAGGTATACTTATATCGTTATTGATAATATATTGAATAAAATCAAAAGATAATCTTTCACGTCCATAATTTGTTTCATCAAAATTTGTCTCTTTAAAGACCAAATTATAGCAATATTGATTATCAAAATTCCAATTATTAAATTTTACTCCATATTTAAAACTTCCTTTAGTTTCTTTTAAAAATTCTTTTTTATCTATTTTACAAGTTTTTTCTATGAACTCTGGAAAAGATGGGAGAGTTCCCTCACCAACACCAATTGGTTCCATTTCACTTGATGAAATTAGTTTTATCTTTAAATTGAGATTTAAATCTTTTGATTTATTCAAAAAATAAAGAACAGCGATCAATCCTGCAGTTCCTCCACCCATTATCACAATTGTTTGATTTTTCATGTACTAATCATATAATGACAATTATAAGTAAAATATTTATATTGTTACTCTAACAGATGAATCTTTGAATCCAATTTGTCCAACGGGAAACAAATTAAATGCAAGAGAATATCTAGTTTTGAGTGAATTTGTTGAATTAATTCTATGAGGCAAATAACTTGGAAATATTATTAACCTATTTTTAATTGGTTTAACTCTAAACTCATCAACATTGTATATGTTAGTTTTTGATGGAATTACAGAAAATGAATCAGATTTAAATCCTGGCATTCTAAATTCAATAAATCCCGACGAACTTTCATAATCGTCATCAAAATAAAAAACTCCACTAAACATACAATTTTTATGGACATGAAAATGTGAAAATGATTTTTCACATGTTTTTGTTATCCAAGATGTCGTGATCTTAAATTCAGTTTCTTCATAAAAAAGAATTTCATTTTTAATAAAATTAAAATAATCAACTAATATATTTTTTTCATTAGGAAAATCATCCAACACTGTGAGTGATTCACTAATATATGATCCTATTGAATCACTTTGATTTGTAGATGTCATTCTATAATTATTTTTTAATTTCTCTCCAAAATTTAAAAAATCTTCCTCTAGATCTAATATAAAAACAGTGCTTGGAAAACATGGAACGGTTTCAATAGAAAATTTATTCATTTTGAAATTTAAGAATATTTAAAATAATTAAAAACATCCACTTTATTGCACTTTTTTTCTACATCCTCATAATTTTTATCCTCAAATTTTCCACACAAATCAAGAGTTATTATTATTCTAAATCCATTTGATGGTGTGGATGATGAGTGATATGTATTTCCATCAAAAAATAGTACTCTACCTTTTTGGGGTTTTATTTTATGAGTTATTTTCAAATCTTCAATTTCATCTAGGTCATAAACATCATTTTTTAAATCATTTGTTGTTTTATTGTATAAAATAGTTTCTCCATCAGAATCTGTCACATAATAAAGCATTACTATATGTGGTGTTTTTCTGTTTATATGAACTTTATCTATTTTATTTTTTTGATCTGTTAATATGTGGATTCCTGAAATACACCTCATAATTTTTGTTAATTTAAAATTAATTGAGGTACAAGATTTTTCTATCAATGGAAAAAGTGAGTAAAATAACTCCTTTTCAGTCATAATATTTGTTGATACAATTGGTGAAATATTAATATTTTTCTTGTTTGAAAGAAGTTTTTCATTTACATTACCCCTACTACAATTGTCTACTTGTATTTTCCAAGCACAATCAAGTAAAGATTTTTCTATTTTATTTTGATAATTTTCATCTATTAAATTATCTAAAACAATTGGGAAGTCTGTCATATATGATTAAATGTATTGATACTTTAAAAATAGGTGTTCGTTTAAATAATGAAAATTTTTATAATCATAATAATACAAATGAGAAAGAAGTATTTTAGATTTCCTTGTCAAAGAAATTAAATTATTATTTTCTATTGTGGAGACATTTATTTTATTTAAATTGTTTATTCCTATTTTTTTTAAATCTTCGTACAGATTTTCATATTTTACAAAATAATCAATTTCAAAGTTTCCTTTTTTATTTGATAAAATAACAGATTGAGGTTTTGTCCATCTATCAATTTCTAAATTATTTGAAAATAAAAATTCAACGTATTCATTTATGTCCATTGAATTACATATTTCATGATGATGATGTTTATCTTCTGGAGAAAAGTAAACATTTTTATGCATTCTTGCAAATTTATATGCAGATATAAATCTATCTATTGGATCTCTAATTACAGTAAATTTTATATAATCATGCCAATATTTGTTATAAATTTCTTTATATTCTTCTACTGTTTTATCAATGAGCATGTTTTCTCTGCCCATTTCATTAATTATTGATGAACCTGCGTTTTTGGGTATATGAATAAAAATTAATTTTTTCTCATGATTTATAGTCATAAGTAAGTAAATTTACTATTACTCTTATTTTCATACTCAGTATAGAAATGATAATTTAATGTCACTCTTGGATCATCTTTCGTATAATCTTTTATAACTGACGCATTGTGTAATAAAGATGAATTATAAATTATCGCTTCATTGAATTTATAGTTAACTTCATTACAAATTTTAATTTCTTTTGGCATTTTTACATCAAAAATATTTTTATTTTTATTTTTTTCTATAAAATTTGACGAAAAGTTTATGTAATCATAATTATCCATTTTTTTCTTATCATTAAATTGCCAAAAATTTGTTCTTATGTCAAATTCATTTAAATTTACTATTAACACATAAGCTTCCATATTATTATTTTTACTTATATGATCATGATGAGGCATATCAAAAGTTCCATTAGAACTTAAGTAACTATCATGTCTCTTTTTCATTTGATAATAGTGCATATTGATTATGCATTTATCATCAGAAATCACAAAAAAGTTATTCTTTTTTAGAATATCACTCATCAAATAAGTTGAACTCCAGAATGGTAAAAAACATTCCATCCCAGACTTAGTTGAATTTGCAAGATCATCACAATCCCATCTATCTAAACTTTTTAAAAAATTAGAAGATTTAATGGGATCAATAAAAAAATCTTCTATAATATAAATTTCATCATCAATTTCTCGAACCTTTGAGTTTAAATTTGGTTTGCAATATTCTTTAAATTTCTCACTTAATGTCATACTTATTCATTTGACTCTGGTAAAATTAGAATATTAAATGAAACTGATATGGTATCATCATCTTGCTGAATAGTATTTTTTAAGAAGGATGGCCAAAAAATTACTTGACCTTGTTCTGGAGAAACTTCTAATTTTTTAGTAATATATTGATTTTTGTTTTGACACAATTCTAATCCATTCCACATTAAATTTATAGAATCATTTAAAAAAGATAGAGAGTTATTTTCTTTATTTGTTTTTAAATAAAAAATTCCAGTAAATGTATGTTTGTGTGAATTTAAATCATCTACAGAATGTTTATCACATTTGTTGACATTTAAAGAAGATGATGTAATAAAAACATTTCTATTCTTGTTAAAATTCAATTCATCACATGCTATATTTGAAATATAACAAACAAAACTAAAAAAATGATGAAATTCTTCTTTTGAGTGTATATCTTTTAGTATATTTTCGTCTTTATTTAATTCGTATTCTTCAATAATATCAGACAAACTTCTTAAAAGGTTATCTTTATCATTTTCATAATCTGGATAATAAAGGTTCCACAATGGAGTAGAGAATATGGGAAAAATATTCATAACAATTTTCACAAAAAATTATTTAATTATATTTATAAGATGAAATATTTTTTTCTGCTTCTATTTTTGTAAATCTATTAATTCCCAATAAAGGACGCCTATCATTTTTAAAATTGTTAAAATTACCATTTTGATTTACATAGTGTAAAAAGAATTGTATGTGTTCTTCTCCCTTATACTCTTCTCTCCAATGTTCTAATTCATTTCCAAAATATACACACATATCTCCTTCATTTAAATTTATTTTTTCTATTTCATTTTGTTTATTTCGGATAAAAAAATTCCAATCAACGTCTTTTTTTAAACATACAGTTGCTGATACTTCACAAGACGGTCTATCTATGTGTTTCTTTAAATAAGAATCTTTGTAATATATTCTACCAAACGAATAGGATGGATACAATTTTAAAGATGTTATTTCCTCCATTAATGGCAAAAGTTGCAATAACATAGATTCAAAACAACTTGGAGAATATAATGAAAAACAGTTTTTAACTTGACCATCGGAAAAATAATACTTATCATTTGGATCAATATTTAAATAAGATAAATCTTTCAATAAATTAAAACTTATTTGTAAATGTTCAATCAATTGAGCACTCAAAACATTTTTACAAATATAAAAACCTTTCTCATGAACTAAATTTTTCATAAAATATTTTTTCCCGAAAACCATCCAACTAAAGAAATTCTATTTCCACCAGTGACTTCAGTAACTTCATGCATTAATCGCGATGGGAAAAAAGTTATACTACCTTTTTTCTTTGGAGCTAATGTATAATTTTTTAATTTATTAAGTGATGCGTCTTCGGTGTATATCTTTAGATCACCACCAGTATAATCACTTTCTTCACTAAGTTGAATTGAAAATGACAATTTCCTTACGTCTCTATAAAAATTTTTATTATCTAAAATTCCTCCACAGTCATTGTGACAAGAGTAAAGATCTTTATTTTTAAAGTCATATGAAGAAAATTGTAAAGGTTCAATGTTTTCCAATATAAAAAAATAATTTGTATAATTTAAATATAAACAAGATTCTATAAGTTTTTTATATAACCAAAGACTTTTTTCATTTTTTAAAATCCATTTTATATCAGATGATCTAAAATAAGGATCAGAATCTAGATTAGAATTTACTAATCCTTTTTCAAAATTAATTTCAGATGCAATCTCAAAAATTGTACTTATTTCAGATTCATTTAAAAAATTTTCTTTTGATAAAATTAATTGACGTTCACAAAAATTGTCAAATATACAATAATTAGTTTTCATATGATTAATATTTCATATAATTAAAAATCAAGAAGAATAGAAAGTTCTAACTGGATAAGCTCCATGATAATTTGGATGATTCCAGACAGCATTACTGGAACAATCGGATGCATTAAAGGAAACTAAAGTAAAATATCCAGGAGGTATGAAACTGGTTGATACATATCCAGGTCTTCCATATCCTGATCCTCCACCAACGGTCCAACAATCCCAATATGATCTACAAGTCCATCCTGGATTTCTTAGGAATGGCGCGTCAGGAACAAACCATCCACAAGACCCCAAATTTACATTACTACAATTGACACTATTCCAGTTTGTGTTTGTACCACTAGGTGATTGGAACTGTTGCGGACACTCATAAGTCGATGGAGTAACAAACCATTTTGTTGATGCTGGACACCCGTTATAATCCCCTTGGGCAATGTAATATCCCTTGCAATCAGTTTGCGTTCCACTAGTATTGGCTATACCTTTCGTAATTGTGCAAAATTCAGTTTCAGCTCCAGCTGAAGTAGATATTCCACTTCCCCATTTGTTATCGGCTTTAAAAGTATTTTGTTGATTAATACTATACATTCCAGATTTGAAGGTGATATTTGTCGTTGTCTCGGTACAACAACGACAAGAATCATAGCACCTACTGCCACAACCACCAAAATATCTACATCCTAAACATATTGCAGTTCCTAAACAAGCACATGTATCACAAACATCTGTTGTCACCGAACAAACTGTAGCTGTAGAGGTGGTAGATGTTGGTTCTGTGGTTGGTCCAATTACACCTGCATTTCCAGGATATGCTCTTTTATTTAAATTTGAGGGTCGAAATGGTGCCATAAAACTTTCCTCTACTTACCTTCTGATGGATCCCCGTCTGGGAATACTTTTTTATAAAGAGCGTCTACTTGTTGTTCTAGATCTGAAACTCTCCAACGAAGTTTATCTTCAATAACCCTTGGTTGATCAAAGTCATCGTCTGCACGACCCTCTGGACTTCTTGGCCAATCAACTTCTCTTGGATTTGAAAAAATAGTGGTAATATCTCTTAACCTTTGACGATGCATTTCCCATTCTTTTTGATTTACATCACGGGAAACATCTGCTGTCATTGTCCAGTCACATTCTTCAAGAAGTTTATTTCTTTCTTTACGAATTTCAACCCAAAGTTCTTCATCGGTAATATCTACTACAGAATAAGAAAGTTTTTCTGAATTCCAGTGTACTCTCTGAGTTTTTTGGTTATGAGTTGGAACTTCATAAGGTCCAGTAAAACCAGCATCTGAAATTTCTTTATCAGTAAAAGTAGAAACATCGGTGCGAACAACACCTTCTGCAGGTTTGATTTTATGAGGAAGAGTGGTCGGTGATTCTCCTTTATAGGAGTATAGTGCTGTGGGATCTGCCATTTTAGTTAAACTCCGTATCAGTCAGAAACTTCTTCATATGAACATATTATTGCCAAATCATCAGCTGCTGATGCCGTTGCACTAATTGACCTATTTTCTTCAAGATAAAGTGCTGAAGCTTTATCAAGAATAACTAAAGTTGAATCCGCCACAACATCAATCGTACTTGCGATTGGAACGGATGACCCAGCTCCAGCTGCTTCTTGGTGCATTTTAACAGTAATATTAGCAGTATTAGTACCGTCAATATTACTGGCAATTATAGTATTAATTTTATAAACCGCACCACTAGCTACTGGATTACTGACAATGTTAGTAGCGTTGGTTGAATCTAAACTTACAAAAGTGGTAATTCCCGTAACAGTTGTTACGCCCACAATGTTCGGAGCAGCCATTTTTTATAATGTTGAGTTCTTAAGTATATCTATTTATAATCTTAGATTTAAGCCCTGAATGGAGGATCCAAAAAAAGTGTTTTAAAAGCAAAAGATTTTGATTCGGTAGCAATATTTAATTGAGTTAAATTGCTACCATCACCAACAAAATTTGATGCAGTTACAACACCAGTTGCGTTCACATCACCATTAACGTCCAATGTATATCCTGATGGAATAGTAGCACCTTGAGTAAGTTCTGGTGCCCCATCATCATTAAAATTTACAATGTTGTTTACTTTAATTTTTGCCATTTTAATTACCCAATAATAGTGAATGCAATTGTTTTTCCTTCGGTGGCAATATTTAATTCAGTTAAATTGCTACCATCACCAACAAAATTTGATGCAGTCACAACACCAGTCGCATTTACACCACCATTAACTGTTAATGTTTTTCCCGAAGGGACAGTGGCTCCAAAAGAAACATTAACGGCTGTTCCAGAGGGATTAAATGCCTCAATGCTATTGACTTGAATTTTAGAATCTGCTGACATTTTCCTATCCTAATATTGTATATGCGATCACTTTAGCATTTGAGATTTCACCATCAACGCCAAAAGTGGTAAGTCCAGTCCCAGGACCAGAAAAAGAAGATGCAGTTACAACCCCGACAGTACTGATTACAATATCACCATCAATGGTTTTTCCAGATGGTACTGTAACTCCTTTAGAAAACTCAACTGGACCATCATCAGATAAATTGACAATTTTATTAACCCTTAAAGAAGACATTTGTTAAACTCCTTATACGATGGTGAATGTATTGCCAGCACCAACAGATACAGTAGCATTAACTGAAATTGGTCCAAACATTGCATAATTATGATC
>CEON01031799.1_pt1 | contig 10115 bp, 17 predicted proteins | sample 530291 | NCBI WGS metagenome assembly CEON01 (sample SAMEA2619888, study PRJEB7988) | marine metagenome | biome: marine biome (ENVO:00000447); feature: surface water layer (ENVO:00002042); material: "saline water (ENVO:00002010), including plankton (ENVO:xxxxxxxx)" | depth 5 m
AATCTGTGTAACCCATATCAATAGTTGGGTTTGTGCCACCTGTTGCATCACCGTTAAAAGCAATACCTGTTATTACAGCGTTCTTTGGAAGAACTACTTCTCTTGTATCAGTTGCAGATACTTGAACATCAGTTCCCTGTGCTGCTGTTGGTAAGAAATAAAACTGTGCTGCTAATTGTACTGAACCAGCATAAGTTTCTCTTTTGCTATCACCGCCGTTAGATCTAACGACTCCTGTGAATGTTGTTGTTGCCATAATAAACCTCCTTGGTTTTATAGACCTTAACTACACAATTTCTATAACATCTGCTAGCTCAGTTTGTGTAATTAGTTTGCTAGACCCTCAATATGACATAAAAAAAGGGCGGAGTCAAAGACAACCGCCCTTCTACGAAAGGATTTAGTTATTTGTTCTTACGAACCTTGTGAACCATATACACAACGTGGATCTGAGAAACCGAAAGAATATCTCTCTCTAGCTTTGTATCTCACGTTACCTGTATCGAAATCACCTTCCATAGCTGTTGCTAGTGGAGTTCTCACGAAGTGTTTGAATCCGTTAGGTGCGTCGGTCAGGATAAAGTATGCATCAGTATCTGTTAGATAGTGATTTACTCTATAACCCTCAGGCAACATTGACATGTTCACTAATGCGTTGATGTCGTTGTCTGCTGTACCTGTTCTCAATGTTGAGTTTAGGATTCTATCCGCTACGAACATTAACTGAGGTGGGACAATCAGTTTTCTTGCTTGTACAGCAATTCTTAGTCCTCTCTCATCGATGAATTGAGAAATATCAATCATCGCCTGCTCGAGTGATGTTTCGTTCAAGTCTGCATCGGTTGCATTTCTGTTTGAGAAGTTACCACCACCTGTTGTTGGGTGTGCAGTATTCACTAGAGAAACGCCGTCACCACCAGCAGAAGCACCGCCTGTAAACGCATTGTTTAATACGTTTGCCGCTTTGATCTGCTTTGTGTGTGCCATTGATCTTGCCAATGCTTTTGTGTAACGAGCTGATAATCTGTCATAAAGATTATCTTCTACAGCTTCTTCAGTGATGGAGAATGCTAACGCTACGGTTTCATGTGAATAACGTGCTGTGTATGCTTCGTTTGCAGAGTCAAATGTTACTGCTGCGCCCTCTTGCTTCACAGGTGCGTTACCGAAACCTGTTAACATTACTTCTTCTTCAAAAGCTCTATCTGATGATTCTTGATTGAAGATTTCAGCGTGTTCATTTTCGTACTTATCGTACTCCAAGCCAAACAGTGCGTTTAGGCCCGGTTCCAACTCTTTAACGAGTTGACTTCTAGATATAGCCATAGATTAACCTCCTATACGCCTACTGAATTTGGTGCATAGAAATGATCGTTGATTTTAACGATTAGGTTAGCATTATCGCTATCTAAATCGTTATTATCTGGATCTGCTGTCACACCAACTACTCTTAACATTAAATCTGTTGTGTTAAGTGTTGATGAGTCTAATTCACCGCTTGATATGCCGTTTGTTGTGTTTCCGTTTGCATTTGCTGCAACGTCTGCATTCATTCCTATTGAAGTCTGAGCAGAAGTACCATCAGCCTGAATCAAAAATAATTGATTAGGGTCATCGTACACTCTGATCTTAATATCTTGGGAACCGAGAGTTGCTGTTGTGTCTGGAAAGTAATTAGAAAATGTCGGAGTTCCGTCTGTTGCTGTGTATTCAATACCGCCTGCAACACCCAGAATTTGTGTGTCACTGTTGCCAGCTACGACTACGTATCCGTCAGATCCTAATTTTACAACTGCACCCTCAAAAATATTCCCAGAGTTATTACCTGACTTCACAGCGTATGTGGTAAAACCACATGAGTTATAGTTTCCGCCTAACTTTGCAAGTGGGCGTAAACCAAAGGCTGCGTCTTTATTTGCCATAGTATATACCTCCTAAGTATATTTTAGTTAATTAATCTTCGGTTGGCTTTGGGCCTCCGAAGCTTACTCTACTTTGCCTCTCCCTATGGATTGGCATATTGGGGTGCTCGTCTTTCATTAAGTCGTTATCAACACTCTGCATTTGACCTTCCGTTTGACCCTTGAAGTAACGATCACGTTGCTCCTTGATCTCAATCGGACATCGCATAAGAATCAGTCCCCCGATCCCTATGACGCCTTTGAACTTTCCGTCGGCTATTGCGGGTATATCAAGACGTTCACCGTATGTTTCTGCTTTAACAAATTCATACCCTTGTCTTAACCTACCGTTGACATTCTTATCGTCAGGTACTCCACGATATTCGTATCTTACCCATCGATGATGCCAGCCTTCGTCAGGTTGTGGCGCTTCGAGTGATGAAGGTGGTACCCATGCTTTTGGTCGAGCTTCCGTTTCACGGGTTTCCAACTTGCGTGAAGTTTTATTTATTTTAGTTTCATTTTCCATATTGTTACGCCTCCTTCACGTATTTAGCGTACTCTTCTAACGGCACACCTAGCCTTTTGGCTATTGCTACCTGTGAAGGTGTGAGCCTCACAGACCTGCGTCCATCTTTGTTTACGCGCTTCGCAGAAGCAACCGTTTGGACGGGTTTCGATTGCTTTCCGACATCTCCCCCATCGGAAAATTTATGGGGAAACTCTTTTCTCATTCGAGAATTTATTTCATTATAGTATTCATCTGACTGTGCGTCAAATCCTTCTTCTTCAATAAGTTTTTTATGAATTCCGAAGGCTGCGTACGTCATGGCCTCGTCCTGACCAAACCACGTGTTATCCCTTGCCCACTTTTCTGCTTTCGGATCAGGTTGAGCAGGTTGTTGAGGTGCTTGTGGTTGTTGTGTCTGTGTTTGAGCAACGGGTTCTGGTTGAGCGGGTTTCTCCTCTTCCAACTTCTTTGTTGCTTTTAGACGCTCATTATCAAGAGTTAATTGAGCAAGTTGTTCTTGTGCTTTCACAATAGCGTCAGCATCTCTTGCTTGAATAGCTCTTTTTAGATTGTCCTTCACAACTTCAGTTTGTGTTGTTACTCGAGATTCAAACTCACTTAAATATCCTTTATCTAACTGAGAGTATTTAGTTTGGCTATCTTCAAATTGCTTCTTTAGTCCTTCAGCATATTTTAAAGCCTCTTCTCTTTGCCTCTCCGCTTCGCGATATTTTTTAGTAAGATTAGCGATTCTCTTTTTAACAGACTCACTATAATCGTCTAAACCATCTTCAGATTTTGTTTCACGTGAAACATCTTCTTCTTTAGGTTGTTCGACGTTAACTTCTTGTTTTACTTCACCGTGATCTTTTGTTTCTTTTTCATTTTTAGATTCTTGTTCATCTAAAACAACTTCCACTTCATCACCCGAAGTATCGATATCTACCATTTTGGATTTGTCTTCTGCCATGGCTACCTACCTTTCTACCTTGTCTAGTTTTACGTTGGACGGAAGAATACTCATTGGATCATCTACTTGTGCAATGACTTCGTCGTCATTAACAACACGTAGTTCTCCACCGTCAATGTACAATCGAGATCCGGCGTATTTGGTAATAACTACCCAATCACCTTCCTTGCACCATGGTCCATCTGGGAAACGATCTTTATCTCTGTAGGCTGAAGGTCCTACCTTTAAAACCTTACAAACGTTTCCGGCAATCTGTGCCATGTGAATTGTATCGTCGGTTAAGTAAACACCGCCTTTTGTTTTTTCTTGGAGTCGAACTGGTAATAGTAAAAGTCTCCAGCCCGTTGGGTTTGGTAGCTTCGCAGCTTCGGATTCTTCCTTCTGTTTTTCTACCTTTTCTTTTAAGTGCTTAGGCACTATCAGTTTCGTCATCTATTAGCTCCTGTTTTTTTAGCAGGTCCGAGAGTTCCTGTAAAATGTTAGTATATGCTAAATGCTCACCGACAAGTTGTTTATACTCATCGTAAGATTTTGCATTACCATTACTAATAGCAGACGAAATGTCGCTTTGTCTAGTCTTAATTATTTTTTTTAAATGGTCGGTAAATTTAATTATGTCCACGTCTATAAACTAGCCATGTGATCACTGAGTCTTTTTGCACGGTTCGGGGTCTGATTTGCCCATCGCGAATTCATCATTTCGCCCGCACAGAATTTGTACTCTTGCTTTTTTAAATGACTTAATGCACGTGCAAACTTACGAACACCTGCCTCACCCATTTGATAAACCATGTGAATAATGATGCATTTTGCTTCATCTTTGATATCCCAACCGTCATAGATTCTTTGACCACCTTCACAAGCTCTTGTAAAGTCTTTTTCAAATAATTCTTCCCAACCTTCTTTGGTTGTTGGAATTTCCTCACCGTCTATTATTTTGTGGCCATACCCACCAGTGGGGTACCCCTCTGTGTCAGTATAAACTTCTAGTCTGTAGCCTTCTTCCTGCTTAATCTCATTTTTCAAGTCGTCTAAATTCATGATCCTATTCCCCAATGTTTTGCGTGTTCATCTATTTTTTCTTTTTTGCGTAGGTTGAAACCATTTTTGGCTTTGGACCAGTATTTCCAGCGGCACGCTTCCTTCGCACGGCGGACGTTTTCTGAGATTTGCTCATAGATCGCGCTTTCGCTAAGGGAACGCATTTGGGATACTTCCTCTTTGAACCTTTCGCTGATTTTCTTCCACATGGTTGATACTTACCGTCTTTCTTAGGTGCTCCTATGTCCACCCATTTTTCTTTGACCCAAGCGCGTAAACCTTTTTTTGCCATTATGCACGCTTAGTGACTTTCCTTTTATTATTCATGACACCACCACATCCTTTTGCGATACCGCCTTGATTGAAGTTGGAAACTTTTTTTCTCTCTTGTGAAACTTTATTGATCATTCCACCAGAAGCTTTTTTCTTTGGTTTCTTTTTACCGCCGGGTTTTACTTTGCCAGAGCAAACAGCGCTAGCATACATATTTGCATATGCGCTAGGGTACACATCGTATTTACGCTTAGCTGCCGCCTTACCTTTTGCACAAAGTTTTCCCATTACTTTTTCTTTTTAACCTTTTTAGTTTTTTTCTTAGTCTTCTTTTTGATTACACCACGTGCCATCAAAATATCTTTTTTGGTGATCTTACCGTCACCACTTAAATCTGGAAACTTTTTCTTTTTCATCGTCCTTGACCCCTATATTTTTTAAAGTTACGCCTCTTGTGTTTATTCATCGTCGACGTACTTATTCGTCCGTCTCCTATTGTAGTCTTTTTGACAATGTGGTCAATATTACTATTGGTTATTTGTTTCTTCATGAGAACACCCTACACAACCGCACCAAATACAACTCGTGCCACAATGACAACCACAGTCGCATTTTACGCAGTCTTGGTTCATTTCTTAAATTTTTTGATTGCGAGATCGGTTACCTTGAGTCCAAATGAACTTGCTATTGCAGCCATCAAAGCCCAGATATACCAATCAGGTAATTGATTAAGGGTATCAAAGCCTTCTTTTAGTTTTTGAATCCATTCTGGTTTGCCAAAAAAGATTGCACCAAATACAATTAGAAGAGGGAGCGAAAGGATGACCGTAAACCACTCGTCACGCCAAGAGTTTTGCATATTCTTTTGTGAAGCGATGGCGAAATCAATCTCGCCTTGAGCCATTTTTCTAATATGAGTTTGCTCAGCTTCCGCCATAAGCTTTTTTGTTTCTGTTCTTGTCTTAATAACATCAACTGCGCCTTTAGCTACTGTACCAAGCAAACCCCATAACATTTTTGATTAGATAAATTGAGCGGCTGCCCAACCGATCGCTAAACCGATTATAAGCCATTTTTTCTTTGGATGATCGTTCCAAAGTTTTTTAATCATATCCATTAGAATACCCCCTTGAATGGTTTCTTTTTTACCTGAACTGCTTTTTGTCCTTGTGTGCTGGACTTTGCAGGATCAGTTGGCTTTGTCTTTAAAGGAACATTGCCATCAGGTGTCAACTTCATTGGTGTGGACTGTGTTATTTTCATGACGGTTAGTGTATCGTATAATTTCCATTAATCAAGCTATGATCTGGAAATTTTGCAAGCCTTTCAATTGCCTTTTTTGTGTCTATGTGACCTAAAGAAGCCGTCATTACACGTTTCCCCACGCCCAATAAAGCACTAGAAATAGTTACACCGTCGTAACCTTGCATGATCATGAGAGAAACTATCTTTTCGACGTCAGATACAACCGTTTCAATGGTTGATTCATCTACTAGACTTTCTTTTTCCTTTTTTTCGCTTTTTGACATCTTTTTTACCTGCCTCGCTGAGTGCAATTGCCACTGCTTGCTTTTGAGGACGACCCTCCTTTTTTAATTTTCTTATATTACCACTAATAGTCTTCTGACTACTACCTTTTTTTAGGGGCATTTTTTGTCGCACCTTTCTTTTTCTTCTCCATATAGCCACCTTTGCTTGCATATCGAGGAATTGCAGTGCCTCCCTTTAATACTTTGGCTATTTCAGAACGAATTTGTGCTGTATCAACACCTTTTTTCTTCGCCAACAGCTTCATAATCGCTTTTCTTTGCTCTTTAGTGAGTTTTTTAGGCATTCGGGCCACGATTTCCTCCTCTCGCTTTCGCCATAGTGGTTTGTGCTCTTAAATTTGCAATATCTTGCTGTGTTTCAACGCGTTTGTCAGTCTGTTCTTCTTGAGATTTTATTCTCTCACGGTCTATTTTGAACTTTTCGTCCTGTTCTTCCTTTCTCATTTGTTGTTCATTGAGTTTTAGAAGTAAATCTTGCTGTTTAAGATCAATTAAAGGATCAGTTTCACCAGTTTTTTCTAAATATTCTTGTTCTTCAGCAACTGCATCGTTAGTCATTTCTGCAATTACTTGTGCAATCTCTTTTTCATTCTGTGCTTGGAACTGCTGTAGGAGTTCTGGAGGTATTTGACCACCAAACTTCTGTGCTTGTTCTTGAATGACAGGAGCATTTTTCGCTTCTACTTGCTCTCTTGCCATTAACGCAATGTGTTCTGATACATGCGCTTGCAATGCAGTTAACACAGGTAAATTATTTTTGACTAAGAATGAACTCATGAACGCTCTGTGCGCTGCAATATGTGCTTCATGATTTTGTCCGGGGAATACTCTGATTGCTGCTCCTGTTAAGCTTCCTGCGTTTTCCAGACCCGGATCTTGTGGAACAGGATCTGTAGGTGGAGGCAGTATAAGATTAATATTCTGCACGCCTAACGCTTCATACATTCTTCTGTATGCTTCATACAAATTATGAATTTGAGGATTAGACTGTGCTAATTGTAATTCTGTTTGTGCCAACGTAATACGTTGTGCCATAGAAAAAATGTTTGGATCGGATACAGGAATGACATCAACTCTGTCATCGAAATCTTGCATCTTGATCATTCTATTTCCACCGGCAACGTTGTATGGATATTCCGGTGGTAAGTATTCAGCGAATACCCTTGCTAAAATTCTAAACTCTTTACGTTGTGCGTAGTGTAATCTTTTGTGAATCGCCGACATGACTCTCGCGCCACGTTCCATAATCGCCATGGTTGTCCCCACAGGATTAGCTTGAGAACCTTCACCTAACTTCTGATCGGCAATGGCTGCAAATCTTGTTCCTGCTTCTACACAGAAACCGAGTAACTGCATGAGGACTTGATCCGGACCTTTATAAGGTAGCGGAAGTAAACCCTCACGTAAGCTACCACCCGGTGCATCCACATCTCTGAACTCACCCGGTTTTAATGGAGCATCGTCATCTCGAATCCTGAGCCCTCTTGCCTTGAAGCCGGCAGGCAAATTAGAAAGGGTACCAGCGTCTAGTAATTGTCTTAGGGCCGCAGTGGCAGTTCTAGACAGTCCGCCAATCATGTGTATCAAGCCGAAGCCATAGAAACCGAGACCCGGTAAGAATTTGTAATGAACAAAATATTCGGTCTTTTTCTTTAGCGGGTCTCCTTCTTTATAGTTTCTACGTATTGAAAGGACTTGAGAGGAATTTTCGTCGACTGTAATAATGTAAGGTAACATGATACCTGTAGGCTCACCATCCATGCCCCTATCTTCGAAACCTTGAATATCACAAATTACATGAAACTCGATAAGGTTAAAGATATCGTCTTCGTTTTCTTCAGGTGATGTGCCGTCTAATTCATTGTACTTTTTTTGAACTTGATCTTGTTCGTCGCCTCCTGCTTTGAGAGGGATGTCGCGATAGAAACCCATAACTTGTTTCTTGCGTAAATCGTTTGCAGTTATACGAACACGTTGTCCAATCATTTCTGCTGTTTCTAAATCTGTTACTTCGTAAGGAATAACTAAATCTTCTGCGGGCACGAAACGTGATACGGCTCTTCCGAGAGTCGCGTCGTAGTAAACTTTTTTAAATGTCGAACCGGCAAGCGGTAAGTAGAAAAGCATTTGATCCATTTCTTGATCGTACTCTTCCATGGTGTTGGTGATTTCATAATTCATGAAATCTTTGACACGTTCTGCTTGAGACATGACGTCTGGTGTTTGATCCCCGACTACTTGTGTGTGAACGGGACCACCCGCGGGTAACATTTCTTTGTAAGCGTGTGCTTGAAACTGTGTGACGGATTCGGCGAGTAAAGGATGGGTCACGCCGCTCGCTCCTTGGAACGGTTGAGTTCGTTCGCTGTACTTAAATCCTAAAAGGTCTAAACCTCTAACGTAACCATCTTCCCAATCTTTACGAGAGTCTTTGGCGGTCTCATAGTCGCCGAGTAATTTGTTAGATATACGTTGGAGTTCGGACTCTTCAACGACTTCGGCTAAGTTACCGTAGAAATCCATTTCAGGCATTTCTTCTTCAGGGTTAATGATCGCTGAACCATCTTCCATCATCTCAATAGTTGATTCTTGTTCCGTGGTTCCCGGACCAAGGACCTCGGTTACATCTTTTTCTTCGATCTCTAATTCGCCTGCTTCGCCCGTTACTCTTTTATCGACTGCCATTATTTATTTTCCTTTTGTTCTTCCATTAATTTCATAATTCCTTCTTCATCATACAACTCTGCATCACCCATCTCGGTCGGCATAAAAGCACCGACGGCTCCTAGAGCTCTACCTGTGATAAAGTTGAGAAGGGCCGTGGTCCCCGCAACTTTAGGAAAGAACTTTACAATTTGATCTTTAATGAATTCGTATTTTTTCTTAGTGGGGTTTTTGCCAAACTTATCGTTGGCATCTAATCGAATCTCTTCGATCTTATTGGCGGCTGAACTTCTAATATTTTTAACATTAGGCTTGCCTGCTTGTGTACCTGTAATCTCATCAATCAAACTTTGACCTAAACCTTTTTGAGACATATCTACAGAAATGTAGGGACGCTTGCCCGCATCTTTTAACATGGTGTTTAATAAATTTGTTGCTTGAGTTGAACCTATTTTAATTCCCTTTCCTGCAAGGAACTTGTTCCACGCTCCTTTGGAACCTCTAACTTTCCCAGTCTTCTCATCTACTTTGGTAAAACCAAGATCCTTTAAATAATCTTCAAATGGTTTTGATCCGTAGGTTGATGGTTTGAGTGCAGATCCTCCCGGAGCAAGGTACATGATTCCACCATCGGCTGCTTTTCTCACAGCAGCACTTTCCATTCTCTCTCTTGCCGCCTTCTCTGCTTCTTCATCAGACATACCCTGATCTTTGAACATCTCAAAAAGAATTTCTAGTTGACGGACAGCTTCATCATTAGACGCTTTTAAATCAGGTGATTGTCTAATTGACATGTAGGGAGAGGTACCTAACATTTCTCGAATGATTGATTTTAATTCTTCTAGTTTGTCAGGATCGGTTTCATTTTTCATCATTTCAATGACATAGTTTAAGTCGCCGCCTAATTTATATTGTTCGGCTGTCATGATACCTTCCTTCTTGGTATCCTTAACACCTTTGTTAATCATATCCATAAATGAATTTCCAATAGCCATTAGATTTTTATAACATTAATAATATCGATTTTCATCAACAAAAACATCATCGCGAGGGGGATCATCATAATCATCCTCGAGAGTCACAAAGTTACCTTGTCTGAATCGCATCACTGCTTGAGTGGTACTGTCAACCAAGTCGTCGTGATCACCATACGGGAAAGCTGCACATTCTTCAATAACTTCTTCTGCCCACTTTTTATCAGGGGC
>CEON01023302.1_pt1 | contig 10114 bp, 8 predicted proteins | sample 530291 | NCBI WGS metagenome assembly CEON01 (sample SAMEA2619888, study PRJEB7988) | marine metagenome | biome: marine biome (ENVO:00000447); feature: surface water layer (ENVO:00002042); material: "saline water (ENVO:00002010), including plankton (ENVO:xxxxxxxx)" | depth 5 m
TAAGTCATAAGGTAAATTACCTTTCTTTTGTTCATCAATAAGATCTAAAATAAACCCAGCTACATCTTCAATTGAATTAATTGATTCTCTATCTGTATAAATAAAATTACCTGTGTAATCTAGAATTTCACCCGTTTCTTCATCTACCACTTCATTTACTTCTAATCCCATTTGAATAGCATGTTCCCAATTCCATTTCATCTCTGTAATAATGAATACTGGGAGTACTTTACGTTTTTGGGCAGACACAGCAGCTTCAAGTAGAGCAGTTGTTTTACCTGTGTCTGAATGACCTCTAAGTAAAACAATATGCCCCATTGGAATCCCAGGAACTGATGTTATTTCTTGGTAAGCATCAGAAAGAGGAATCCATTCTTGTTCTTTAAATTTAGCTTTAGAAGTTAAACCTTTTTTATTCTTAAAACTTTCTAAATTAAAATTTGCTTTAATTTCTGAGGAGACTGCCTCCGATAGTGATTTTTTCTTTCTTGCCATACAATATTAATTAAAACGGTAAATCGTCTTTTTCGTCGTCGTTAAATAGATCATCAAATTGTTGTCCTTTTGACTTAGTTTCTTTAGTATTTAAAGAATAATTTGATTTTTTTTCATCACTGTCAAATGCAACAGCAGGTTCTGAAATAATATCACCTTCTTTTTCTTCACCTTCAGGAGCTAACCATTCTTGAAGTGATGCTTTCATTTCATCATAAGAAAGTGCTTTAAATACCTTCATAGGATCTGCTTGTTCATTTAAAAACCTTTCTACTTGCTTTTCATCATCCGATAATGGTGATGTTTTCAATGAAGGCCCTACATTTGTTCTATTGTAAGGAGTACCTGTTGACTCTGGTCCTACAGTATTCAATTTAATATCTCTACCTCCAACAATATCAGTGTAATCACCAATTTCATCATCAGCAGCCATATTTAAAAAGTCTTGATATACTTCTTTACCAAATTGCCATAATTTAACACCTTCATCTTCTTGTCCTCTAACTACTACAGGAGCAAAAATTCTTGTTTTTGGGTCTAATTTTTTAGCTAATCTCCAATTTTCTCTATCATTAGTTTGACGTAATTGTTTAGCAAACTCCATAATAGGATCTTTTTCACCCCAGTTAGATGGTGAAGCCATTACTCTTTTACTACCAATTCCGTAGTAAAATTTCATTTCTGTAAATGGAAATTCTTTGTTAAATTTATTAGGTACAACTCTTACGACTTGTTTACCTATTGATGGTTTCCAGAATAGTTGTTTTTGTTGACCACCTGAAGAATTGTTCGCCTGTTTTTGAAATTCATTAAGGCGCTTTTTGATTGCGTTTAAATCCATGTTTTATAACTTTTAATTTTAATAACTGTTTTAATATACAAACTTATATTTAATTAACCAAACTAAAGTTCAATAATTTTAAATATTTTTGTTTTTAATTGTTTTAACTCATCATGTTGAGTTAGGAGAATTGTATTTCTATAATGTTGCCAATCAATTGGGAATTTAGTATCTACTACACCCCCATTTAATCTTTTAATTAATTCATTTAAAGCATTAATAGTGTATAAGGTGTTAGTATCTTTCTTACGATGAACCATTATGGTATTAGGAGGTAAACCTTCAGTATTACCTTGTTCTATATTGTAAGTACAAACATACTCATCATTGCTTTTTATATGTAATACGAACACTTTTTTATAAAGAATAGAATAATTATTAGTAATACGATCTAATAACGATTCCAATCCTTCAAGTGTTGTGAACGTACAAAATAGTTTATTATTCAAATCTACAAAGTTTAAGTTATTCAACTCCTGAAAGTCGTCTACAGTATACATATTGTAAGATTTATTTGAAATTGTAAGTGTCTCCATAATTAATTTTTACTTGTAAGTTGTTATTTTTAAAGATATTTTCTATTTCAGTTAATATCTCTTTATCTTCTTTACTAAAATCAAAAAGAAAACTATCATAGGTGTAAAGTACTAACTTTGTTCGCCTATTTTTTAACAACTTTAGTATGTCCCATAATATACAAACGTTGTATGATGTCTCCAAGTTTTGTAGTAAATAATTTAATAGTTTTTGGGGTTTCATATCCTCTAAATTATCTTCTATAAGTTGATAACCCGAAATAGGACATTCAATCCAACCATTTTCTTGATAAGCTTCCCACAACTCATCAGTATATACTTGAACTTTTTTAAAAAATTCCAGATCTTTATATTGATCAAATACTCCTCCGTATAGTTGTTTGAATGTTAATTCTTTTGCTTTTTGATAATCAACTCCATACATTTCCGCAAAGGCCATGTGAACATCTTGATCACCAAAATCATAGCCAACCAACTTAGATAAAAGAGTAGGATGGTAAGCACCAATATCGAACTCAATAAAAGTATCATTACGAGGGATAAAAGACTCTCTTGATCCGTTGTCTTTGTTAAGCGCGGCATAATTTACTCCTCTAAATTTGTTACTTGGTCTTCCTGTAAGGGTTTTAAAGTTGTATTGCGTGTAGGTGAATTCTCCATTGATAGGGTGAAAGTACGATTCGAATTTTTCTCTATCAACTCGTATTCCACTTCGCTCCAAGGCGTTGAATACCACTGTAGTTTTTGTGTTGTTGAATTCGTTGATTGGCTCATATATTTTATCTTTTAAATCATTATACAATTTTTCACAATACTCATAGTGTTTAACTATTGGTATTATTTTATTTATATCTTTTTTATCACCCATTTTATTATAAAAGTAAGAATGGGTTTGGGTATATTCGCGTATATACGTATGAGAATTTAATGTTATGTCATAAAGAGTTTTTAATGGAAAATAATGTAAAAATTCCTTTTTATCACGTACATATAGTTTATCATATTTGTTTAATACGTGTTTTACGTTGTTTAAATCAATAGACAATGTTTCTCCATGTGATATGGGGATAATATATCCTTTAGTGGCTAATAACGGTCTAAGGTAAATTGCACAAACTTCATTTATTGTAGGGTGAATGCGATTGTTATATGGAATTACTTCCACAAACGCTTCTTTATAACCACTTTCATAAAACCCTTTTAATTGAGAGTCAGATTCAACTAACCAAAACATAACTTTATTTTTGATTAATGTATGAAGATAAATTTATTAATCCAAACTTATTCAGTAGGTAAATAAAACTTTAAAAAGTTAAATTTTAAAAACCTACCAAACCCTTGTCTTTTCATTCTTCTTTCTTGAATTAAAACTATATTATTATTAGTTCTTTGTACTTCTTCTTCAATACCAGTTATAACCCATTGAATTTTAAATGTTTGATAAGGTTGCCATAAATACGAATCATCTTGGCTTTTTAATTTATTATATACTTCTTTATTTAATTCTAAATAAATATCTTGATTTACTTTTACACAAAAATATCTTGTAAATTGTCCTAATTCATAATCATCTATATTAGGTTGAGGATAAGCCTGAGTTGGTAATAATGTTCTTGTTGATTGGTTTAAATTAATACCTTGTAACCTAGCATAATCTACTATCATACCTTCATCATACCCTGGAGTGTCTATTTCATCAAATATAGTTGGGAAATCCCCATATGCTATTTCATTTTGAACTTGATCAGGTTTAAATGTTACACCTACATCTTCTACAGGAATTAACTCTACGTTAGGTAAATCATTAGGTGTTTTACCTGAGAAGAATTTACCTTCAAATGTTTTATAGTAATATCCTCTATAAAACTCTCCAGTTTCTTTTATTTGTAGCTTATTATCGCTAGTATACTGATTGGTTAATATTCTATTCTTTGGTATATACATTATGTTGCAGGGGCTCTAAATGTTAATAAATCCCAATTATCACTTTTTCTTCCTTTGTAAACCATATCGGTTCCATAATTGGTTTGAGTTGATGTTGCCCATCCTGTTGAATTAATTTCACCTACGTAAATTTGGGCATGACCATATACATAATGAGAATTTTTACCTGATGTAGGTTTATCATTAGCATAATAAACACATACGTCTCCATATCCCCATGTTTGAGTTGCTATTTTTTCTATACATCTTTTACGTGTTAAACCTGTAGCTACAGATTTTGTATAACCTAATTTCGTTAAGTTATTAAAGAATTCATTATTTTGGTTAGCATTACCTCCAGCTGCTAATTTTCTACCAATATCAGCTGATTCATTTCTTAAGAATTTAGTATAAGCTCTTGCTAAATTATAAGACCACTGAGCACACATACCACTTTTAGCTCCATCTCTTGTAAATACTGAATTATATGATTTTTGCATTGCATTAAATCTTGTAGCTGATGTTGGATTTAGTGATGCTGGTGGTTCAACGTCTGATGTTGGTGGAATAGGTTTAGCTGAACCAGCTGAGTAATTTTGTGCCACTACTACTGATTTTTGTTGTGCTGGTCTTTTAGGTGCTCCTTTAGATTTGTTTGCTGGAACTGATAATGTTTCTAATTTAGTTATCCACTCAGAAGAATTAATACTTTGATTTACTGATGTTACTTGTAGATCTACACTATCTCCTTGATATGAAGGTGGTAAAATATCTTCAGTTATTAAAAACTTTTGGAATAATTTAATACCGGCTATACCATCCATTTCTAGACTTAAATTAAATGGTAAAAAGAATGGGGAATCTAATTGTGACTCTTCAGCAGCTGTAGCATCTGTTAAAATTCCTAATAATAAACCAGCATGAGTAGTATTATGTGATGTTAATGATACACAATTTTCAGCAACAAAATTTAAATTACTATATACTCCTTCAAATAAAGTAATATCATCACCTACAATGTTAGTTTCAAAATTTTCTTTAACTTGTTCTTGTGGTGTTTTTTCTTCACCTCCTGTTTCTTTATTTGATGGTGATGATTCTTTTTCAGGAATAATTCTATCTCTTAATCCAGCATTATAATTTGAAAAAGCAGTTGCATTCCCAGATACTTGATTTGAGTTAGCTTGAGCCCCTATTGAAATCATAGTAGCAAAATCATTTGATAAATCAGCCGTTAAATTTATATTTCTAATAAAACTACCATCAACACCAGGTTTTACCCCAAAAACATTAAATCTTGTATATGTTCCTAATGCTGGTGGGTTTGAAAACCTTTGAGGTATATCCTCTATAAATCTTATTTTTAAACCATCATCTGACAATCTACAACTAAATTTATTAACTCCTCCTAATGCTTCAATTATACCTTTATTTAAACTTTGTAAAAAATCTATTAATTTAATATCACCATCTTCATTTGTGGTCATAGCATTTAAAGTTCCTTCTATATAATTAATATTAACCATTATGTTAGATAATCTTCCTAAGTAAATATTTTGTTCATAAGCAAAACTAGTTTCTTTTAACACTTCATTAATAGGATAATTTGGTATTTCTATAGCAGGTAAAGCTACATTTGAATAGGGTATTAAACATACTCTAGGATCCCCTGAAAACTGTCCTGGAAACGTTAAGATTACATTTTCATCTTTATCTAAATCATCAAGATCCATATCAAATGTAATAACGGGTGTTTTTGTTGTTTTACAATACAATAATAATTTTGATTGAATAAAAGCCATTAATGCCCCATACTTCATATAAACTTGGGGAGTTACATTAGTTTCATCATCTGTAGCTTCTACAGGAACAGATAGTAAAGCTCCTCCATAAAGTGGGGATTTTTTAGTTCCTGATGCATCTAATAAAGAATTTAAACCATAATCTAAAAGTGATGGGGCTTCTGCTGCTGCTTCCTTTGCTTGTTCATATATATTAAATAATTCTTTATTTAATATTGATTTATCTTTATTAGCAATTAATGGTGGTTGTTCATTTTCTTCTTCTTCTTCTTCACCTTCACTTGTTTTATCTTTATTAGGATCTGTAATATTAACTTTTAATGACTCTATAACATCACCTACAGAAGTTAATTCTACTTGACAATCATAACTGCCATCAGGGTTAAATTGCCAATTAAATTTAGTTATTTTACCATATATAGCATCATAATTTCCATCATGTGCTTCTCTTTCAGCATTTATTTTTTCATATAATTCATATTGACTAACACCCCCATTAAGTAAAGCACTCATAGGACCTGTATAAAATTGATCCATTGACTCTAATTCACCATCATTACTAAGATATTGACTCCAACCAAATTCTAATAATAATGTGTAACCTGGTCTTAAATATAATACATCAAGTAATTGGAATTGTGCTTTTGAGTAACACTTCATATTAATTACAGTCTTACTTAAAGCACCATTATTATAATAAGTTATATCAGCATCAGTTAAACCAGGCATAGGTACATAACCTCTTTCTGATATACCTCCCCATCCATAAGCTCCATTAAATATATTTGTTTGATCGTTTAACCCTTTTTGTAAACCCGAAAATTCTCCATCTTTTACATTTGTAGCTGATACAACACCACCTTGTAATATAAAGTTTTTTGCTAATTTATCACCAGATATCAATTCGGAAGGTACACCTGCTTTAACTAATTTTTTTAATACAGAATCTTTTAATGTTGCCCCTTTTGATCCTTTATTTGTTAAATTTATTGAACTTGCTAATCTTAAAAATGGAGTTTTATTTGTATAAAATCTAAGAAATTTTTCATCAATATTACTATTTTGACCTAAAGCTTCTTGTCTTGTATCTATTTGTTTTTTAACCCATGAATCAAATGGTAAACCTAAAAAATTATTAGCCATAACATTACTGATTTAATAAATTATAACTATCTACAATTGCTTGCACATTAACTGGGATTCTAATTTGTGAACCTTCTGCTATAAATAAAGAACCCATGTTTACAATATTTGGGTTTGCAATAGCAATTACCCAATATAATGTAACATCTTTGTAAAATTGATTTGCTAATAAATCTAATCTATCACCAAATTCAGTTTCAACCCAAATATCATTTTCATTTGCTGGTACTTCTGGGTATGTAACATTTTTATAATATTCTGTACCTAGTGTACCTACGAATTGATTTTCGTTTCTTAATACTTCTATGTTAGCATATCTATTCATTATTCTCCTGTACCTTCTCCTGGTATATTATTTCCATTATTATTATCTCCATCTCCTGTTGCTTGATATTCTCTATAACTATCTGCATAATTTCCACTAGAATCAACAGCATTTGCTAATGCAATAAATCTACTAGATGGATTATTTGCTTGATTTGGTTTCTGTGGTAGGAATGTATGAATAGGAGTGAACGAAAACCCGCTTACTTTAATCATATGTGGAAGTTCTTTTACAGATGAATCAACCCCACCTTCAGCATTTATACCTATCTCCCAAGGTGATTCTTGTGGAACATCATAAGTTAAGCTTGTTATAAATCCTGGTTGTTCATATAAATAACCACCTACTGTTAATCTTACTAAATTTCCTCTCATAAATCCAGCTTGTGTATAATCTGGTGCTAGGGTTGAAGCTAAATAATTTAATTTTTTATGCATTGGGATTAATTCTGCTTTTGACTGAGCAAAACAAGTAAATGATAAACTTATATCTCTACCAAATCCTCCATAATTATATAAAGTATCACCTCTACCTACATAGTTAACTTCATTCCAACTTGCATTATATGAATCACTAAATGAATCTAAATGAGCTCTAAAATGCATGTAAACTGCTTCCCTATTAGCACCATCATTATTAATAGCGGCTATTCTAAATTTAACTAAATCGTTTATAGCTAATTCACTTCTAGGACCTGTGCTAGTATACATAGGCATAGCTGTAATTTTATCTAACGCCTCTAATTGTGTAGCATCCAAACCATAATCCCAAACATTTTTAATAAATCCTTGTTCTGTACCTGTGTTAGATCTTCCTGGTTGACCCATATTTAATCTTCTATCTATGTTTTTAGTTTGGTAGTTTGGTGATAGAGATAAAATAGTTGACCTATTATTTTTTTCAGCTGAACTTCCTGTGGATGGATATGAGTATAATTCTTTTCTAAAATCTTGAGGATAATCAATTGGTTGACCCTTACTTACATTTTCTTTATTTACTAATTGTTTTTGATCATATGTAAGTGATCTAAACCCATCTAATGTATTTTCTCCATCATATAAAACACTAGTGTTGGTTTTTAATTTTCCATTTTCATCAATTGAATTTACTGATGTAACAAAGTTTTGTGTTGGAAATTGACCATCTAATGTAATTGCCTCATTTCCATTTCTTGCTGTACGAAGATTAGAAGGACCATCAATAGAAGATGAATATACTGAAGATGCATTCGGTCTAATAACTCCATTTACATCATAAGTACTTTGCCCTTGTTCTGCCTCTGATTTAGGAATATAACTGCTTATTACAGCAACACTTTTTTTAGTAGTTTCATCAAATTTTCTTAAGGTAAATTTATCAGTAGGTGTTAAATATGTGTTAATATTGCCTTTAGGAGTAATTGATCCTTTTACTTCATAAACACTAGGATAAATATCTTTTAAGTTCCATGTGTAGCCACCATCTGATGTTATGCTTCCTGTTAGTCCACCCTCAAATGCTGCTGCTTTACCCCCATCTCCACCATCTGCTATATAAGCAGCAAATGCTCCTGATACTAATGGGTTGATAAATGAACCTATAGTTTTTTTATTAGGTCTATCTGTTAAATATGTACCAGCTTTAATTCCAATATAATTTGAACTTCTTTCTCCTGTTCCTTGATCCGAAAATAAAAGATTAGTTTTACCTATACCTAATACAGATCCTGGTCCCCCTGAGTATGAATATACATTAATATTTGTATTAGGAAATCCAGTATTTAAATGAAATTCATATAATTTTTGTAATCTATTTTGTTTATCACTATTTGCCTCTCTTTGATCTTTTACAATACTATAATAAGTAGTTAGTCCAGTACCTGGAAATAATCCTCCACCAACTACTCCTGATAAAGGAGATGTTGGATCTAATCCTAAAAAATTAGGATGACCACCAAATCCAACTCCTGTTGCTCCTAGTAAAGTTGATGCAGGTGTGTAAATACCTTGATTAACTCCTCCTCCGCCACCTAAGTTTAATTCATTAAATCCACTTCCAAAAGTAGAATCAAGTAAAGCTTCCAATTCTGCAGGTGATTCAGGTATTTCAATACTAGGATCTAATAAAGCTGATTCTGGAAGGGATCCTCCTCCAAGTACTTGTTGTGTTTTTTTTGGAGGTCCACCATAACCAATACCACCAGCTTGGGTTTTAACTGATGTACGAGATAATAAATTTTGTTCTGCTATAAATAATAAACCTCGAGGTGATCTATCATCAACAAACATTTGTGCTAATCTACTTACATCTCTTATAGTTTCTCTACCTTTTAGAAATCCTGTAGGGACAAAGAATTGATCGCCTATACCTCTTCCAGGCATATCGTCATAGTTCAACCCTTCAGGAATATCTTGAGTGATGTATGGTTGATTACTTTTACCACCTTCACGTCTATCTCTTCCAAAGGGCAAACTTTTTAAGTCTGTCTGGAGATTAATTAGAGGCATACTTTAAGTTTAAAATGAAGCTCCTTCTGGTGTATTATTTTTAAATCTGTTTACTGGTTCTTGATAAGCTCTTGCTGCTTCACCTAATTGTGAAACTGAAGGTACATTATATCCAGTAGCTCCTGCTCCAAAATTATCATAAGCTTGGTTTGGTGTACTAGGATCTCCTTGATTTGAATATTTAAAATGAAGGATTCCATTAGGATCATTAACACTAGCTTGTGGTTGAGGACTAGCTGGCGATACAGGGTAACCTAAAGTTGAACCATTAGTATCAAATTCTTTTTTTATTGAATGTTTTGCCATAATATAATTATTTAATTGTTTTATTATAAATATTAACCAATTTTAGAAGTTGCTAAAGCCATTGACTTACCTGCTTTAGCACCATCAATGTAAACATCTCCACCTTTCTCAATTGCTATTTTAATTGCTCTTAATTCTGCTATTATTTCTGCATTTCCAACTTCAGCTTCATCTCCACCAAATAAACCTCCAACAAAATCACTAACGCCACCAGCAATTGAACCTATACCACTTGCTAAACCTCTAGCTGGGGCTGT
>CEON01000133.1_pt1 | contig 10113 bp, 11 predicted proteins | sample 530291 | NCBI WGS metagenome assembly CEON01 (sample SAMEA2619888, study PRJEB7988) | marine metagenome | biome: marine biome (ENVO:00000447); feature: surface water layer (ENVO:00002042); material: "saline water (ENVO:00002010), including plankton (ENVO:xxxxxxxx)" | depth 5 m
CCCGCAAGCCGTTATTCAGGAACTTGCGAGTCAAGTCAGTAATTTAACGCTTGAAAACTCAACTCTTCGTGTTGCAGTTAACACCCTTCAAACACAGTTAGCGGAGGCTGCTGCTTTGGCCGAGGTGGCTGCAGACAAGAAGGCACCTAGTTCTAAGAAGTAGTACTGGTGCTTCGGTATACTATAGATAACTAGGAGGTTACTTATGGCTGCTGGAGCATACGATATTACTTGCGAACAAGGCGCTACGTTTAGTCGAACACTAACTGTCAAAGATGCCAACGGTGACGCACGAGATTTAAGCAGTCATACTGCTCGAATGCACGTCAGAAGAACTGTGAGTTCGTCTTCCACTCTCATAACTTTGACTACGGAGAATGGTAGGATTTCGTTAAACAGTAGTGGTGAGATAACTTTGTCAATTACCGCTGTTGATACTGCTAGTATAACTGATGGTGGTGTGTACGACCTTGAGATCATATCAAGCGGTGGTGCTGTTGAGAGGGTCGTTGAAGGAAACTTTTATTTAGACTTAGAGGTAACACGATAATGTTTGCACACGACGATGGCTTATTAGCGGATACTGTTTGGAATGAGTATCTAGAGTTACAAAAAGAACACATTCAGTTAAAAACACAATTGGTCGTTGCCGAAAAAGTTTGTACAAGCCTTCAAAAAAATGTTGAAGAGTTAGAGCAAAAAATAAAAGAACTTGAATCTTCTGAAGATAAGCCTAAGTCTAGTAAAGAAGATGATTAAAGAATTATCTTGGAATGTTGATGGCCACAGGATACTAGTCAACATCAACCAAACAGAGGTTGATATTACTCCTAGCATTTGTCCTCATGGCGCAACAGAAGATGCTCCATGTTTCCATAAGGGGATCAATGGTTGTGTTGTTAATTACTTTGTTAACACATACGGCCTTCAAGTAAATACTGGTGTTGTGGCCGCAGAATCATCTATAGAGATTGCGTGGGCAATGAGCGGTAGCGAGTGGGAAGTTGATTTAGTCGATCTAAAAATCATACCCGTGAATGACCCTAATTTTAGTGATTGGTATTCGTCTATAACTAACTAGTAGTGGTAGGACCCCTTCAAATTTCGGTAGAATGTATATGTAGGTATTTTTTGGAGGAATCGTGTCACAGTTTGTGCTTTCATATCCTTTTAGGATGAACAATAACAACAGACGAGCAAGAGTCGTTGTTAGTGGCTCAGACACATACAAGGCGCAACAAGTTAAGGCGTTTATCCGCACAGAAAGAGAAGAGCGCTTAATATTTCCAGGTTTTGGGATAGTTGAGCCAACCTTTCACACATTTGATACAGGTCAGTTTTATGATTCCTTTAATGACTTTTATAGTCCAAATGATATTGACATACTAGAAATTGATTTAATTGAGAGCAACGGCGCATTGACCGACGTTGAAGTAAAGTTTAAGTGAGGCTTATATGGCATCTCCTGACGTTTCAAAATATGTAGATTTAAAAGTTTTTGACGAAGATCCAGTTAATGTCTTGAATAGCATATTGACAACTGGGCGAACCCTTTTGCCAAATTGGATTCCTCAAGTTGGTCAGATTGAGACTGCGCTGAGTGAGGCGTTTGCGGTACGCTCTACAGATTTGTCATCAACTATAAATAGACTACCCTCAGCAACAACAGAGGTTTTGTTGCAATTGTTTGGATTAACAAGAAGTAACGGAACTCAAGCAACTGCAACCCTAACGATTACGTTTACTGATTCTGATACGATTGCAAGAACGTTACCTGCTGGCACAGAGTTTTTATATGTTGATAGTGCGACAAATATTTCTTATATATTCACATTAGATAGTGCGTTTACTTTAGATGGTTCTCTTTCAGGCACAGCGGCAGTAACAGCCCAAGCAATAGGAACTGCGTATAACGTTGCAGCGGATGGGCAAAACTTGACGCTTTTGTCTAACGCTGCTTTCTTTTCATCTGCGACATTTTCTGCAAGCCCAACGGGAGGAACTGATGCAGAGTCTGACGATCAATATTTTGACAGAGGTGTAAATCTTTTAGGTAGTTACACTTCAGGATCAACAACTCCCACTCAGTTAAAATACTACGTTGGTCAGAACCATGCATACATAAATAGAGTTGAAGTTTATAACAAGAGAAGGTATCGAGACAGAAACACTTTAGCGTCTTCGTATGGTTCACACAATGGAGCCATATTAGTTGCTATCGCCGGTAAGGTTGACAACGCCGCTAGTGCTTCAATTGAATTACCTATACCTAACTCAAACTTGTCAACTTTGCATACGTCTATATCAGATAGAACTCCTTCTGGACTTTCGGTTGATCTCATGTCGGCGGAGTTGGCTAAAATTAACGTCACCGCAACTGTTGTTAAAAAAAGCGGTGAGACCGCATCAACTGTAAAAACAAATATTGAAAATGCACTCAAAAGTTATTTAGACCCAAATGCATGGGACTGGTCACAGCAATATTTACGACGTAATGAAATAATTTCTTTGATTGATTCCGCTTCTGGTGTTGATTATGTAGATACTCTGACCATGGATGGCGTATCTGTTATCGGCACTAACAATGTGGGGTATTTGGCAACCACGGGAACTGCAGCAAGTTTTACTGTAAATATTGCCAATGCTGCAACTTCTGGCAATTATGCTGCTGGGGAGGCTTCAATTTACTATGTTGATTCGTCTGATGCGACTAATCCTCCTGTTTTGTATCAGTATTCTAATGAGGCATTTTCATGTAGTGGTGGGGCTGCAACTGGCGTAACATACACGGCGGTAGCCAATGGACTCACTTACAACGATGACAATAACGGTGGTGTGTTACCTGCATCGACGACAGCGTTTACACCTATAGCCGGAGATTGGGCTGGCTCAACACATGCAAACATTACGTTTTCCGCCACTAGCGCAATTACAGGTGGAAGTTCATTGTCAAATCAATTTGTTGCTCTTTCAGGTTCTGGCGCCGTTTCTACAGATCTTGTGTTACCAAATTTAGGAACATTAGTAATCTACGGAACACTTTCAATTACGGTTACATAGACAGTGGGAGTTGAATAGTGTCCCGAAACGTAAATCTACTTTCTGCAACTGAAGCAGACTTTGGTGCTAGTGGAACTCTTGGTACTGGGGAATGGGCTTTGTATTCTTCACCTACGGCCTTTCTAAGGCGAATTGAAGAAGTATTCTTTTACCCCAAGTATAATCCGACTACATCTAGAAGTGATTTTATAGGTAAGTCACTTGGAGTTATATCGGACGGAACCAATAGTATCACTGTTAAGTCTGGGTGGGTTCCGGTAAGTAGTAGCACTCCATACATAGGAAGCATTTTTGTTTTTTCAGGTAACAATGACTTTGATGTTACCTTGGATATGGAGTTCAGTACAAATAACTCTGGAACAGGCGACACATATTCTTCTGACAATACTTTAAGTCAGCCAGTTACAATAACATTATCGACATTTGGTGACCAAACGAGACTGTTTAATCAATTTACGTCTAGGTCAACAGACAACTTTGCAAGAATGTGCCTTACAATCACTGGAGGCTCTGGTAGTAACTTGGCTGTGAAGGATGGTTTATACTTTTATGATCCCGTTATAGGTGAAGATAGTTTAAGTAGGTACGGCAGAACATCTAATGCTGCGTACAATTCTTTACCTGCTTTTATGAGACTGGATGACGAAAACATAAATAATCTTACGTCAGAACCACAAATGAACCTTCCACTTAGAAGGTTTTTAGAAAGCCTAGTTTCTTATGCTGACGACATTGCTGAAGAAGCAAAAGCCTTTGAGTATGTTCGACCAACTGAGGGCACTGAAAGTAAATCTAAACTAACAGATCCAGATACGGCGAAGGCCGAATATCTTGCTTGGCTTGCTTCTGTAACAGCCACTACATTACTTGTTTCAGGTGCAGGCTTCACGCCATGGTCGGCTTTAGAAGCCTATGACGGAGGCGATGCAGGCACAACTCCGGGTGAGTGGACCGATATTGAAACTTTTGCAGATTGGTTAGCCCTTCAAGCACACAATCCTGACTTTTTTGACAATATACAGTCTTTCAGAGATCAAATAAGAACAGGCTTCACAGGAATTCACGCTGGTAGACCAGACACGATTGAATCGTTTATCCGAACAATGTTGGATAGTGCTACATCAGCAACAGACGCTGTTACAGTGTCAAATGACGACAAAGACAACCCATTTTTGGTTGAAGTTCTTGTTGACCCAAACGCAGATCCAGACCCTTCTGGAACTTTAATAATTGACGCAGTTAATAACGGTTTGTCATCTGGCGCTACAGCAACAAAAACTTCCCAAGTTGCTGAGAGTGGGCGTGGAAGTTTTGCATTTTCTGAGTCTGTGTATCCAGCAACAATCAGCAACGCTGGTGGTGGTGGCGTTGTTTTTTATGGACCAAGTTTTGTTTCTGATCGAGATGGTTTAGCAAGAAATCTTTTGCTTAACGCTTCTGTATCTTCTAGTTATCCTGAAGTGGGTGGAGGCGTTGGGCACGCACATTACGATAGTGGCTCAGAGTTTTTCTATGGAAAAATTTCTGGATCTACTTTTTCAAAACTTGAGACTGCTTCTTCCACATACGCTGAGTTAGGTGCTAACACTGCAGGCTTTGACTTGATTGCGGTGCTAACCGATGTCACCATGCCCACAGCACCAGTTGATACAGCAGGTAGTGGTGGAAACACCCCCGCTGACTGGTTGTATCGTCAAAAGAGACTAATCGCTTGTGGTGTTGATAGCACCGGAGCCGGTGATAACGATTGGGCACTGTACTTGGTTTCGGGGTCAACCGTAGGCCCAGACAATGAGGCTCGGATTCTTCTTATTGAAGGTTACGAAGCAGTTGGTGCCAATAACTATGCTGTGTCAGATCCAATTAACTTGAACACAATTGGAAAAGATGGAGATCTAGTATTAAGAGTTCAGCGTGGTGCAGTTAGTGGTACGGCAACTGTCAAGTTTTATGCTCAAGCGTCTCTTTATGATGACTGGGCTGGAAATATAATTGGGACATCAACCATAACCCCAAGCACAACCGCTGCTGGTTCTGCTCATGCACGATTGCAAATATTAGGTGAACTTAACGCTTCAGATAATTGGGCGGACGCCAACGCTCTATCATGTGGAGTGAAACGGTTTATGCTATATAAAACCCCACTAACATTTAGTGGGGACAGTGACACTTCTTCAAGCGCCCACGCATACGTTGACGGTAATTCTACGAACACATTCGGAAGGTTCACTTATTCACCAGATCTTGATGTAAATCTAAACGGCGTTACTATTTACAAAGGAAATGGTGATAATTTCAACGCTTCTACTTCTGAAACGGGCACTACTGTTCAAGTAAACATTACAGCAGATGGAACCGCAGAAGGCGATAAAGACCTAGATCTACTCGCAATGCGTCGAATTGGCGGAACTACAGATACATGGTACTTTGGGCATGCTGCTTCAGGTGGTGACACTTTAACCATTAATGGTTTGAGCAATTCAACAGCATATGATGTTATACCACGAATTGTAAACACAACGACAGGTGGGGCATCAAATACCACCCACTCTTTAACTACAGACGGCTCTGGGGTTTTGACTATTAGTGCAACTACAGTTTATGATGGTGGTTCGGCTACTTACGGTGGCTTAACCTTAAATCAAATTGTTATACAGCCTAATGGTGGTGGGTCAAATGTTGCTAAGTTCTTGCCAACTACTATTGGAACAGGGGCAACAACTGGTGCAGATTCTGTAAACGCAAGCAACACATGGACTTTGACACGAAACTTTCCGGGTTCGTCTGCGACTTCATACGCTCCAAGTCAATTAATCAACAAAGAATCAATTCATTTCTATGAGGGTTCTCCTTCATTGCATAACGTTCCTCCGTTAGAGTCGCATTCTCCGTTCTCTGTATTTTTACAAATAAGAAGATTTTGGACTGCTTCTGCCGGAACGGACTACGACATATTCAAAATACTGAACGCAACCAATCAAGGATTAAAAATATTTTATGATGGCCCAGCAATCAAGGCCACATTTACTGATGGCTCTAACACTGAAACTGTTACTTGGACTGAATCCCCAACTTACGGAACTTGGCACAAAGTAGTTGTTCGAAGAGACGGAGCAAATGGCTTAAGTTTGGTTATAAACGGAACAGAGGAATCCACAGCGACACTTGCTTTGAACGTTCCGTTTACTACGTCCATGTCATCAGCAACTTTTAGTGAGGGGGCGGCAAGTACGTTTAACTCTCGCTTTGGGTTAGCACAATTTGCTTTTTACAATAGAAGGCTTTCTGATACAGAAATTACGCTACTGAATTCACAAATAACCTAGTACAATATGTAAGAGAAAGGGATTAAAATGGCTGCATCTCAAACTGATCGTCTTGAAATTTTTACTTGGAACTCAGGCACAGACACGTTTACTCGTGCCCAGATGAACACGTCTCACACTCAGTTAGAAACTGTTGCTGCTGGCTTTGATCAAACTGGAGCCTCAGTTCCTACGGCTAAAGCCATTGCAAAATACAAAGGGTATTTCCACTACTCAACATCCACGTCAACTGCCGGTGTCCTTAGATACTGTAATGGTGCGGCGTGGTTCGAGGTAGGTAGGCCCGGTACGGCGGTGCAGATGGATGGCACCCTTTCTGATGGTACATCTACAGATCTTGCTCGTGCAGACCATAAGCACAGTATTGCGGATAATACTATTACTACTGGAATGATTCAGGATCAGGCTGTTGAAACGGCTAAGATTGATGATCTTGGGGTTACTACGGCTAAGATTGCTGATGATGCTGTAACAGACGCAAAACTTGCCGCCTCTGGTCTTGATATTTCAAGGATGACAACTGGTACTCTTGACGTGGGTCGGATTGGTGCTGGTACTATTTTAAACGCTAAACTTGGCTCAGATATTGATGCGAGCAAGATTACAGACGGAACGCTTCCGATTGCTAGGATTGCTGAGAGCGCAGTAACTCATGAAAAGATTGAGGATTCTGTCGCTAACTCAGTCATTGGTAGGGCAACAAACTCTGGTGGTGTTGTAGCAGATATTTCTACTTCAACAGATGGGCATGTTTTGAGGCTTAGTGGATCTACATTAGGTTTCGGTACGATTGCTACTGAAGGTATTGCTGCAAATGCGGTTACTGTTGATAAGATTGAGGAAGTTGCGGCTCATGGTATTTTGGCTCGTGTCGCTGGTACGGGCGGTGACTTGTCTGAGTTAGCGGCCACTGATGATACTGTTCTTGGTAAACTTAGTGGCAATAATCTTGCTTTTGGTAAGGTGACAAACGCTCAGTTGGATGGCAACATTACTAAGGACAAGATCAGTTCAGTTAATGCCAGTGCTATAGATGGTACAATTGCTGTGGGTAAACTTCCTACAGACATTGCGTTAGGTGGCAACACTACAGGTAACTATGCTGCGGCAGTTGCTGTGTCAGGTTCTGGTCTTGACATTTCTGGTTCCGCAGGTGAAGGAACCACTTTTACCCTTTCACACGCTAATACTTCTTCTCAAGCAGATTCTAACAACTCTGCTGGAACTGTTATTCAGTCAGTAGGTTTAGATGGTTTTGGCCATGTTGATAGTTTGGATGAAGTAGATCTTGATGATCGTTATTACGAAAAAGCAGATGCACGAGGTTTATTCACAGACAGTACTAGGAAAACTTACGGTGGCTCTACGAGCAGTTCCACAAGAAACTCAAATGCTTACCACAATATTTTCGTTACAGGGTCGGAACCAACTAATACTAATGCCAAGGCTGGCGATATTTGGTTCGAAACATAAGGAGCACTTAGATGGGTATACATTACATGCCGTCTAATGGAGGTACTTGGACTCCAATCCCTCAGGGTGACGCTAAGTACTATGATGGCTCTGAGTGGAAAGTTATTAAAAAGGGCTATTACATGCCGTCGGATAATGGTACTTGGACACAGTTTTACACTGGTTCCGACCCTCAAACTTTTTACGTCCCAGCAAATGGCTTTAGCACATATCCTACAAGGTTTGCTCGTGGGTCAAGTTGGGGAACAACCTCAAATGGTCCTTCAGCAGGTACCGGAGGTGTGAAAACATTAGCGTGTGGTAGATATTATCTTGCTGCTAATACGCAGAGATATTATGGCGTCGCCACGTTCGCATTTACTACGCTGGGAACATTTTTTTCAGCCGAACTTGCTGAACGTCCGGTAGTAAAATCTGCTAAACTTAGACTCACAAGAGATACTGTCATTCACGGTGTATCTACACCAGGTAGTAGTAGTATTTATGTTTCGCCTTATGATGGAAATACAACGACTACTTCCCCTAGCACGTCAGATGTAGATCTTTCAAAGGCAGTGTCGGCCTCTTCAACAGGATTGACTAGAGGGTCTAATATAGAGATTACCCTAAATCAAACGATTATTGATCATGTGGCAGCAAATAATGACTTAGCAATAACAAATGTTAACTCAGGTTTATCAAATTTTGGTGCAACTGAGGATACCAACTATTTCTTTTTCTTTGGGATGGGCGATTCGGCAACACGGCCACAAATTGAAGTGACATTAGACTATGTTTAATATCCTCTAAGGAGGTAGTGATACAATACATTTAGGAGGGTAGACATGTGGACAGAATTTATAAACATGACAGTGCCTGCCCTTGTTGGTTCCGTAGTAACATTTGCGGGCATCGTTTTATCAAACAGACTCAAAAAACAAAAATTAGAGTTTGACGTAGATGCCGCACAAGACGAAGTTTGGTTAGATCTAGTGAGACAAAGCAGAATTGAGTATGCTCTACAACGTAAAGAAAATAACAGGCTTCGATACATCACGCATCACCTTCAGGAAGAAATAGACCAATTAGAAAAAAAGAACTCTGAACTGTTAGAAGAATTACGAGACTATAGGGCACAGGAGCAATAAATGTCTGATGAGGAGTTCATACCGTGGAGTGAGCGTGGCGATGACGATAATGTTGATGACATTATTGCAATGATGGCTGACGCAGTTAACCATAAAGTAAATACTGAGGGAAGCGAGTTAGTCGGAGACATAGTTGAAGATGTTTTCAAGTCAAGAGATCAAAATATTGGAATTTTAGGCAACTTTCTTTTAGTTGCGGAGATCATAGGCGAAGAAGGCGATTCAAATTTAATGGTGGTTACTTCTGATAAGTTACCTGAGTGGATTGCTCGTGGTATGTTGATGGTGGCAGATGAGCACATTACCCACGGCCCCCCATTTCAAGAGGGAGGGTTTGGATAATGACGGCAGGGCCTCTTAGTTTATCTTGCACTCAAGGACAAGCGTTTACATACAATATCAACGTCGTTAATCCTAACAATACACAGGCTTCGCTTACTTATTGGGATTCTCGCATGCAAGTGCGGAAGTTAAAGTCGTCGTCCACGGCTTTAATTGAGTTAACTAACTCAAATGGTAGGATTACACACGACACTACTAATGGTAAAATAGTATTAGGGTTATCTTCGTCAGAGACGGCGGCTTTGCCGAAGGGAACACATGTATACGATTTAGAACTAGTTAGTAACGGCGGAAAACCTGCTGTTATGAGACTGGTTCAAGGGACTTTTACGGTAGGTTAATATGTCAGATTACACAGTTAATGTAACAGAGACTGCTGGTAATTCTGTTACCGCTCAAGATATTATTAATTCTGTTACCGTTTCTGAGTCTGCTGCTAATACGGTTTCTGTTGTAGCGGCTACGTTTGTGAATGATGCGGGCGCATCTTCGAATCTTTTGTATTCTACTGGAGACCCTTCAGACAGTTTGGGTTCTGCTGGCGATTTTTACATTGATACGTCGGCTGGTAAACTTTGGGGACCTAAAGGCAATACTTCTTGGGATTCTGACCCGTTGCCTTTGATACCGAAACGCTTTGTGCATACACAGGCTACAACTGCGTCTTCATGGACAATTAGCCACACTTTAGACGGATTTCCTTCAGTAACTGTTGTAGATTCTGCCGGTACAGTGGTGATTGGTGAGGTATCATATAATAGTACAAGTAGTGTTACAGTTTCATT
>CEON01120063.1_pt1 | contig 10113 bp, 15 predicted proteins | sample 530291 | NCBI WGS metagenome assembly CEON01 (sample SAMEA2619888, study PRJEB7988) | marine metagenome | biome: marine biome (ENVO:00000447); feature: surface water layer (ENVO:00002042); material: "saline water (ENVO:00002010), including plankton (ENVO:xxxxxxxx)" | depth 5 m
TGAATTAAATCAAGTTCTTCAATTTTCTTATTGATAATCTCGACTCTCTTAGGCCAGTAGATATAGTCTTTATCAGAATCCTTTGCAAGGTTCTCTAATAGAGGTCTGATAAAGTTATCTAGTTTATTGATAACTTCTGTAGCAGTTGTTGTTTTTTCTACGATTTTAGTATCTACAGACGCAAGTTCGTCTGCGTCCATAGCGGTAAAACCGAAGTCGTTGTATTCTATGCTCATACTATTATTTATATAGAAATCTTCTCAACTATGTAATTTTTATTTGGTGTATATGCTAAGTGAATAACATTAGGTACTTGCATAACCTCAAATTCATGTTGGTGATAAAACCCTGCTTCTGTCAGTTTTTCAATTACGTTTACTTTGCGTTTATCGTAATCTTCTTCGGAGGCCTGAATCTGAATTATTACTTGTCCAGTTTTAGACAGAGCAGTTCTAAACAGTGCTGTGTCCTTCTCCTTCCATTCGTTGAATTTGCCCATCACTTGGGTTGTCGGTAGTGTCCAATCCATTTTCTTCTCCTTTGGATAACCGTATGTGTCTCTCGCCTTCTAATACATCGTCCATACTCACATGTTCATATAAGTAGTAAGCATTCTTTGGTGCAGGATTAATGTATTCCATATTAATGGTATCACCCACACTGTAGTTTGTAAAGTCGATTTCTGGCAAGGTTATGAATTGAGAATCATAAACTGTATCTACGTTTGTAGATTTAGGATTACCATTCTCTTTGTAGTAGTAAAGTTTTACTTCTCCGTAAAAGTCTTCGTCCATTAGGTTTGCTGACAACACAATATCGTCTTCTACTTTGTAGACCAATGCATGGTCTAAGTCACCATTGAATCCCATACGACATGACCATTCCCAAGGTATGTTCACTCTAAAGTGTCCCTTGGGAATATCGTAGTTTGGATTATGAGGGGCGGGACTACTTAGAGTCGTTGTCGTCTCCGAAATAGCCACCGTCTCTAATGATGTCTTCATCAGTATGCACCGTTGCGTTTTCGCTTTCTTCCGCTTCTTTAATTAAGTTCCAAGACTCTTCTTCAAAGTCTTTTATCATGGCACTCTTTGTTTGATTATCAGAAACAGTTATTCCAATACTGTCAGCAACTTCTTTGATTTTTGCTTTGGTCATTTTTTGAAGTTCCATAGAGTTAGGAATTACAACTTCTTCGTACTCTTCTTCAACTGCTTCTTTCATTGCTTGAACGTCTGCAATTGATTCAGGGTCTTCTTGTAATTCAATCTCTACTTCACCGTCACCTTGGATAGGTTCAAAGTCGTCTTCAAATTTTGTGACGTTCATGTTAACGTCTTCTTCTGTAACTTGTTGTCCTAATGGGACGTTACCGTCTTGTCCCATTTTGATTTCAAACATTGGTTTTACAGCCTCCGAGGCAGACACCTCGTCCGCCTCCTGACTGTTATAATCAAGATTATCGACCTCAGGCACATTGACACTAACGTCTAGATTTGGTTCGTCAAATTCGACTTCGACATCAATATTGTCCCATGCGTTTTGCATTTGACTACTAATATTATCTATTTCCTCTTCAACCGTGACTGGTTCAGTTGGTTGATTAGTGATTGTAGGAACTGGATTCTGTGCTCTTGCATTCTCCCATGACTTACTTGGTGCACCCATATTAACAGGTTTCATTGCAACGTTAAGTTCTTCGTCACTGTGTTCAGAATTGACTGGGGTAATCCCACGTGCTTTTGCTTGGTTCTCTAATTCGTTAACTCTGTTTTGTAGAATCCTAGAAGCGTCTTGAGCTGCCTGAACTTTTGCGTCAGCAGTTGCCTTGATACTTTCGATTTCTTTGGCTTGTTCTGCTTTCTTTTTCTCATTCTCAATTTGTTGTTCAACCGCCATAACTTGTTGACGTTTTTGAACCCAAGCTTGATAGTCTTGAACTTCCTGTAAACAGTCGTTTCTGATTTGATTTAGAATTGCAAGTTCGTCACCTTTAATAGAACCTCTTGCGAGGGCAATCTCTACTAATGATAGAATACCATTAACGTCTTCATATGTGATATGAGACATGGTGTAGTTTGAGGGTACGTTTTGTAATTCAGTTGGTAACTGAAAAGGTTCTGATTCAAATTTATCATTCATAATTTAACTCCATGGAGTAGAACACGACTATTAAGTTTCTTTACTGAGTAGCGACAATGCATACTCTTTTGTCTATGTATAGTCTCGGTCTACTGAAAATATTTATCTATCCTAAAAGTTCAGGAAAGGCCATTTTGACCGCTTCCTCTGAAATATTTTTGAATGGGAATTTACCTTGATGAATCAAGTCCATCATTTCTGCTTCTTTAGCAGGGATACCTTCCAACATTCCCACCCACATTTGTTCTCTTTTGAGATTGGGTAATTCTTCTGTTACAAAATACTTGAACAGTTTATGTTCAAATCGTAGTGACGTTTCAGTCAGGTCAGTAGCAGGTGATTCGTTTTTGCCATACGGTGTTGGCCCTTCGGGTAGAGTCGAATTAATATTCTTGTCAAATGCCCACTTCAACACTTTACTTACTGCACCGTTTCTGTCGTTGTAGACTTTCAAACCATGTGCTTGTTTGTCCACTTCTTCTACTAGGTTTGCTTGTCCTAGTATTTCATAAACGTCTGCGTTTGCTGTGAGATTAGTTCTCTCAGTAGGTAAATCCATTAGGGGTTTGTTTGGTGCCCCTTTAGGTCTACCTCTTCCTCGTTTCTTCTCTGTCATAATCTAAAATCCTCGACATTAGTTAATAGGTCATCTAACCTATGAGTTCTCAAGTAATCAAAGACTTTGCCTTGTACGACTTCTGTCTTCTCATACTCTTGTAATATTCTACTCTCCACATCTTTGGGAATAAAATCAAAGTCAATAAGAGTTTGATTTCTCAAGTAGTTCCTATAGTATTTATCGTCACTTTCAATCGTCATTCTCATATATGCGTCAAAGACAGGTTTACGCAATGGCGTTTGCCTGATACCTTCAACCATACAGTTATCGTTTGAAAGGATATTCGGAATACCGTCCGACTTATCACCTCGCAGTGTATGTTCTTTTAAAAACTCTTCGGGTCTATCCTGCACTACAAACTGGTTTAGATTAGGCGACCACTGTTTTACATAATCATATTTATGCAGTTGCTGAAAGTCTTTATCACCACTTACAATCAAAACCTTTTCATTTGCTTGTTTACAAAGAACAGCAATGATATCATCTGCTTCTGCATTTTCTACGTACATGTAACGATAGGGGAAGTTCTCTTTGATTTCCATTTTTACTTTATGTAATGTATCAAAGATAAGAGTCCAATCCATATCGTCATTGTCTCTTGCTTTCTTTCTGTTTGCTTTGTAGTTAGGATAGAAGTCTCGTCTCCATGGATTAGCTGCGTCTGTACACAATACTATTTCCCCATACTCTTCTGCGTATCTTTTTTGATAGTTACGCAAAGAGTTAATAATCATATGACGTAATAAGTCTTCACTCATTTCTCCGTCATTTACTTTTAACTGTGCCATTAGACCAGCGATTATGGTCTGACTAAAATCTATAAGTATCATTTAACAACTTTCACTAATATACAATTTTTATTAACAAGATTATTTTCTGGCGTCTTAGACTTAGTTTTCAACTCGTCCATGAAACCATTTGCAATAATATTGCCACCTTTAATAAGCCTATCAAGCAACTTGATATCTGTCAAGGTCTTTTCTTCAACTTTATCGCATGAAGTTATTGACGTGTTTTTTACGTTCAATCCGTATGAACTGTAGCACCTCAACTTTCTGCTCTTCACATTGTATGTAAATAGTTTCTTGGCACGAATGATTTCAACTGGGTCTATACTTGTCAATCCTTCTCCTGATTGTAAATAGTTCAGTTTCTTTACCTTCTGTGCTGGTGTTTGGATTCTTTTCTTCCGTACAATCTTATTGTTCTTCAACCACTCTTGGATATCGGATTCTATTTTCATATGGAAGTCTAGATAGTTTTGTTTTTGCTTTGGTGTCTTTAACCAATTGTAACCTTCTGCTAATTGTTCACAACCTTCTTCGTTTTTGATTTCGTAGATAGTATTTGCATTGAGACCACTCATGTACTTAACAACCATAGGACTATAACCCAACTGGTTTAACCACTTGTACATATCAAATTTCTTAGGCCAGTTATCGATTGCTTCTTCTACGTCTCCCCACGCATCTAAAGCTTTTTCACGACACCTTTCCTGAATAGAGGGTTTACTCTTCGGTTGAATCATCTCTCTTATTAGTTAACAAAAACTTCCTCGCTGGATTTATCATTAAGTTCGCCCTTTTCATAAAGTCACGGTTGACTAGAAAAGGAATAAAGTTACGTTTATCTAGTGATACTTCTTGTTCGTATTCTGTATTCAAAAAGTTCACCTTCATGCTCACTACAGGTCTTTGTTCCGCAGGTTTTACTAACTCGACCATACGTACCAACTTAGCACTGTGTTTCTTTCCGTGCCAACCTGTCCAAGTAACTTTCTTACCTACGACTTTTAAATTCTCTGCGTGTAGAGAACAAACCGAAGTGTTGTTACCTGTGTCCAATTTAGCAGTCATTTCTTCACCGTCTACTTCCATGGTCTCTAAGACACCACACTCTTTAGGTGAGTATTTCCAAATGTCTCTGTCCATGTATTTGTCTATGACCATTTCAGAAACGTTCTGCTTTATAATGTTACTGATACCTGCGGTGCCAGGCGAATGATTAACTTCGAGAATATACGGTTCGTCTTTGTCTCTATTCTTTGCAGGAATAAAGTCAACACCAACCCACTGTCCGTTCACTGCCTTAGCAGCTCTGAGACATGCATCTTTCTCTACGTCCGTAAGTTCTACTTCGTCTCCCGTAGCACCTTGTGACATGTTACTTCTAAAGTCACCAGTTATTTTATTACGTTTCATTGCACCGATAATCTCACGATTAACAATTACAACTCTAACGTCAAAGTCTGATTCGATATACTCCTGTAAAAGAATATCACAGAAGGGGTCAATCTTATAAATCAAACTTACTTGAGATTGGAGTGAACGTTCAGTTTCAATCAGTATGACGCCCACTCCCTTTGAGCCCTGCAGTGTCTTCAACACCATAGGGAATTCATTGTCTAATGCTTCGTGTGCTGTGTCTACTGTTTCAGGTTCGTCATTCGGAATCAAAACAGTTCGTGGTTGGTTCATACCAATCTCTTGAAGTCTAAGATAAGTTCTAAACTTATCTGCACACACTTCAATACACTCACGTGAATTGCTTGTTGCAATACCGTAACGTTCAATCTGCGAAATTAAATCAAGATAAGAATCTTTACGTGTTACACTGCCACGATTTATAACCAGTGTGTCAGCGTCCAAGACAAAACCTTTATCGTCTCCTGCATTGTGCAGTGTTACTTCACCTGAGTCTTGGTCACGCAAAACAAAAGCACCATTAGCACGGCAATTGTATACGTCCAGTCCTGCCTTCTCAGCCGCTTTGACTAGTTTAGTTGAACTTGCATTCTCCTTAATTGTTTTAGGTCTATCTGCAAGCACAACTAAACGAAACGGTTTTTTAGAACTGTCTTCTTTTGCTTCTGTTATTTCGCTAAATGTCTTCATGTGTTTGTATTTAGGAATAGGTTATGTTTTGTCATGTAATTTTACAAATGCTTCTGCGTCCATGACCACTAAAGGTTTGGAACGATTACGTTTAATCACAACTAGAGGTTCGTATCCTTTACAGTTCTCCGTTGCCTGTTCGTATGCTTTCCATACGTTAACTGCCTCTTGGTTCTTACATTCTATACTATAAGGGAAAATATTCCTAGTCTGTTTTCCCATAATAATATCTTCTCCGCCACTTCCCATAGGGCGAGATTCTAAATCTTCGGGGTCAACGTCAAGTTTTTCTACGAGTAAATTAGCAAACCATTTCTGCAGTAATCTACCTTTTGCTTTTGCACTTGAAGGTTTCATAATTTTATTGCCAGCACAATTAGAATGGCAATCAATAATATGTTAACCATGAAAATGCCAATTCCAAGAATGGTATGATACCATATCCAGCGAGTCTTATAAGCATTATCGATTGTCACCTCTGCAGGGTCAGGTTCTTGCCACGTATCTTTTTCTACGTCCTGCTTCCATAATGTTTCCCACCATTTCATAATATACCTCTTCTTCTAAAATATCACCGAGACTCCACAACCGCATCTTGATTCTTCGGCGGGGTTGATGATTTCAAATGATTCGTTGATTCCACGCACCACATAGTCGAGGGTTGCGTCTTGTAAGAAGGGTAGGGACTTGCTATCAATCCGTATTGTAAATTTTCCGTAGTCAAGCACGGTATCGGTTGGGTCATTGTCAATGGGTTCGTTATACTTAAATACATACTCCATGCCAGCGCAACCACCACCAGTGAGCCCAACACGTACAGTGTTATATTTTCCAGCAGTTTTCTCAATTAATTTTCCTATTGCTTTATTGGTTAGTTCCATTCAACTATTTATAAATGCACCCTTATCTGCACTTAAAAGTTTTTCAGTAGGAGTGTCATCTTTAGTAAGTTCAACATAATCTTCCTTAGACATTTCCTTTACTTCTATGTCTTGGTCTTCGGGTATGTAGATAAAATTGATATCACACCTTTTGCAAGTATCCATTGCGTCTTCAATAGTTTCAACCATTGCTTCACCACCTAGGTTGAATGAAGTGTTAAAGACAATCGGGCAGTTACTTTCTTCATGCCATGCTTTGATTAGATTGTAATAGTTCTTGTTCTGTTCTTCGGTAACTGTTTGGATTCTACAAGTAAAGTCATGGTGAACAATAGAACTTATCTCTTGCACCTTTTCTTTCTTAACTGGAATCGCATAACTCATGTAAGGCGATTCTTTAAGAGTAGAAGTTATAAAGTATTCGTCAAAGTATTCTAACAACATAGAACCAGCAAAGGGTCTAAACTCTTCACGTTCTTTAATCTGATTAACAATTTCTTTTGCATGAGGATTAGTCGGGTCAAACAATATAGAACGATTACCCAATGCACGTGGGCCAATTTCTGACTCACCCTGAAAGATTCCAACGATTTGTTGATTAGCAAGTTGTCGGACTGCTTCGTCTTGAGTACGAATAACATATTTGCCTGGCGCAAACTCAATTGCATTCTCTTCTTCTATACCATGTACGTTTTCTGTAATCATAATGTGTATCCCGTGTCTTTATAAAAAGTATTTTTAACACACGACCCAATTGCAGTTCCACCGTCATGAGCACAAGGGTCAATAAAGAAGTTATGATTAGGGAACATGTCAAGATACTGATAGTTACCCACACAGTTCAATGCATATCCACCACTCAAACAAATGTTTTTGCATTCAGGTTTATATTCAACAAGTCGTTCAATAAGTTTACGAGTATATTCAACTGTTTCTGTTTGCAGTCTACCTGCTAAGTCTTGAGACGTATAAGCGTCTGTTCTTTTCTCTAGTCCGTAACTTGCCATACCCATAACCTTACCAGCAGCTCGTCCATGTTGGTCATAACCTAATAACGATGAAAGGGCACTAAACTTCTGTCCTTCACTTATAGCAGAACTTAACTCAACGTCAAACCCAGCATCGTCAAGACCAAATCTTTGTGGGTGTGCAAAGTATTCTGAGTCCCATGTTCGGATATCCATTGTTGCAACTGCACGTGAATTAGATAAGTGCTTGTACAATGGAGTAATGTCTTGTTCACTCAGATAAAACATAGATTCCATTTCTTGATAGTTTGGAAACTGGTCATGGAAAAACTTTGCACCGCCACCGTCACAAACTAATATCAGTGCTTCTTTGAATGGTGATTGATACAAGACTCCCATTGCATGAAACAGGTGGTGTTCATTCTGTAAGAAGTCATAACTGGTAATACCGTAGGGTTCAATAATTTTATCATTCAGTATGATATCATTTGTGTCATTATCTTTTTGGTGTACGATTCGCCCTTTGTTAGGAGTGAAGTGTTCACGAAATGTTTCAGCACATTCGTCAACACGTTCTCTTGTAATGGGTTCTGCTACGATAAAGTTACGTATGTCTTCTGCGAGGAATCTATCTTCGAGATAATTAAAGATAACGTCTTTGTCTTCTTCGTCTTTGTAATAAAAATCTAAGTCATGGAACCGTCTATCAAACGAAACAAAACCTATTGTGTCATACTCTTCAACTTTTTCGCCGTCCTTACCAAATGCATAGTCCAACGTTTTAAAATGGGTATCACTAAATTGACTATTCTCATGATTCCAATCAGGACTAAACCATTTGTTACGGCACCAACGTGCTTCTTCGTGATAGAAATCTATCTTACCGTCTGTCATCGAACAGATAGCAGTGTCGTGTGATGTATTAATACCTATTACTTTCATTCTTCGCTCAGTAAAACTGGATTCGCAATTGCGTCCTTATGATGTTGTTTTAATAATTTAAGTAGGGATAATCTATCCTCTACGGGCAATGAATTGAATAAGGTAATGATTGTCAAAAACTTTTCATTTGTGTCATACTCTGTCATACTATACTCCATAAAAAAAGGATAGACGTTTGACCGCCTACCCTTTATTTAGTCAACCTTCTAGGGGGGAGATATCACTCTCACTCATGTCGTGAAAGAAATTGTGGACTTGGTGATGTTCGTATCCCTTATCCCCTAACCCAGTCACTGATTAAGCGTATGCTTGTTCAGTACCAAGAACCGCATCGATACCCGCTTGGATAATCGCTGCTGAAGGTGTTCCTAACCTGTAGAAGGTTTTTCCACCAACGGTGTTCACATAGATTACATGACCTTCACTTCTCAAAGTGTCAATCATTGCTCTAGGTGATGTAAGGTCAAACCTGTTGCGGATTGTAGTCCACGCCACGTTGTTACCTTTTGATAGAAGGTTTAGTACCTTCTGCTTTTTAGTCAATCGAGCTGCCATATTTTCTCCTTTTGGTTTGCTTATTGAGTATTCATTATAATCTATCGACCCTGTCTTTGACAAGAGGGTTTTTAGATATAATTGAATTCTTTTAATCGTCTTCATCGTCCGATATAATTAGTTCGCCTTCGTCCTCAAACATGACTGCATAAGTGTGAGGCAGTGCAACTTGCACCAACTCCAGCAATGCGTCATAGGTACGTGCAAAGTCACGTAATACATTGAGACGATTCCGTATGTCCACAGGGACAACTTGTCCGTCTTGTAAGAGTGCTTCTTCCAGTTCATTGATTTCAAATTGCATTGTCAGGTTTCCTTATTGCAAAGAATACCTGATTGGTGTCAGAAAGTTTTACGTCCAATACGTCACCTTCTTTCATGCCAAGATTTTCCAGTTTAAGTTCCTTATCGAAAATCATATAATCGCCCTTGCGTTTAAATTTATAATCGATAAAGGTAATACCTTTTTCATACTCGTTTGCTTTCTCGACATTCTCCCAGTCGTAGACACCAAAGAGTTCACCTTGTTCATTCATTTGTTTTTTCTCCCAGTTGTTGAACATATCATTTAATAGTTTTGCTTTACCACCTAGTGATTTATAATCGTACATATTACAGTCTGTGCCACATTTCCAACGGCGGAAGTGCTCGTTGGTACGTATTATGTTGTGCGGTCAGAATAATATCTCCTGCAACACAAACTCTAGCATTGTTTAAATCTTGTTTATTATGAAACCCTTGAATCGGTTGATAGTCAGCGTCTAGGTAATGATACAGGTCAGAAGGAAACAAATACAAAGTACCTTCACTGACAGGAAGATTACACGTCACTGCATTGAATTGATTTTGGTCAAAGGTGTTGGTTTGTAGAAAACCTTCGTAGGGTTCATTCGGGTGCTTACCACTGTGTTCAAGAATCAGACCAGCGTTATTGTCTTGAGGGACGTGCGGATAATACACAAACGAGATATGGTGTTCCGCATGATTGTGTCGATTAATGCCTGCACGATTGGTCACATTGAACCATGACTTGGTCAGATAGATATCTAGATTACAGGATTGCGATATCGACAACATATTTAAATATTCGTGAGTCGCATTCGATAAGTAGT
>CEON01032631.1_pt1 | contig 10106 bp, 11 predicted proteins | sample 530291 | NCBI WGS metagenome assembly CEON01 (sample SAMEA2619888, study PRJEB7988) | marine metagenome | biome: marine biome (ENVO:00000447); feature: surface water layer (ENVO:00002042); material: "saline water (ENVO:00002010), including plankton (ENVO:xxxxxxxx)" | depth 5 m
AGGTCAAGAAACTATTAACGCTCCAGCAGGAGCTGTTTTTATTAGAGGCATACAAGTATATGATTCAACTTCAGCTACAACTGGTGCTAACGTTTGGTTAGAAAAAAAAGATGTTACATATCTTCAACAATATGTTTCATCAACTGAATCTTCTAAAAGAGGACAACCAAAATATTATGCTATGTTTGGTGGTGCTACAGGAGAATCAGATACAACATCTGGAAGAATGATGTTTGCTCCTGTTCCTGATACAACTTATAAATTTAGAGTCCATTATAACGTCGCGCCAGCATTATTAGAAGCTGATAACACTAATTATATTAGTCTTAATTTTCCAAATGGACTGCTATATTGCTGTTTATCAGAGGCATATGGATTTTTAAAAGGCCCGATAGATATGTTGACACTATACGAAAATAAGTATAAACAGGAAGTACAAAAGTTTGCTAACGAGCAAGTTGGTAGAAGACGAAGAGACGACTACACTGATGGCGCTGTTCGTATACCAGTAACCTCAGCAAACCCGTAGGAGATTAAATTATGGCAATAACATCTGCAGTTTGCACAAGTTTCAAAGTAGAACTTTTAAAAGGAGTTCATGATTTTACAGCATCGTCTGGAAATACTTTTAATTTAGCTTTATACACAAGCTCAGCTTCATTAGGAGCTGCGACTACAGCGTATACAACATCTAACGAAGTATCGGGATCTGGATACACAGCAAAAGGAAACGCTCTTACAAGTGTTACACCAGTTGCTGATAGTACAACTGCAGTTTGTGACTTTTCAGATACTAGTTTTACATCTGCTTCTTTCACTGCTAGAGGTTGTTTAATTTTTAATGACTCAGCTACAGGTGATCCAGCAGTTTGTGTAATTGATTTTGGATCTGATAAAACTGTAACAAGCGGAACATTTACAATACAATTCCCAACAGCAGACGCATCTAACGCAATAATTCGTATAGCGTAAAGGAGTAACGCGGTATGTCCGTTACTAGAACCTTTACAGTAACGGTGGTTAGCACCGGTTCAGGAAATAAATATTTTATTGATGGTGTACAACAAGCTACAGTAAATATAGCTGAAGGTGGCACATATAGATTTGATCAATCTGATTCTAGTAATGGATCAGGTATCGGTCACCCTTTAAGATTATCTACTACCGATAACGGCACACACTCTGGTGGAAGCGAATATACCACTGGAGTTACCACCAATGGGACACCAGGTAATCCCGGAGCGTATACAGAAATTACAGTTGCAGCCTCTGCACCAACTTTATATTATTATTGCACCTACCATTCAGGAATGGGTGGACAAGCAAATACTCCAACGGGTGATACTTGGGGTGTATTTCCTTGGAATCAAAACTCTTGGGGAAAACAAGATGGAGTTGATGTTTCCTTAACTGGTCTTGGATTAACTTCGTCTGTTGGTGATGGCACAAACATGGGTGTTCCACAACAAGGGTGGGGCGGTAGAACATGGAGCACTGGTGAATGGGGTGAGGTTACAGACAATAGTGTAGAACTAACAGGATTTGGATTAACAACTACATTAAATGCTGATGGATTATTATCTTTTCAATCAAATGGTTGGGGTAGAAATACTTGGAACTCTGAACCTTGGGGTGAAAGTTTTAATCCTGTAGTAGATGTAACAGGATTTGAATTAACTTCATCTGTTGGATCACTAGAAGCTTTTAACTTAACAGGTTGGGGTGGAACTGGTTGGAGCGTTGGAGAATGGGGCAATGTAAACGACAACAGCGTAGAATTAACGGGTGTATCAATGACCACTTCTGTTGGTGCAGCTGGTGTAGAAGCATATAATGAAGTTGGTTGGGGCCGTGATGGTTGGGGTGAAGAATTATACGGTCAAGCGAATGATTTTGCTATAATATTAACAGGTTTATCAAGCACTTCATCAGTGGGTGCATTAAGCCCTGCCGATGTAGAAGGTGTTACAGGTCAATCAGCTACATCTTCTGTTGGTTCTCCTACAATAGTTGGAGATGTATCTTTAACTTTAACTGGTCAAGAATCTACAATATCTCTTGGAACAGCAAGTGCAGTTGTTGGTGTAGCTGTACAATTAACGGGTCAATCAATGACCGTTTCTATTGGAGATACCACAGAAATTTCAAGTCCAGATGTAGATTTAACCGGCGTATCATCAACAATAAGTTTAGGTGGTCCAACTATAAATTCAAATCCTATAGTAATACCAACAGGAGTTTCATCAACAGTTAATGTTGGATCAATAGATCCTACAGATTTAACTTTAGGTATAACAGGACAATCTGCTACTTCTAGTGTAGGAACAGGGTTGTCAATTAGCTCTACTTTTGATATAACATTAACAGGTCAACAAGCAACAGCTTCTATAGCTGCATTTGGAACATCTTCAGGGTTTGGAATTCAAGGATATTCGAACGTTGACACAGGTTCAAATACATCGTATACAGATGTTGCAACTGGCTCAAATACAAGTTATAGTGACGCTGCATAGGAGATAAAAATTATGGCATCAACATACACACCTTTAGGGGTAGAACTTCAAGCAACTGGTGAAAACGCCGGTACATGGGGAACGAAGACTAATACTAATTTACAAATTTTAGAACAAATTTCTGGTGGATTTACTCAGCAATCAATAGCTGGTGGTGCACAAACTACAACTTTATCTGTTTCTGATGGATCAACTGGTGCAGTTTTATCTCACAGAATGATTGAGTTTACAGGTACGATTACAGGAAATCAAATTGTAACGATACCTTTAGATGTTCAAACTTTTTATTTTTTAAGAAATTCAACATCAGGTGCATACACAGTACAATTTAAATATGTATCTGGATCTGGTGATTCTTTTACTTTTTCAGCTACAGACAAAGGTGATCAATTAATTTTTGCATCAGCTAATGATGGAACTAACCCTGATATTATAACTTTAGCTTTTGGAGATGGAGATGTCACAACAACTGGAACACAAACTTTAACAAATAAAACTTTAACATCTCCTAAAATTGGAACAAATATCCAAGATACAAACGGAAATGAATTAGTTACTTTAACGGCTACAAGTTCGGCTGTTAATGAAGTTACGTACGCAAACGCTGCAACAGGAAACAATCCATCCATTACAGCGTCTGGAGACGACACTAACATTGGTATAGACCTTAAAACAAAAGGTTCTGGTGTAATTAAAGCAGAGGATGGTGGTGGAACTGTATCAGCAGTTAAGATTGCTGGTAAAGAAACTATATGGGTTCCAGCAGTTGCTATGTATCCAAATACTACAAGTGGTGCTGAAGCTGCACAAGTAGAATTATCTAATGGTCCTGAAATAAAAGTTTTAGACTTTGACAAAACTTCTGATGAATTTGCACAGTTCGCTGTTGCATTCCCTAAATCATGGAATGAAGGCACAGTAACTTTTCAAGCATTTTTTACAGCTACTTCAACAGACACAGGAACTACTGCTTTTGTTTTACAAGGAGTTGCATTAGCTGATAATGGAGATTTAAATACAGCTTTTGGAACAGCTGTAGGACCAACTGCAAAAGCTCATAGTGGTACATCAAACGATTTAGACGTGACAGCAGAAAGTGGAGCAGTAACAATCGCAGGCTCACCTGGTGTGGATGAGTACGTATTTTTTCAAATATCAAGAGATGTTTCAGCAGACGATTTAGATGCTGATGCAAGACTACTTGGTGTTAAACTATTCTTCACTACAGACGCTGCTAACGACGCGTAAGAGGTTTAGATATGAGAGAAATAGACAAAAAACTTACAGCAGGTAAGAGCACTAAAAATACTCAAGATAGAAAAGGTAAATCTTTCGGTTATCAGATTTTAGGATTTGGTTCCGGAGGTGGAGGACCTATTTGTATTACATATGATTGGTTTGTCGTCGGTGGCGGCGGAGGAGGAGTAGGAGGCTACGGCAGCGGAGGCGGCGGTGGCGGAGTTCACTATTCTTATTGTGGTCCTGGAACAGCTGTTACTAAAAACACTGCGTGTGGAGCAATTTCAGTTCAAGTTGCAGCTGGCGGATCTGGTAATAACGCAGGTGGAGATAACTCTTGTCGTGCAGCTGGTGACGGCGGAACTTCAATCGCTTTTAAATGTGAGCCTACAGCTATTACTGTAAAAGGTGGTGGCGGAGGTAATGGAAGACATCGACCTGGAAGAGCAGCACCTAACCCAGCAGGAGGATCTGGTGGCGGTGGTGGATGTTTTCACCACAACTCTGCAACATCAGGTGGAGCTGGATCATGTTATGGAAACCCTGGAGGTGGAGTACCAACTCAAGGAGCAGGGCAACCACCTAACCCTGGATTTAGAGCCGGATCTGGTGGGGGAGCTTGTTCAGCTGGGGTTAACGGAGGTCCAGCAGGACCCGGAGCAGCTGGTAATGGAAAAGCTTCTGACATAGAAGGAACAACTAAAAATTTTGGATGTGGTGGAATAGGAGCCTATGTAGGCACATCATGTAACGGTAGGGGAGATGGAGGATCAGATAACGTAGCTACAGCAAATCAAGGTGGTGGCGGAAGTCAACGAACTAGTTGCACCAATGTAGGTGCTGCTGGAGTTGTATACCTAAGATTTCCTACAGCTTGTAAACCTGCGGCTATGACTATTTCTCCAAGTTGTAATACTTTTGTAACTGCAGGATCATGTACGGTTGCAAAATTCATAGTTTCTGGCTGTCTTTCTTTTGATTAGACTCTAGACACAACATATATTTTACTGTATAAAATCCTAAAGAAAGAGTATGGAAAATAATTTATTTTGGTTTTGGAAAGATGCAGTTGGCACTAAGTTTTGTGACGACGTAATTAAGTTTGCTAACACTTTAAAAAAAAGAAATGCATCTACCACAGGCCCACAATCTAAAGAAGTATACAGTGACTTTAGAAAATCTAAAGTTGTTTGGTTAAGTGAAAAATGGATATACAAAGAACTTTTAAAGTTTATCGAAATGGGTAATGAAAACTATAATTTTGAAATTACCACTGCAGAACCAATTCAATATACAAGATACGATCCTAATGGTCATTATGACTGGCATGTAGATCAATTAGACGGACCAAGAGAAGATGCTAGACCTGATACAAGAAAACTTTCTTTATGTTTAAATTTGACTGATCCTAATAATTATGAGGGTGGAGATTTTTGGATGTGTAAACCAAATCCAAATCCTGAAAATTCAAAAACATATAAATTAGATTTTATGCAAACTAGGGGTGCAGCTGTAGTTTTTCCCTCTTATGCATTTCACAAAGTAGCTCCTGTTACTAAAGGCGTTAGACACAGCTTAGTGTGTTGGATGAGAGGTAAGAAATGGCGATAGAATTTCCAAAACAATTAGATAGAGCAGATTTATTTCCTACACCTGTTTGGGTAGCTCAAGTGCCAGAACATGTTAAAAAATTAAATAAATATTCAGACCCATATATTGTTGCTTCAAAAAAACATTTTAAACCAATGATAGATAAAAGAAACAAAACATATGGAAATAAAAAAGATATGGGACACGTGTTTCATTCAACATCTCTTATACAAGACAAAAATTTTACATCGTTTCATCAATACGTTACGCTTACTGCTAGAAATTTATTATTAGAGATGGGATATGATTTATCTAAATTTGATATCATGTTAACAGAAAGTTGGGTTCAAGAGTTTGCTAAATCTGGTGGGGGACACCATACTCTACATACTCATTGGAATGGTCACATATCAGGTTTTTATTTTTTAAAAGCAAGTGAGTGTACCTCTAGACCTGTCTTTCATGATCCAAGACCTGGTCATGCAATGAACGGTCTACCTGTAAAAAGTGCAACTGAGATTACCTACGGAAGTCCAGAAATACATTATAAAGTTAAACCAGGCACGATGATGTTTTTTCCTTCTTACCTACCACATTTATTCTCTGTTGATGTGGGCTATGAACCCTTTAGATTTATACATTGGAATGTTCAAGCAGTACCGAAAGCAGACAAAATAGGTGTATGATAAATATAGAGACCTGGTTTCCTACTTTTATTGGTCAAGAGATTTTACAAGACCACGAAAAGATAGCTAAAGAAATTGTTCCTATCTGTAAAAAATTACAGAAAAAAATAAAATACAAAGAAAGCGGATGGGTAGCAACATTATATCAAACTTGTTACACACATAATATTTGTAACGATAAAAAATTTGATCTAATAAATAATATTGTTTATCAAAAAGTTCATGAGTATATAAAAGCAATAGGTGGCACATATACCATACATACCTCTGAAGGTTGGTTTAATATTTATAAAAAACACGACTTCCAAGAATTTCACTGTCATCCTAATCAGATGGTATCTGTAATCTATGTTTTAAAATCAACTAGAAATGATCCTAAAATAATATTTGAAAGAGATGAAGGTTTATTTAATGCACACTTTGATATAGATGCTCCAGCTTTAAGTTCAAAAGTAGAATACAATTCGGTGCAAGGTAATCTATTAATTTTTAGATCTTCTTTACATCATTGTGTACAAATGCAAACACACAATAAAGAGAGGATTTCTTTAGCGTATAACTTTAATTTAAAAAAATTATGCAAATAACAATCGTAGGTGCAGGTACAGCGGGATTAGTTACCGCTTTAATTTTAAAACAAAAATTTAATCAAAACATAGATATTAAAATTATTAAGTCTGATGATATTGGTATCATTGGTGTTGGAGAAGGGAGCACGGAACATTGGTTTGAGTTTGTTGATTGGTGTCAATTAGATTTTAATGAGATAATAAGAGAATGTAATTCAACATTAAAGTCAGGAATTTATTTTAAAGAGTGGGGTAAAAAAAACTATCTGCATTCTTTGCACCCTGATTTAAAACTAGGACAAGAGCATTCTGGTTATTTAGCGTATTTATTAAATGACGGAGTGTTTGGTAAAAAATATTTATCTAAAAAAATAAACCCTAATGACCCAAGACCAGTTAATCAACTTCACTTTGACACATACAAATTAAATAAATATTTACAAAAAAAATGCATGGAAAGAAATATAACAATACAGGAAGATACAATTAAAGAAGTAAAATTAAATAAAGATGGAATTAAATATATAAAAGGTAATCAAAAATACACAGCAGACTTTTTTATAGATTGCACAGGGTTTAGAAGAGTATTAATAAATAAATTTAAAAACAGATGGATTAGTTTTAGTAAATACTTAAAAGTTAAATCTGCAATAGTTTTTCCAACAGAAGATATGGAAAACTATAATCCATACACTACTGCTACAGCTATGAAAGCAGGTTGGATGTTTAGTATTCCAGTATGGGGTAGAACGGGTAATGGTTACATATTTGATAGTGATGTAATTACTAAAGAACAAGCACACGAAGAAGTAGAAAAAAAACTACAAAAAGATATAGAGATTAAAAAACAAATTAATTTTAATCCTGGGTATTTAGAAAAATCATGGATAAAAAATTGTTTTGCTGTAGGGTTAAGTGCTAATTTTGTAGAGCCATTAGAGGCATCCTCTATTGGTACTTCTATACAACAAGCGTTTTTACTTTCGCACTATATAATTAATTACAATCAAAACACTATAGATAAATTTAATAACACTATGGAAGACATCATGTTAAACATAAGAGATTTTATATGTTTACATTACATAACTCCTAGAAAAGAAAAATTTTGGAAAACTCAGGTAATGCCTGATTCACTAAAAGATAGATTAGAACTATTTAAAACTCGGATGCCTATACGAGAAGATTTTTGTAAAAGTCAATATTTTTTATTTAGAGAACCTCACTATATAGTGGTCATGCATGGCTTGGGATTAATAGACCTTGAAAAAATAAAAAAACAATATAGTATGCTTAATAACAATTTTAAAGAATTGATAAAGATAAAATATGAAGATACATACAGTTATATTACACACAAAGAGTGGTTAAAGAAAGTTAGACATGAAGTTTGAAAAACATAAATTTGAAGTTGTAAAAAATGTTTTACATAAAGACATGGCTAATTTTTTATTTAATTATTTAAAACTTAGAAAGCATGTATTAGATCACCTGCAGGCAATGAGATTTCTTTCACCTTATGATAAATCTATGGGATCTTATTTAGATGAACAAGTTCCAAACACATATGCTGTTTATTCAGATCATGCAATGGAAACACTGTTAATGTCTTTAAAAAATGTTATTGAAACAAAAACAAAAACAAAATTAGTTGAAACATATTCTTATGCAAGACTCTATAAACACGGAGATATTTTACCTAGACACAAAGATAGAAGTTCGTGTGCTATATCTGCTACTTTAAATTTAGGAGGAGACCCTTGGCCAATATATTTAAATACTACAAAGAATCTTGCTCAAGATGGATTTAAAGTTGATTTGACTCCTGGTGATTTACTTATATATAGCGGAGATAAAATGGAACATTGGAGAGAGGAATTTCAAGGTGATGTATCTGGCCAAGTATTTTTACATTATAATGAATCTAATTCTAAAAATAAATACGATGGCAGGCCCATGCTAGGATTACCATCAGAGTTTAGAAAACAATGAAAATTTTTCCAATAACTAGTATAAGTAATTTTTTTGCAAACCCAGATGAAGTAGTAAAACTTGCAAACAGTCTTAAATATAAAAAACCAAAAGAAGGTAATTATCCAGGAGTGCGAACTAAAAATCTAGATACAATAGATTATGATTTTTTTAACAGAACTATCCTGTCAATACTATCAGTTTACTTTGAAGATTTTGAAAACATCAATTATTCTGATACTCATCTAGAGTTTCATAAAATTAAACCTTATTCAAAATCATTAAAAGATGTAAGAAACAAAGGTTGGATTCATCGTGACGGCACAGCTTTAGGAGGTTTAATTTATTTAAACAAACAAAGTCATCCCGAAAGCGGCACGAGTTTATACACTCTTAAAAAAGAACCTGTTGAAAATGAAAAAGGAATTAAAGCTAAAATAAATTTTTATAAAAAAAATAAAATAAACTTAAATCAATATAAAAAAGAAATGGCTTTTGTAGAAAAGCAATTTGTAAAAACGCATACCTTTAAAAACATATATAATACTTTGGTGGCTTTTGATGGTTTTCAATGGCACGGTATAGACAATATTTATTCTAACCCTAAAGAGGATAGATTGAGTTTAGTATTTTTTATAGGTAAAATACAAGCAAGAGATTGTCCTAAATTAAGGGTTAACCGGATACAATATTTTAATAAAGATAGTTATTTACAACATGGAAAGGATAGGGTATAGACTGATATGGCACAATATTTCGCAGAATTACAAAAACAAACTGATCCATTTGATGATTCAAAAACAATATGGAAAGTCGTACAAGTGGTGGCAGTAGGAGATGATATTCCCACTGCTGATGGTCCATTAAAAGATAATCCAATGCACGCTGATGGAGAAGCATGGTGTGTTAATTGGTTTAAGGGCGGCAATTGGAAACAAACATTTCAAAACGGCCTGCGAAAACAATATGCAGGCACCACAGATATGTTTGATTATGCTAAAGATAAATTTATACAAGTACAACCTTTTGCATCTTGGAGCCTAGATGATAACGATGATTGGAAAGCTCCAGTTCCATATCCTACAATTGATACATACAATGATAACGGAAATGTAATACCATATGCAATCTTTTGGGATGAAGATGAACAAATGTGGAAAGCTTTAGATCGTAACTTTCCAGCAAACGCTTTTGAATGGAACGCTGAAACTCTTGCGTGGGATACACCGACACCATAATAATTTTTCATGAAAATCATCGAGAACGTTCTTAACAAGGCGACTCAAGAACAATTAAAAAATTTTATTTTATCAACCTTTCCTTGGTACTATGTAAACGATGTAACTTTTAAAGATAGTGGAAATTATACTCCTGCTTTTGGTCACACATTTATAGAAGATGGTAGAGTCATATCTGAACAAGCTAATATGTTAGAGTTGTTTAAACATGTTGTAAAAGGTAATATTGTTCAAGCTAGAGCTTTTTTACAGTTGCCGTTAAATAAAAAGTTAATAAGAAAAAAAGATCCTTTACATATA